>Ga0055584_100007803_pt1 | contig 10485 bp, 10 predicted proteins | sample OSDHelmetaG_FD_58716 | JGI IMG/M metagenome (GOLD analysis project Ga0055584, IMG submission 58716) | Pelagic marine sediment microbial communities from the LTER site Helgoland, North Sea, for post-phytoplankton bloom and carbon turnover... | ecosystem: Environmental > Aquatic > Marine >...
TACCGGCCCAGCGGTTCGTAATTGATCCATCACTTGGTGAAAATCATCAATTTCATCAACGCCAAAATTGATCTCAGGCAGTAAGGGCTTCGCTGTGATCATATTTCATGACTCTTTTTTATCGTTCTCAAATTACGTCATTCCCGCAAATACCAAAGTCCATCTAATACCGACAAATTAACTGCTCAGGACTTCTAAATACTGTCCCACAAGGCTGTGAGTTATCGGCATCCATTAATTCCAGATTTGGAAAACGCTCAATTAACAAATCGAGAGTTACGGCTAACTCCTTTCTCGCCAGATGCATACCCGGACACATACGTGGCCCCGGACCAAAAGTCATCATAGCCTCAGTATTGCGGCCAATAATATAGTCATGGGGGTTTTCGAAAATACTGGCATCGTGGTTTGCAGCACAAATACCAAATAATACAAAGCTGTTAGGTTCAATGGTCACTCCGCCAAACTCTATAGCCCTCTCTGCACGAGACATTCGTGGTAACACTGATACTGCAGGTTCCCAGCGCAGAGTTTCTTCGATGGCCATCAAGCGTAACTCAGGCTTAGCTTTTACCCGCTGCCAGTTTTCGGCATTGCTAAGCAAAGCATAGAGAATATTGCCAAGGGAATCGTGAGTTGTTGAAGAGCCCGCGGTAAACATAATACCAATATGTGCTTTGATCTGTTCATTGGTCATCCGCACCCCTTCCAGCTCGTCGTGAATCAAATGGGAGATCACATCTTCCTGCGGGGCTTTACGGCGCGCCTCTATAACAGGGTCAAGATAGGCCCACAGCTCATCACGACAGGCAAAGGCTTTTTCAGGGTTACTATTAAAACGTAAAATCGCCATTGCCCAACGATAAAACTGTTCCTCTTCTTCCTTGGGAATTCCCAACAGGCGGGCAATCACCACAAAGGGATAACGCTGGGTAAATTCAGTCACTAAATCGACCGTTCCCTTTGCAATGAAGGTTTCGATCAACTCATTGGCAACATCGGCCAACATGGTACTGTCCATACGATCAACCGAGCGCGGTCTAAAGGTAGGCGTGGCTAGTTTGCGGTAAAAACGGTGACGATCGCCTTCCATAGTCTGAAAGGTTTCACCAATAACCGGTTCGATACCAAACTTGTACGGCGTATGGGGCGGAAAATTATCATTGTCGCGAAAGGCTTCACTGAGGTGTTTATGGTCAACAATGAGCCAGGCGGGAGTACCTAAAAAACTGATGGGCACAACCGGGGCGCGCTGGCGCAGTTCATCCATGGTAGTGTGCAATCCTGACCCGGGAAATCGACCGGTCTCAAAATCAATGGATAAGGCCTGATCTGTCATGCTGCCTTCGACTGTCATTTTTTCTCCACACTCATTGTCATGCTCAGTATAAAATCGGACTCAAAAGACTGTAGCTCAGCCATAAATTACAGAGAATGGCCACAATCAATATTGACTTAGATCCACCCTTAAAATAACTTATGCAATAATATTACATAACATGCATCACACAAACCCCAAACACTGCTTGCCTTGTTGATTAAATTGCTCTGGTGCATTTATGGTTGAACAGTATTTATGCTGTTGCTGTCTGCATCGTTAGAGCTGGGTGAGCTAAAAATAAAATCCGATTCAATAAAAATCTATATTTAATAGCTTTAAAAAGGAAATTAGAATGTTCAGTCATATTATGCTCGGCGCAAACGACATAGAAAAATCAAAAGCTTTTTACGACGCCACTTTAGGCGCACTGGGTCATCAGCCAGGCACCGTTGATGAAAAAGGGCGCTGCTTTTATTTTACTGACAGCGGTATCTTTGCCATTAGCCAACCTATTGATGGCGAGCCTGCCTGTCACGGCAACGGCAGCACTATCGGTTTTGTAGCACCGAATCCTGAGGCGGCCGAAGCCTGGCATGCAGCAGGTTTGGCCAATGGTGGGGCACTTTGTGAAGACCCTCCCGGTGTGCGTGAAGGCAACCATGGCAATATATTTCTCGCCTATTTACGAGATCCCACCGGCAACAAAGTCTGCGCCTTTCATCGGTCATAACAATGGGAACTACCATGTTTGATTTAACCGGTAAGGTGGCGTTGGTAACCGGTGCCGGCCGCGGTATTGGCGCCGGAATCGCCAAAGCCCTGGCTAACCAAGGGGCCAAAGTTGCGGTAAATGACTATTTTGAAGACAGGGCTATCTATACTGCTGCTGAAATTAATGATATTGGAGGTCAGGCAATAGCCGCCGCCTACGATGCTACTGACAAAGAGGCCACTGAAGCGGCTATTACCAATATGGAGAATAGTTTTGGTAGTGTCGATATACTGGTCAACAATGTCGGTGTGCTTGCCCAAGGTATGGTGCCAGTTCATTTCCTCGAAACCTCTGACGAACACCGCGACGCCCTCGTCGACTTGAATTTTTATGGCATGTTGCACAGCACCCGCCGTGTATTGGAGGCCATGCGTGAAAAAAAATGGGGCCGCATTATCTGGATATCATCACAGGCTGTAGAAGGCCATGCCGGATCAACCATATATGGGGCTATGAAGGGCGCTGGTGAGGCCTTTATGCGCTCACTCTGCCAGGAAGTCGCCGCCGATGGCATTACTGCCAATTCAATATCACTGGGCCTTATCAACACGGTACCGGAAGAATGGCGCAAGGGTGCCGAGAAAAACTATATTACCGGACGTATCGGCACCCCTGAAGACGCAGCCGCCGCTGCTGTGTATCTGGCCTCAAAGGAAGCCTCCTGGGTTTTAGGTCATACCCTGGTCGTCAGTGGCTAGAAAAAATTTGAACCCCTATTAACTGGAGTATGTAATGAGTACCTATGTATTAATTCACGGCGCCTGGCACGGTGGCTGGTGCTGGGATCGTGTTGTACCGCTTCTTGAACAACATGGCCACAGTGTCATTGCACCTGACCTGCCAGGTCACGGTGACGATAAAACACCATTGCACCAGGTAACACTGCAGGCCTATGCAGACAAAGTCTGTGAAGTGGTAAATGCCCAAGCCGAACCGGTGATTCTTGTTGGACACAGTATGGGTGGCATGGTGATTACCCGGGCCGCAGAACAATGCGTTTCGAAAATCAGCAAGCTGGTCTACTTGGCAGCCATATTACTGGGTAACGAAGCCCCAGTGCCGGAAGACCCTGAAGCACTGATAGGTCCCAGTATGATTCTCTCTGCTGATCAGAATTTCTTTACTGTAAAGGAAGATATGATCAAGCCCGCCTTTTACGGCGATTGCTCCAATGCAGATATAGCATGGGCCACGTCTAAACTTACGCCACAACCTTCCAATCCTATGGGTCAGTCGGCCACAACAGTAACCACTGAGGAAAACTATGGGCGCATACCAAGGGTATATATTGAATGCCTTAAGGATAGGGCCATTACACCAGCAGCACAAAAGACGATGTACACCAATATGCCCTGTGAACAAGTTATTAGCATGACAACGGACCATTCACCTTTCTTATCTGACCCGGAAGGTCTAGCCGAGCATTTACACCGCTTAAGAAGTTAACAATAAAACGATTACTTCTTAATCTGCCCGCCAAACAGTTTATCGAGCTTCTCTGAATTATAAGGTGGGTTAGTGCCCGCCAGCTTCGGTAAATTCAACCAACCCTGGGTGTAAACGCTGCGTGCATGACTAAAGGTTTTGAAACCTTCCCAGCCCTGGTAATTACCCATGCCGCTGTTGCCGACACCACCAAAGGGCAGATCGATATTAGATATATGCATTATGACATCGTTGATTGTTACACCGCCTGATTGAGTGTTTTCCAACACATATTGCTGTTCGGCTTTATCATCGCCAAAGTAATACAAGCCCAGCGGATGTGGATGGTCGGCGATATAATTAATGCATTCACTAAGTTCTGTATAGGTTTTCACAATAAGAATCGGACCGAATATTTCATCCTGCATTACCTTCAGGGATTCATCTGGATTGATAATCACGTGCACCGGAATACGTTGTTCTTCCGGGTTATAGGCATCGTCTTGTAGTGCCTCAACACGGACACCTGCTGCTTTGGCTTCTTCAATATAGCCGGTAATACGTTGATAGTGCCGTACATTAATCACCGCAACATAATCGCTGTTGCCGCTAATCGTGGGGAACATTTCCTGGAAGGTCTGCCTGGCACTGCTGACAAAGTTTTCCAGCTCGCTTTCTGGCACAAATACATAATCCGGTGACAAACACACTTGCCCGGCATTCATCGTTTTACCTGAAATAATTTTCTCCGCCGCCTGCTTAACATCAGTAGCTTTACTGATAATGGTGGGCGACTTGCCACCCAGCTCCAGCGTTACCGGTGTCAGGTTTTGGGCTGCGGCTTGCATGACCATGCGGCCGATGCTGGTGGCGCCGGTAAAAATAATATGGTCCAGATCCAAACTGGCAAAGGCTGAGCCAGCCTCCGGACCGCCATTAACCACCACTATTTCATCTTCACTGAAATATTTCTTAAACAACTTTTCCAACAGCGCAGCAGTTTTAGGGTTAAATTCAGAGGGCTTTATCATCGCCCTATTACCCGCTGCCAGGGCATTCGCCAACGGATGAAAAACCATCGCCATGGGAAAGTTCCATGGAGACATTATGCCCACCACACCCAGAGGCTGATATTCGATGCGTGCTTTGCCACCTAACAAGCCCATGGGAAACATAGCGGCACGCTTTTCGGGCTTCATCCACTTTTCTAGATGCTTGATGGCATGTTTCAGATGACCGATAGGCTGCATGATCTCAGACATTTTACTGAGGTAGGGAGATCGACCACCATAATCTTCATCCAGGGCATTAACGAGGTCGTCCTGATGATCAACCAGCATATCAATACAACGCTGTAAACGTTCCTTGCGCACATTGGCACTTGGACAGCCTTCAGCACGTTGCGCCGCCCGCAGCTTTTGTAGCTGCATAGTCATAGTATCAAGGGTAACGGGTGCGTTCATGGTGAAACTCCTGTGAGCCTGCGGAGACAAAAAATTTAGCGCCTGAGTATACGCCCTTGATTAAATAGGCGACAAGCAACATATCGGGTCAGCGCTTAGCTTTTGGGGTCACCAATAAATTTTGCTCAAGGCGCGTTTTGACGCTAGATTAGTATCACAACTACAACCAAAAAAGTTGAATCAACCCATGTCATCTATCGTCGATCTCGATATTTCCTTTTTCTCGCCAGAATTCACCTTAAACCCCAATCACTACCTCAGCGACCTCTACCATCACAAAGATATATTGGGCTTTCATTCAGAGGGTATGGATTTTATTTTTCGTCACAAACAGGCCCGCGAAATAATGTTTAACCAGGACTTTATTCGCGGTTACGCCTCTGATGATGGCCAGGCTCAGCGAGAGGCACGCTACGCCGAACAATATCCCAACCGTGCCAAGCAGTTTACCCATAACTACAATGCTGGCGGCAAAGCCCCTGACCTGAAATTCAAAACCCTGATTGTGCGTTTTATCGCCGATGCCGCTGCACAGGCACACTTTCATATTGTCGAACCGGTTTTCACCAAATTGGCCGATGGAGGCCGTATTGACAACTACATCGATGATATTTCTTTAGTCCCGGTGCGTGTGTTTTTAGAAACTGCTGGCATTCCCTATGATAAAGAAGACCTACCCAGTCTTTACTGGGCTGGCTGCGCCTTCGTTAAGGGCTTTGAAAATGCCCTGCAAGAACAGGCAATTGCTGAAGCCGATGAAGGCATTAAATACCTGTGGCAGTTTGTTGAAGATCGTTATGCCAGCTTCTCCAAGGACTCCCTGATTGGTCAGTTTGTCGACGAAGGCAAGGCAATGGGTTTAACTCAAAACAATCTCACTGCTGCCATAGCGGGCATTTTTATCGTCTCGCTGGCCAATACAATCGGTATTTCCTCCTCATATCTACTGCGCAACCTGGTCAACAACCCTCAGGCACGGTCTCAGCTACTGGCAGACCCTGCCCTGTTAAACAGCGACGCCACTATTATTGAATTTCTGCGCCGAGACAATCATGTTAAAGCACTTTCGCGCCACGCCAACAAAAGCTGCATCATTGACGGACTCGAAATTGCCGAAGGCCGTAATATCAATTTGTTTTTCCCAGGCATTAACCTCGACCCTAATCACTGGAAAAATCCCCTGGAATTAGATTTCACGCGAAAATTTGAAGGTGAAAATAATATTGTCTTTGGTGGCTCCCTATTTATGTGTGTGGGCAAAAAATTGGGCATCGTGTTTATCCGACATATGCTCGAAGGTTTTCTGCGTTACCTGCCCGACAGCGCAGAGGTGATAGAAGACGAGATAGAAATGGATGGTTCCTGGGTAGCTGAACGCATTATTGAGCATATGCCGCTTCAGTTGAGTTAAAATTGTTACACTTGGTAAAAAAATTTTAAGGATTCATCTATGTCGCGCTTTAATATTTCAATCATACTGCTGAGTTTGTTATTTACATTGCCTTTAAAAGCTGCAACAGAACAAAAGCAACCAAGTCCTGAAGCGAAGTTCCTGATTGAAGCGTTATCGCTCCGGCAAGGCGGGCAAGCGATGGACACCCACCCACGTTGGCAAACACCCAGACAAATCCTGGTGGTGATGCCAAAACCCATTGCGGCCTATGGCGACATCATTGCGCAGTCATTAAAGCCCGTGACCGAGGGCATTGATGTCAATATTTATATTCCGGATTCTGCTCCGGCACCGGATTTTGTCAAAGAAGCCGAAGTTGTAATCGGTTTTTGTTATAAAACGCTATTGGATCAATTGCCACAGCTCATCTGGTTTCAAAATCTCGGTTCTGGCTCCGAAGGCTGTTCTTCACTAGCCGGTGTCGAAGCTGGGGATTTCACCCTCACCAATATTCGAAAAATTGCCGCGGCTCCCATTGCTGAACATGCCATTAGCCTGGTGCTACTGTTCAACAAAAACTTGCATCACTATCAACATAATCAAGCACAGAGTATCTGGAAGCCTCACGTTGAATCCAGTACCAGCACAGGTGAGCTTAGTGAAAAAACGCTATTGGTATTGGGCCTGGGAGGCATCGGGACGCAGGTGGCAAAACGAGCACACGCCCTGGGTATGCGGGTGATAGCCACACGTAATTCCAGCCGTAATGGCCCAGACTATGTCGCCAAAGTGGGTTTGGCAGACGAACTCTATGACCTGGCAGAAGAGGCTGACTTTGTCGTTAACTCACTGCCACTGACGCCGGCAACCCAAGGACTGATCAACCACCGTTTTTTTAATGCGATGAAGCCGGGCGCTGTATATATTTCTGTCGGTAGAGGCCGCAGCACCAATCAGGACGACTTGGTTTCTGCCCTGAATTCCGGCCAGCTCGGCGGTGCTGGACTTGATGTCACAGACCCTGAGCCCCTGCCCTCGGATCACCCCCTGTGGACCATGGACAACGTCGTTATCACCCCACATATCGCTGGCATGAGTAGCAGCGCGCGCAATCGTACTCTCATCCTCTTTCAGGAGAATCTGCGACGCTACTTAAATGGCGACAAATTATTGAATGTTGTTAATATCAAAAAAGGTTACTAGTTTTTTAGGAGAATATGATGGCTGATTTATATGAACTGAGTGTAGGCACGTCCCGACGAGTGGTTGCCGCTACCATTGGCGTTATGGAAAAGGGTGCCGCCTACTTTGAAGAACAGGGCATTGATGCCAATGATATGCTCGATATGCGCCTTGCACCAGATATGGCACCCTTTCCTTTTCAGGTTAACGTCGTCTGCCATCACTCCCTGCATGCGGCCAAAGGCATATTGGCGGGAGAAATGACCACGCCCTCAGAAACCCCACAACTCGATTATCAGGGCCTTATCGGTTTTTTAGAAAACCATTTGGCACAGCTTGATGATATTGATGCTGAGAAGATCAATGCCTGTGACGGCAATGCGGTGTATTTTAGAGCGAATGGTTTCGAACTACCTTTTAACACCGATAATTTCGTGCTGTCGTTTACCCAACCGAATTTATATTTTCACGCCACGATCATCTACAACATGTTACGTATCAAGGGTGTACCCCTGGGCAAGATGGACTTTCTGGGCAAGATGAATACGGGGTTTCCAGAGGCCTAACACAGACCATTAGCCATGTAGACCGATTGCTACACAACCCGGCCGAATAATAGAGAATAATAAAATGAAATCAGCTTTTACCTCCCTGCTGCGCGCTACCGCTTTTTTAATTATAGGAGGCTTTATAGGTTTTTGGCTGTCTGACACCATTAAAGATGCCAGGCTAATGTTCTCTGCCGCATCTACACAATCTAGCGCTTCAGCAGCCTGGAAAGATTTTGCCCAACGTATTGAAGCCGTTGGCAATCGCATATTAGAAGACGATTTCGCCAATACTACCGATCGCGATCGCGCGGAGGGTATTCGTCAATTAGCGCATGTAATTGTCGATGGTCTACGCTGGGAATTCGACAATGCCAGCCCGGAATTTACCGGGTTATTAGTTAACAACACCGACACCTCGGGCTGGGGTGGCCCTAATGTTGATAACAAATATCTGCGCGGCAGAATCGATGGTGAATCCACTTATATTCTGACTGGAAATATTGCTGGACTGGAAGATATAGCCATCCAAAGCAGCAAGGGTGATTTGCATATGGGCCAAATTGGCGCGTCTGCAACACTGGACCTTTCTAGTTTATTGGTCAGTGACAACGGTGACTTCACCATCATTATTAGCCCAGAGCAGCAGCAGGGTAACTGGATAAAGCAGGGAGAAGACCACACCATATTATCTATTCGAGCCTATTACTACGACTGGACAAAGCACAGCGATGGTAAGTTCTATCTGGTCAAAGATGGCAATCAGGGGCTAGCCCCATCACCACTGACCGAGGCCGAGGCGGCACAACGTTTAGCCAATGCAACACACTGGATCGAAACTGGGCTGGTGGGATGGGACAAATGGTTAAAACTGGCCCTTAGCGGTGCGCAAGACAATGTGGCCAATGGCCCTCGAACTGTGGGCGGTGGTTCATCTACTTTGCTATACGGCAGCGTACCTTTCGCCATGAAAGCCGATCAAGCAATGATTATTGAACTCGAGAACCCGCAGGCTAGTTACTATTCCTATCAGACGTATACCTACAGCTGGTTTGATGCCGGTGATTATGCCAACAGGCAAACCAGCCTAAATCATACACAGACCAGAACTGACAGTGATGGAAAAATTCGCTATATTGCCTCCGTTAAAGACCCCGGTGTAGCCAACTGGATTGATCTCGAAGGCCGCAGCAAGGGCATGATCACCTTTCGTTATATGAATGCCAACAACCCACAACAGCCAGAGGTCACGGTTGTACCTTTGTCTGAGTTACCAAGTCACCTACCTGCTGACACAGCTATCGTAAGTAAAGACGAAAGGCGCTCAACAATAGCCATCAGACAAAAGCATGTGCAGCACAGATTCCATAACTGACCAATAATGACTTTTATGACCCCGAGAATTTTTCAAAAGTTTTAACGCCTTCCGGGATAGTGTGGAATGCCTGCATTTCAGAAGTGTAGATGGCCATATCAGGCATTCCAAACTGACTTGGGTCATCCATACTTCCAACTTTAAGAAACAATAATTCAGCAGACTGGGGCGCTCTTGTCAGTAAGTGAGTCCCACAATTTGGGCAAAAATCCCGGGTCACTCCGTTTTCGATGTCGTCTCGTGAAAAACCTTTGGCCTCACCTTTGGTAAATTCAAAACCCGCAGCAGGCATACCCATGAGGACATTGGCAGAACCACCAGTAATGTACTGACACTCACGGCAATGACATTGAGCCCTAAACAGGGGCTCTCCTGTTGCCTTGTATCGAACCTGACCGCAATAACAACCGCCCGTGACTTCCATAGTTTTCTCCCTGATATTATTTTCAATAAAAGCCTAATGTAGCCGAATTTTAACCACTCTGTAAGTCCCCGCGTTCGGCCAAGGACGAAATGAATAAAGCAGTAGAATCAAAAGCGTTATCGGGGCAGCGAATACGAGTCATAAATGGTTGAAAAAGCGCAGTGTAGATCGACTACATCAGCAATTTTCAAATATTTATCACGAAGTCGTAGTAACACCGATAGCTTTTTAAGGCAGGCAGATAAAGACGGGGATATCCCGTGTGCTCCAGCTTTGATAGTCCTCATAGGATGGATAATGTTCGACACAGGTTGGCCACACTTCGACCTTTTCCTTGGCACTGGCATGTCTGGCTATCAATTTTTTCTTTACGCCCCTGTGATGGACCTCAATCTCAGGATTGGCCTTAAGATTGAAATACCACACCGGGTTGATGGGAGCCCCTCCTCTTGACGCCACCAATAGCACCCCGTCTTTATAGGGCACATACATCAAGGGGTATTTGCGAATCTTCCCGCTCTTGGCTCCCTTGATGGTGACCACACAGATCGGGCAGCCTTCAATAGTTGTCATCATGCGGCC
>Ga0055584_100007805_pt1 | contig 10484 bp, 6 predicted proteins | sample OSDHelmetaG_FD_58716 | JGI IMG/M metagenome (GOLD analysis project Ga0055584, IMG submission 58716) | Pelagic marine sediment microbial communities from the LTER site Helgoland, North Sea, for post-phytoplankton bloom and carbon turnover... | ecosystem: Environmental > Aquatic > Marine >...
TCTCTTGATGAGAACCGACCTTGGCAGGATCCGCAAACAAATCCCCCTGCTCCAGTTCCGGCTCCTCCACCGCCCAGATCGCACGACGACGGGTCAGAGTGTAATCGTTCAGCGAGCCCACCGCTGCGAGCTGGCGCAACTGTCGACGGTTAAATTGGCCTCGCTGCCGAAAATCTTCCAGTGACCGAAACGGCTCTTTCTCCCGTTCCGCGATCATCTGCTCCACACTCGCTTCGTCGAGACATCTCACCGTAAGTAGACCGAGACGAATCAAGTCATCATCGAGCACCTCGCAACGCCATCCTGACAGAACGACACATGGCGGCAAAAACCTTAATCCCCGATGCTTCGCCTCCTGCACCAGGGTGGATGGAGAATAGAATCCCATCGGCTGGTTGTTGAGCAATCCGGTATAGAACTCAGCGCCCCGATGCACCTTCAGGTAGCTGCTGGCATAGGCCAGCAACCCAAAGCTAATGGCGTGAGATTCAGGAAAGCCGTAGAGCGCAAAAGATCCAATCACTTTCACAATACGCTCCGTCGTTTCTTCATTCACATCGCGTTCCTGCAAGGCAGCTCTCAGCTTCGCTTCCACCCGCCGCATCTTATCGTGAGATCGGTGAAATCCCATCGCTCTCCGCAGTTCCTCGGCTTCACTTCCGGAGAAGTCGGCCATGACCATTGCTATTTTCAAGACCTGCTCCTGAAACATCGGCACACCGAGAGTGCGCTCCAGGGTTGGTTGCAACTTGGGATGGATGTAATCAACCGGCTCCAATCCGTCGCGCCGCCGCAGATACGGATGAGCCAGTCCTCCCGCGATCGGTCCCGGTCGCACAATCGCAACCTCGACGACGACATCGTAGAAGCAGCGAGGCTTCATTCGCTTCAAGGTATTCATTTGCGCCCGGCTTTCGATCTGGAATACGCCGATGGTGTCGGCAGAACACATCAGATCGTAGGTTGGCTCGTCGTCTTTCGGAATCTGGGCCAGATCGACAGGGCGACCACGTTTTTCGGATATCTGCAAGGTCTCCTGGAGAACCGCCATCATTCCCAGCCCTAACAAATCCACTTTCACGATCCCCATGTCTTCGCAGTCGTTTTTGTCCCACTGCGCGACGGTCCGATCCATCATGCTCGCATTTTCCAAGGGCACCACGGAGTCGAGTTCTCCCTGACAGATGATCATACCTCCCGAGTGCTGCCCCAGATGCCGCGGCAACCCATACATCTGCCCATAGAGATCCGCGAGAGCGGCAGCACGAGGATGATCGCGACCAATTCCTGCCTGCTCGACCTGATCCTCGAACGCCAGCGTATGCCGATAATCTCCGCTGGCAAAAAGATCGGAGAAGCGACTCAGCATCTCTTCGGGAAACTCCAGGACTTTCCCGATCTCGCGCGCCGCACTGCGCCCCCGGTAGGTAATGACGTTCGCCGTCATCGCTGCCCCATGGCGACCGTAACGCCGATAGACTTCCTGAATCACCTGCTCGCGCCGATTGCCACTGGGCAAATCGAGATCGATATCAGGCCATGACTTTCTCCCCTCGCTAAGGAAGCGCTCAAAAAGCAGACGACTCCCAACCGGATCGACCGGAGTAATCCCAAGGCAATAGCAAACCGCGCTGTTCGCGGCACTTCCCCGCCCCTGCACCATGATATCGTTCTCGAGACAATACTGAACGATACTCCAGACAATCAGGAAATACCCACTGAAACCGAGATGGGTAATGAGGTCGAGCTCACGCTGGATCTGCACCTTTACCGCACGCGTCAATTTGACGTAACGCTTGCGCGCCCCGAGCCAAGTCCGATCCGCGAGAAAGGAATCCATCGAGTGGCCATCTGGCACTGGGTAGGTCGGAAACTCGTAGCCAAGATTTTCGAGAGAAAACTCCAACTGCTCGGCAAGGCGTTCCGTGTTGGCAATTGCGTCCGGCATGTCGGCAAATCGCGCCTCCATCTCGACAGATGACTTGAGGTGACGATCAGCATTGATAGTGAGTTGTCGTCCCGCCGCATCCAGCGTTGTGTGAAGACGAAAGCAGGTAAAGACATCCTGAATCCGCCGATTTTCCGGTAGGGCATAGTCGACACCTCCCGTCGCGAGCAAAGGCAGATCGTGTACCGCAGCAAGATCACGCTTGGCTTTCACGAGGCTTTCTTCGCCACGTTGGGAATGTCGTTGCACTTCGAGCCAGAGCGCCGACTCGGGCAGGTGACGTTTCATTTTCTTCAAAGCCGCCTCCATGCCACGTCGGCCATCGCGCCGCCAACCGATATCGAGCGGACCTTCTTCGTCGCCGGTGAGAATGGAAGTACCCTCGGCAAGTTCTTCCAATTCCGACCAGGCAACCGGGCACTCCCCTTTCGGAGAACGGAGTTGAGTACGTGTAACGAGACGCGACACATTGCGATAGGCCTCGCGAGAACGGATCAGAACAGGTAGGACCGTCCCATCCTCCATCGAGAGTTCCGTGCCGACCGCAGCGCGAAATCCACTTTCGAGAGCGCGCTGGTGAAAGCGGACCGAACCGTAGAAACCATTCCGATCGGAGAGAGCCACGACGGGTAAGTCGAGTGCGCCAGCACGTTCGGCGAGAGCTTCGGGCTGGGAAGCAGCTCGGAGAAAGCTGAAGGCGCTTCGGGTGTGGAGCTCGTGGTACATTAACTCTTCTTTTCACCCATAGCGCCCCTCCAGTTCCCATTCCTTCCCCTCCCTCACGACCCGGAACACTCCCGCACCGTTCACCTCGACGTCCCACTCGACTCGACTCCAGCTCCTCCTGGCGTCCCACCAATCACCCGCCGCATACCACGGCCCGGTGGATACCGTTACCGTTCCCGTCACAAGCCTTGATTCGATCCGAGCCGGTCGCCCATCCCGTATCACCACTGCCACCCGCGTCCCCGCCCGGAAACGTCGGATGGGCGTGCCAGTGACGGGTGCTCCAATCATTGGCCCGGTTGCCTCAGCTGCCGCATTGGATCGTTCGGCGACTGAAGTCGCCTCTCCATTCTCCGCGAAACACTCTTCCAACTCTAAAGGCAGCGGCACCAATTCGAAAACACCGGGGCGATGGGTGTTACATAGCCTTGGAGACCCCACTCGCTCGCTTCCCACAATGCGTCGGAGTCGCGTCATAGTTTCATCATACCGAAACCGGTTTTTTAATCCGGCCCCATACAGAGTTCGCTGAGTCGCAACGACCTCGGATGGCTCGAAGCGCAGCCTCAGTTCCGCAACCGCCGCCTTCATTTCCAAGCCGTCAATGTGGCCGCTGACGAGATGAAACAGGATCTCGTGCTCCAGTACCGGCTCCGGCAAAGCAAGTCGCCTCGCATGGCAGGCCCCGTCGGAGAAGCGCAACAGCAAATGAACCGCTGCCGCCGCGCGTCCCGTCGCGCCGACCCGTTCGATAAGCCGATCCAGAAAACGATTCACGACAAACAGCAGCGGCTCGCGATCGCGAATCTCGTAGTCGAAGGCGAGATGTTCCTCGAACAACTCGTCGAGCTTGGCAAAACGAAGCAAATGGCTTGTTTTTCCATTCAGGCGAAGCCAAAGCACAACGCCTTCGTCCCCGAGCCGCGCTGCGACCGCTTCCCGTTCGAGCCGGGCAAAAGCACCGAGACTCTCGATTCCCCAGAGTGACAATCGCTCACGGAGATCTTCGCTCACCTCCCCGACAACGAGCGGCAAGTGGTCGAGTTGCGGCTGTCGACGTGACGACTCCAGGTGCCAGACACTCTTTCCGTTCGCCTCTGCAGCCAAGGCCGCAATGCGGGCAAGCGATGGCGTTTCCCCCAAGCCGATCGCGACTTCGAGTCCTTTTTCATACAACCGTCCACGCGTGCGGCGAGCACAATCTTCCCATTCCTCCGCCGGCTGGGTGGAAAGGTCGAGCGTGAGACAGCCCCACTCGCTTTCTTCAATCCCCGGAACCCAGCCGAAAGCGGTTTCGAGCAGAATGCGGGCTGCCAGAGTTTCTGCCGGTGCAGAAGGAGACTCCACTCGCAGCCCCGGACAACGGGCGAGGGCCTGGACTGTTTTCATCCCCACCTCCACACCAAAGCGAATCGCGCTTTCGTTGCGACAGAGAATCACCGACTGCCGCTTCGAATCATCCACCAGCACGACCGGATCGGACAAAGTCTGGACCCGGCGAACCACGGCTTGCAGGCGAAAATCGGCGCAGCGAATCACGGCAAAACCAAGCGATTTCATAAAATGGAGGGGCAAGTTTCACCTTGCCCGCCGATGTGTGCTCGGTTCGATATGTGCATCTTTCGGAAAAACCACACCAACCCGGGCAAGACGGAGCTTGCCCCTCCATGCTTCGTGTCGTGCCGATGTGATCTATTGCCTTTCTTCATCACCCCACCTGCTGCCATTCGGTCGTTCTCTGGCTTGGCGCGCTCACCACTGCCTTTTCCACAGGAGAAAAACGCAAGCGCCCCCACAATTGCTCGCGATTCTCATCCAGATCGCGGCAGCTCAATTCCGCCTCGACCCGGACTCGGCTCTTCGCCGCGGAAGTCACTGGCTCGCTGGCAAACAAAACGGCCGAAGACTCGTGCTGTCGCAGTTGCGCGAGAATGCGCTGCCACTGGCTCGCCCGAACCGACCTCCAGTCGTGCGGAGTGCTTCCACGCAAATCGATCAGGAAGAGCGAAAAATTCTCGTCTCGCGAAACCGTATCGAGAACTTCCACGGCTTCCTTGGCCGAACTGCACCCCACCCAGAGCAGGCTTTCCAGATCACGCTCCGGCAAACCTTCGGGAGAAAATCCACATCCCACATCAACCCAGACGACATAATTCCGCGACTGCCGCGCCTCGGCCAGCATCGCCACGAGCACAAGCCCACCGCCGCCTTTGCCACTGTCGATGATCTCGGTTATCTGCCCTTTGGGCAAGCCGCCGCCCAACTGCTGGTTCAGCCCCGCCATACCCGTGACGGAGCGGACTTCCCACGTCTCCTGCACCTGCAGAAGCTCACTTCCGGTCACAACGCGGGTGCCCAACTGCTTGCGCAAGTCGGCAAGCGCGGCGACTCTGTCGACGGTGTTTCGTGTCATGCTTGCGTTTTAACTGTTTGTATGAACAGTATTTTATAGAATCGCATTACGCAAGCATTTGGTGGAAGAAAATTGAGACTCAACCCTCTTTGCTCAAACACCTGACCCTGTTGGGTCGTGGACATAACAAAGTTGGCAGGGAAACGGTTCCGGACTTCAGGGGGATTCGACCAGTTCGGCAGACAACAGGTTCCGTTTTCCCTCCAGCTCTTCCCTGTTGGAAAAACGGAGATGGCTTGTCGAGCCATATCCACTCCCCACTTCTCCCAGCGGCGGGATTTCGACAATGACGCGCAACCGGGCTTCGATGGGAAATTCTCTCGGCCAGGCGAACAAAGCCCACGGGTTGAGACCGATAATTTGATGGGTTTCCTTCGGCTGCAGGGTGATTTGATTTTTATCCCCTGGTTTTCTCTCGAGAATATCGAGAAACTGGCCACGCTCTGGAAAAGTGAAATCGTGCTCATCCCGGAAATCAAATTTCACGATCTCAAACGGATGATCGTAGGAAAACCTGATTTCCTCGTTCGAGATGTTTCGAATCGTCACGGATAAGAGGCCCGTCTCGCGATCTTTCGACCAACTGGATCGAAAATACAAATTGGGAAAAACATATCGATAGGTTTCTTCCACAGCTCGGCGACTGACCCGTGGGATGCTATGATCCTCGAACCACTGTCGCAGCCGATCTCGCTTTTCCTTACCGGATGCAAGGTCGCTGTTTGCCCAGGAATTGAGGCCATGGACAAAGTCCGGATGATCGGATTGGGAAAGAATCTGCTCGAGTCGCTCGCGCCGCCCTGCCTTAGCATCAGTTGGGTAACTGCCCAGAAAAGAAATCAACATTTGCCTGATTTCTTCCTCTTCACTTGATCGCAGGAATTGATCCACCTGCTCAAAAACGCGCTCAGGAGACGCGGATTTTTCGAAGACCCGCAAGGCGAGAAAAAGATGGCGGCGATACATCAAATCATCTTCTAGATCATCAAGAAAGACTTCTACCGCATCGGCCGTTTCTGCAGCGGGATCAAATCGCTCCAATTGGATCAAAGCAGAAACCCTGGGGTGAAGAAACTCGTTCGGAAACCCGCGTATCTTTCCAGAAACAAGATCCTGTAAAAGCGGGAGTTCGGCATGGCGAATCGCCATCTCATCATAGCGCGCCTGCTCAATCAGCTTCACACTGACACTGGCATCACCCATATTGCTGACGATGGATTTCATCTCTGGATGCCCATTATAAAACCGATACCGCACGAGCCGGGCGGCTTCCTCATCTGAGGAATCGAGGAGGACGCGAAACATGACATAACAACGAGCTGGCAATTCCAAGCTCAGATAACTGTTCCCGCAGCCGCTGTAGCGATGAGAGTGAGAACGCACCCATTTGCCATTCTCGCGGACTTCCTGTTTCAGATAAAGATTGCTGTCCTGTGTCGGCAGATTGATCGCCTTATCGGTATCATTCACCAGGTAGGCCAAAGTAACACGGAAGCCATCATCCGCCCCTGCTCGATCTATCGCTTGGGCAAAACTGCGACTCCGCCGACGCAGCGCATTCTCAAAATCTACGAAAACGGAAATCCGACCTTTTTCAAATAACACATTTTCCGGCAAGTCGGTAAGATCCTTGCCGACTTTAGGACCAAGCACAACAGCGGTGGCCCCACTCCCCGTTTTCTTGTGAAACTGCGCCTGCACTGACATCGCAGTCAGCGCGACCACACTGAACACCGTGATTACGAGTCCACTTCGCATCTCGACATTCTGTCAGAACTAGTACCGCTGTCGAGAAAAGTCGTCATGTTGACCTTGTTCTACCGAGTATGGCTCATGGAAACAGCCAAGCTCTCATCCAGGTTCCTCATTCTAGCCACTGGAGAGAAAAAACGTCATTCTTCAAAATTCCTTCTTGCATTTGAGACGCTGTCTCATTATGAGTTCCTTGTTCTTGAGACGCTTTCTCAATAACGAAGCTTTGCCAACTAACCGATGACAATTTCAAACCGCCAGCCAACCTCCTCCTACCGGGGAGAGGGAAGGCTCCTCGCCGCTGCATTTTGCCTACTACCAGTGCTCTCGCACTCCCAGGATAGTGACACCAGCACTGCTCCTGTAATCGACGATGCGACAAACGAAATTGATTCGTCTGCGCTTTCTGCCCCAACCGGCGAGCTTGATATGACCGTGGTCGAGTCTACTCCCAAACCTGCGCGCACTCCGACACCGACCCAGACCTTACGACGTGCGACAACGACTCGCCCCGTCGAGGTAACAGTTTACGACACGATCGAACCGGAAATCATCACGGGCGGAGCAGCAGAAACATTTGAACTTCCCGGATCCGGATTTTTCATCACGGAAGGCGATATCCGCGACCAGAACTATACCAACGTAAATCGCGTTCTCGCCAAAGTTCCCGGCGTTTATGCGAGGGAAGAAGATGGAGCGGGACTTTTCCCCAATATCTCGATCCGTGGCGTTGATGGGACGCGTTCAGAAAAAATCACGGTCATGGAGGACGGAATACTCCAGGCCCCGGCCCCATACGCGGCACCGAGCGCCTACCATTCCCCCAACGTCGCTCGCATGGCAGGTGTTGAGGTATTGAAAGGATCCAGCCAGATCGCTTATGGACCTCACACGACCGGCGGTGTCATCAATTACCTGTCGACTCCGATTCCGGAGATCGAGCAGTTCTACCTGCGCACCACCTACGGTAGCAACAAAACCTTTCAAGCGCACTCGCACTACGGAAATACCTTTGACACGGCATCCGGTGGACGTTTCGGTTATCTCGCCGAGCTCTACTACAAGCGTTCCGATGGATTCCGCACGATCGATCCCGGCATCGGTATTCCTTCGTCCAACGAAACCGGATACGGGGTCATCGAGCCGATGGTGAAATTTTTCTGGGAACCGAACACAGCTCTCGATCAGCGCATCGAGTTCAAATACGGTTTCTCTGACGTCGATGCCGATGAGACCTACCTGGGCCTGACAGAGAGTGATTTCCGCATGAATCCCTACCGTCGCTACGCAGGGTCATTCCTTGACAATATCCAGACACAGCATCACCGCACCTACCTGAAGCACAGCATCGCGATCAACGACGATCTCGATATTCAGGCCGCGGGATACTACAACCAGTTCGAGCGCGATTGGTTCAAGATCCGTGGGGTGAATGGAAACTCCCTGCACAACACGCTCGGGCCTACAGGCCTTGCAACCGACCTTCGCACTCTGAAGGGAGTTCGACCCGGAACACTGAACTACCGCCACAACGCGCGGCAATACGAGTCCTACGGGGTGCAGTTTACGGGAGAATATCGCATCGAAACCGACCTCATCGATCACACGATCGATTTTGGCGTGCGCGAGCACAAAGACAACATTCGCCGCTTTCAGGAAAACACCGATGTCATCATCGGTGGAGCTGCTCCGATCATCAATGACCTTGGTCCGGGCTCGGGTGGCAATCGTTTCCAGGAATCCGACGCGACCGCTTTCTGGGCCCAGGACTCCATGCAAATCGGCAACCTCACGATCACTCCCGGCGTTCGCCACGAGCGGCTCGAGCTTCACAATACAAACTATCTCTCCGACGCGACAAACACGATCGTCGATCAGTTTGATGGAGAAATCGACTGGTGGGTCGCCGGAGTGGGCCTCAATCTCGAAATCGACGAAAACCAGTCTCTGTTCGGTGGCGTTCACGAAGGGGTTTCGGTTCCTTCACCGCGGTCGATTCTCCGCAGCAATGTAAATTTGGAGCAGAGCACCTCCTACGAGCTTGGCTATCGCTACGGCAGTGAGAACCTGAACCTCGAAGTGGCCGGTTTCATGACCGACTTTGACAACATCATCTCCACAGCAGCCGGACTCGGACTCGGTGAAGCGCAGCCAGAGAACGCGGGAACGGGATCCGTCAAAGGTGTCGAATTTCTCGCCGGATTTGATCCTTTTCAGGATAGACAGACTCGTCTCCCCATGTTCCTCAGTGCGACTTACACGGATGCCGAACTCGACAAGGCGCTGAGTGCCGGTGGCGGTGATGACATCTTCGGTGACGGAGACGGCGGCGCCGGAATCCCGGGAGCGATGATGCCCTACATCCCGGAATGGAAAGTATCCGCAGGCATCGGCGTCGAGACAGATACATGGGGAGTCGACCTCGTCGGAACCTACATCAGCGATTCGTTTGGAACGGCCCTCAATTCCCCCATGCCGGTAACATCGTCTCGCCAGGGAGAAATCGATGGCGGTCTCATCTTTGACCTCGGCACCTACTACCAACTCAACGATCGCGTGAAGCTCATCGGCGGCATTCACAACCTCTTTGAGGAAGTCATGGTCGTGAGCCGCGTTCCAGAAGGTCCTCGCTCCAACGCACCTCGCGAGTTTTACGTCGGCATGGAAATCCTCTGGGAAAAACCCTGATAGAAAACGAAGAAACATTTTACCCATACCCGCATTGTCGGGCTTTGCCCTCGGTTTCGGGAATTGCGGAATCGGGGGCATCGGCTTTACTGAACACCCCACATATGTATCGAATCTATTTCCAGCTTTTCGCATTTGCGAGCCTCTTCGTGCTCCCGGCCCTTTCCTCAAAGGGGCAGGACGCTGTTGCTGCGACCGTGCAAGCCAAGCTCGAAAAATGGGTCGAGACAAAGCAGGCGACCAGCAAGGAAAAATCCGATTGGGATGCGAAGAAAGCGATGCTCAGCAATCTCAATGAGATTCGCCAGATCGAGATCGAAAAACTGAGCGATTTCGCCACTGTAGCCGAGTCCCGCATCGAAGAAATTGAGACGAAACGCTCGAAATTCTCAGATGAGGAAACTCGACTCAAAGCGTGGAGAAAAGAAATGACGCAGAAGACCGAGGCTCTCGAAAAGAGCCTCCGCCCACTCCTGAACCGGATGCCTCCGCCCCTTCGGGAAAAGGTTTCCGAGTCCGTGACTCGTCTCCAAACTCCCGAAGCTGGTACGCCTCTGCAAACCCGCACTCGCGACGTTCTTCTCATTCTCCAGGCGGTCCTGGAATTTCAAAACGCAATCACGATCGATGGCGATGTTCGCGAGATTGATAGCGAACGCCGTGAGATCGACATCCTCTACTTTGGACTCTCTCGTGCCTGGTTCTGCGACCGTAGCGGCAGCTATGGCGGCATCGGAAAAGTCACTGACAAAGGATGGGAATGGGTCGACGACAATCGGGTCGCTGCCGAGATCCGAAAAACGATCGACGTGCACCGCCGCGATCTCCCACCAGAACTGGTCGAACTCCCCTTCCCAGCAGCCGAATGAGAGTTCTTACCTACAGCATTCGATTCTGCGTTGCGGCCTTGGCTTTCGCCATAGCCGCACTGCATGCGCAGGATCCCGACGAGGTGAA
>Ga0055584_100007806_pt1 | contig 10484 bp, 11 predicted proteins | sample OSDHelmetaG_FD_58716 | JGI IMG/M metagenome (GOLD analysis project Ga0055584, IMG submission 58716) | Pelagic marine sediment microbial communities from the LTER site Helgoland, North Sea, for post-phytoplankton bloom and carbon turnover... | ecosystem: Environmental > Aquatic > Marine >...
ATTTTCGTCTTTTGAATCAGCGGTCTAAAACTTTTACAAACGAGTATGGGTGAAGAGAGTGGTGTAAGGTCGAGGCCTAACTGAGATTTTGGCAGTGGGATGTGGCGACACCCCCACTCGACCCGTTCAAATGAGTGCGCGCGCTGCACACTCTCTAAGTCGATGCGATTTAACCTGGTGCGACGGAGCGAAACGCGATGACAAACACCTTTAACCTTTCTCGACGCAACAGCCTTGGCTTGATGGCGGGCACGGCTTTGGCGACGGGGCTGTCGACCAATGTGCTCACGTCTAAGCGCGCCCTAGCTGCTGATAGCGCGGATGTGGTGATTGTCGGCGCGGGTCTTTCTGGGCTGACCGCCGCCAGTTGGCTCGAGAGCGAGGGCTACACGACAACGATTGTTGAGGCGAAGGACCGCATTGGCGGCCGCTGCTACACCATGACCGACTTGCCGGGTAAGCCGGAGGCGGGTGGGTCATCCGTCGGTGCCATGTACGCGCGCTTTATCGATTTCTGTGACCGCCTTGGCGTCAAGCGCTCTCCGGCGAAGGGTAGCGGCTTCGGCAGCCACATTCACATTAAAGGCACAAACATCCTGAACAAAGACTGGGCAGATCATCCGCTCAATCCGTTCCAGGGCGACGCCAAAACGCTAACGCCTGCCGCCTATCGCTTCCGCATGATTGATAAGTACAGCCTGTTCGATGATCTGGAATCCTGGTGGGAACCCAGCATCACCCAGCACGATGTTTCCTTGCGCGACATGATGTTGGCGAAGGGGCATAGCGAAGCAGAAATCCGCCTGGGCATGGATACCAACCCGGGCTACGGCCACACCATTGATGAGTTGTCGTCGGTGCACATGATGCACGTGTGGAATTTTGCAAAATCTCAATCCGAGCCCGAGCCCCCCAACTTCTGGAAAGTTGAGGGTGGTAACTCAAGCTTGGTCAACGCCATGGCCAGCGCGATGACTGGGGCTATTCATCGCAACACGCCCATTGCTGGCATCCGCACCGGTGGCGCAGGTGTTGAAGTGGTTGCGGAAGATGGTCGCGTGTTTACGGGCAAAAAAGTGATCGTCACGCTGCCATTCTCGGCTTTGAAATTCGTGACCTTTGATCCGCGCATCACCGGCCTGCAAGCCGAAGCGATTCAAACCATGCCGTATGGCTCGTGCTTCCATGCCTTTATCGAAACGGACGCGCCCTATTGGGAAAACGATGGCTTGCCCGCCGGCATGTGGATGGATACGTCGCCAGGCCGGATGGGTCCGCAGACAGAGAACGGTGAAGCCGTTGGTATGTACGTGTTCTCAACCGGGCGGTTGGCAGAGTTCCTCAACCGCATGACCAAGGAACAAGCCGAGGCACGCATCATCGCCGACCTCGTTGCCGCAAGACCGGCGGCCAAAGGTAAAGTGCGCGTCGCGCGCTCGTGGTCGTGGGCGAAAGACCCCTATGCCGGTGGCATGTACGCCTATTGGCGGCCTGGCATGATTGCCAAATACAAAGAGACGATGGCGCAACCCTCCGGCCCCATTCATTTTGCCGGAGAACATACCTCGCAATCCACCCGTGGCCTTGAAGGCGCCATGGAATCCGGCGAGCGCGCCGCGTTCGAAGTGCTGGATGCGTTGGGGTAGGCCATGAGTCATCAATCGAGGTCTATGAGGCAGCTCGTCCAGATCGTGTTCAGCCAGTTTTTGGTGGCAGGTCTGTTGCTTAGCCCTGTCGCGGCGGATTCCCTGCTCATTGAAAACGTTACGCTCATCGATGGCACGGGCGCAGGCCCTCTCCCTGGTGCTTCTGTCCTGATCGAGAATGACCGTATCGCGTTGGTGTCGCCCGGAGAAATCAGCAGACCCACGGATGCGACGGTTATCGACGGTGAAGGAAAATACCTACTGCCGGGCTTAATCGACACGCACATTCATTTGGCAGGTGGCACGATTTTGGGCCGTGTCATGAATAATCGGGATGCCGCCATAAAAGCCCTCCATACGTTCCTATATAGCGGCGTGACGACGGTCATGGATCATGGCAACGATCCAGATTTCATTTTTCCGTTGCGGGCGGATGAACAGGCGGGGCGAATTATAAGTCCACGGATTCTCGGAGTTGGTTGGGCGCTCCATTTTCCGCGGAACCGGGGTAGCAATGAAGGTCCTAAAATTATTGGGTCCAGCGCTGAAGTTGCACCCAAACTCGATGCCGCACTCGCCTACGGTCCAGACCTTATAAAACTGGTTATCGATCCAGACAGTTTGAGGAGCGAGGCGCTAATCCCGATTTTCCCCCAACTTCTGACAGAGGTTATGCACTACGCCAATCAACGAGGATATGGCGTGACCACACACATTCATGGGCGTGAAGAGTTTCAAACCGTTATTGATGCCGGGACTAATAATCTGGCGCATGCGCCGCTTCGCAATTTGCTGGATGAGGAAGCACTGAAGAGTGTCACCGTCAGGCGTGTGCCGATTTCCACGACCGCTGTTGTGTTCTCAAACATTTCACGTATTGCTGACGACGCAAGCTGGTTTAACACGCCGCTGTTTAAAGCCACGCTGGACGATGCCACCTTTAAATTTCAAACTGTTGATGAGCGGGAACGGTATCGCAAATCCGGGATGCCCGAACAGTTTAAGCCTTTGATCCCCAACATTCTGGAGAACCTTCGTCGACTCCATGAGGCCGGTGCCTTGCTCGCATTAGGCAGTGACCGGACGTATGGGCCCATGACTTTGCAAGAATTAGAATTGTATGTCGCGGCTGGACTTCCTTTGCTTGATATCATCACCATCGCGACACGAAACGCCGCTATTTACATTGGCAAGGGCGACGACCTTGGAACCGTAACGCGGGGAAAACTTGCTGACCTCATTCTGTTGCGCGAGAATCCGCTAGATGACGTTGCAAATTTTGCGACGGTTGAAACCGTCATCAAAGGAGGTCAAAGAATTGACCTAAGCGCCTTGGACCTTCCCGTTAACGATTGATAGGCCTAGAGACAGCGGCCAAACATTGAAACGCTGAAATAACGCCTTAAGGTATTCTATTATGATCCTCTCACGCATCATTCGCGCCTTCATTGCATTCTTCGCCGCCGTGGTTATTGCGACAGCTGTCGCGTGCATCATTGGCACGCAATTCGTCCTCGCCGCCTTAGCTGGGATCGGGGTCGACATTCCCTTGGTCGACCGGCTCGCCACCACCTGGCATGACCTCATAAACTTCGGCTTTATCCCCAGCCCGGCCTTCGGATTTTCCTACGCCATGGTTATTGGGGTTGGCCTATTTATCGCCTTCCTCGTCGCTGCGGCCCTGTCGTATTTTCTGCCCCGGTTTCGCACGGTCATTTATGCGGTGGCCGGGGGCATGGCGATCCTCGCGTTCTTAGGCTCGTCCTATTTTGTCTTTGGTGCGTCGATGTTCGCCTTTGCGCAAACCCCCATGGGGTTGATCACTCAAGGGGCTGCCGGTGCCGTTGGCGGCTGGGTCTTTGCTAAATACTCCAGACAGGAAACAACATGATGAGTCGCACCACTTTTAAAGCAACTTTCAAAGCGACCCTATTTGCTGTCATCTGCGCGCTTATGGTCAGTGGGTCTCACAGCGCCAGCCGTGCGGCTGATTATACGCTGCACACCCTGGCTGAGGGTTTGGCTTTTCCCTGGAGCTTGGCCTTCCTCCCTGACGGCGACGTTTTGGTGACTGAGCGGGAGGGGCGGTTGCGCGTTATTCGCGACGGCGCGCTCTTGCCAGACCCCGTGACCGGCGTGCCGGAGACCTATGCTGTGGGACAGGGGGGGCTCATGGACATCCGCCTTCACCCAGACTTTGCTGACAACCGCCTTGTGTATCTGTCCTATGCCCATCAAGAGGGGGATAGCTTAGCCAACCAACTGCGCGTGGCCCGGGCCGAGTATGCAGACGGCGCGCTGTCTAATCTCGAGGTCATCTTCGGCTCCGCGCCGATGAAAGAAACGCCCGTCCACTTTGGCGCGCGCCTCGCCTTTATGGCGGACGGCAAACTGCTGATCACCACCGGAGATGACTTCATTCATCGCGAGCGGGCGCAGTTGCTGGACAACAACTTCGGCAAAACCATCCGGCTCAATGACGATGGCTCCATTCCTGACGACAACCCGTTCATTGGGATAGAGGATGCGCGCCCGGAGGTCTGGTCCTACGGTCACCGCAACCCGCAAGGGCTCCTCGTTGATGCGGAGTCAGGGCGCGTGTACCTGCATGAGCACGGTCCCATGGGCGGCGACGAGTTGAACATCATTGAACCGGGCAAGAATTACGGCTGGCCGGTTGCGACCTACGGGCTGGATTATTCCGGTGCGCGCATCTCTCCGTTTGAGGAGCGCCCGGGTATGGAAATTCCCATCGAGTATTGGGTGCCGTCCATCGCGCCCAGCGGAATGACGCTCTACACCGGTGATGCTTTTCCCGCGTGGCAGGGTGATATCTTTGTCGCTGCCTTGGCAAACATGACCGTGCGGCGCCTCGACATGGACAACGGAGCCGTGCGCGACCAGGAAACCCTGTTTGCCGAAGTTGAAGAGCGGTTCCGCGAAGTGCGCACAGGGCCCGACGGATACTTGTATCTGCTCACCGACAGCCAGGATGGCCGCGTCATTCAGGTCCGCCCTGGCGGTTGAGTATGAAGGCGTGTCGTAATTCTAATGATCGGAAAGAAGGCTTTGCCAGGGCATTGCGGCGTAAAACCACTGTGCCCTGGCAGCCTGCGTTTCCATCAAGTCAGGTGTTTTATTCCGGCTTTTGAAAGAGCAGCGTGTAGCGGTCCGACTGCCCTGTTACGGCTGGATTTGCGACTTCAAGAGCGAGCGCGTCTTGCGGTCGCGCAAGCACGTCTGTGAAATCGACGAAGATGAATCCCGCGTCCAAGACTTCCTTAATATTCAGGACCGGGTCGACCCGTTTGCCATTTTCCTCATTGCCCGGCTCCATATGCCGGCGCGTGTGGTCTACGATGCCGTAGTAGACGCCAGGCTTTAGCGCATCGTATGAGGATTCATTCACAGCCATACGGTCTTCAGATGAGAAATTGTGGTAGTTGCGAAAGGTCAGGACAAGATCGACGGGCTCAATATCCCATTCACCTGACGGATCAAAGAATCCACCCGTCGGACTAGGGTATCCGTTCCAGTCGATTTCTTCGACGTTCTCGAGTCCGGCAAGCGCACCCGTCGGCTGGAATATATCTTGATAAAGCCCCTGCGGATGCGTGACGTAAAGTTTGCCGTTGTCTTTCAGTACGGGGCCAAGAATTTTCGTGTACCAACCGCCCCCAGGTAAGACCTCAAGGACTTTCATGTCCTCACGCATGCGGAAGAATTCGAGCACCTCGGCTGGCATACGATTGGCATCACGGGCGCGATCTTTGTCTGTCCGGATGTCGCCGTTCATGGCCTCGATGACCCGTTGCTGGAACGGGGTCGGGTTGTCTAGTTGAGCACTCGCGGCCCCGGCGAGCAGAAGGACGGAGCCCGCGGTGCATGCGATCAACGTGGATCGGATGAAATTTATGGTGCGCATAGGTGTCACTTCTTTAGGGATTAACGCGTTGGTTCACAAAGATGTTGAGTCAAAGATACCTCATTATGTCTGCAATTAGCTACAAGCGGACATCTGATTTAGGTCAGATTGTGCCGTCCCGATAATGCCTTAATGACGGCTGCGTAGTGGGGCATGGAGAGGCTCATGAGGGGCCAGGTAGGCATCCGCAAATTTCTCGAACATCACAGAAGAGCTACCCGTCGTGCTTTGTAAGAAAATCACGAATTGCATTGGCTGTGCCATCCGGATCTTGATCAGGTTCAAAATTCGCGCCACTCAGCAAAAGACTCTCCGCGTCCGGCTTCATTTCCTTGGCGCGATCGAGATAATCAATCAGAACGTCGTCAGGCGCGCACATAAGAAGCAGAGGGCATGCGATATCCTTGAACAGGGTCGTGAAATCTTGATCCCAAACTGCCGAATAGGCCTTGAACCGACCCATGTACGCGCTGCAGGTGTCGATGAATTCGCGGTGATGCAACTCAAGATTTGAATGAGCGCCCAGACCTTGCAAGTAATCCCATGTGGTTTTGAGATACTCGCCTTTGGCGTCCGGAGACATTGGCGTCGAGTAATGCTCACGGAAGGCTTCACGCTCTTCTTTGGTGAGTGGCACTGGACCAATCATCATGCACGTCTTAACGCGCTTGGGCTGAGCCGTAGTTATTTCCGCCGCAATGCATGCGCCAGTATGATGGCCAAAGAGATGAAAACCCTGAATCCCGATTGAATCCAATGCCTCTAAAACCCATGCACCATACTGCGGCATGGACGGCATGTCTTCGGGATCAAACGACCCGCCAAACCCAGGCGTGTCAATCGCGTACAGAGCCCGATCAGACAATCGATCCATGACGTCGTAGTACATCTTTCCGGAGCTTGCGGTCTGGTGCAAAAACACGACAGGCACGCCGTCACCGGCAACGTGGTGATAATGCACTTGGCCGCCAGACGTATCCGCGTACCCTTTACTGATACTCGACATATGCATTCCCCCTTGAGCCGTGCTGGCCTCTACCTTAGACCAAGTGAACCAGGATTGACCTTGCGGTCTGGATCAACGATGCCTTTAACGCCGTTCAATAACTTCCACAGCGAGTCATTCTTCATGAGGCTCGAGAAGTTGTAAAACTTGCCAATTTGCAGATGCCCCGCACCGAGGCTATCGAACAAGTCGCGCAACTCCTCGCGCAACTGCAGAACAACCTCGCGCTTCTCCACATCTTCGGGGATGTCTTTCCATTTCTCAGCAAACTCTTCCTCTATCAAACTAAGACGGAAGTCGCCGAGCTTATCTTTCCAATAGAAGCTTGGCTCAATGACAAATTCCGCGCCAGCAAAACACGTTAGGTAGGATGTTTTGATGTCATACTTCTCAAAAATCGGGCGTTTTTCTTCCATCCATTTTTCGGTCGCCGCACCTGCTTCTACAGCGCGAGATAGTGGGAAGAACCCGTGCACAGGCACCCAGAGTTCGCCGTCTGGGCCAAGAAGAAGGGTGCGAACGCCGCCAAAGGGCTCGGCCCTAAACACTTTCGGAATGGTGTTATCCATTTCAGTGCCATTTTCTTCGAGACAAATTTCAGCTGCAATTTCTTGATGCTCGTTGGCGATGACATCTGTCAGCGCGTCAAACGTCATATGCATGGAGTACTGCACATCTTTGAGCAGCTTCTGCCCTGTCGCTGCCATCTTTGCAGCAGAGGCCAACCCTTTGAGCCCGCCTTTACGCGCGACCTTGCCGACGATCGAAATACCCTCAGAGAACGTTATGCCCTGCTTCTCAAATCCTGCGTTGTAGTACGGGTCAAACATGTAACATTCGGATGCGATTTTTAGTCTAGCGATGCGCGTCTGTGCCTTGAGCACGTCAGCCAGCGTATCGAATTTGAAAGCCATATACGCGGTCGACGGTTGGATATCGAGGAGGCGAAATGTCGCCACGGACTTAACACCGAACGCTCCGGTGTCTGCGGTAAATATCCCCGTCATGTCGGGGCCGAAATGACGCCAGAATCCGTTTGACGTTTTGTGGGCACCGGACCCTGTCTGCAGAATTTCTCCCGATGGCAGGACCACTTCCAATCCAATAACACTGTCCGCCACGGTGCCGTGAATACCTGAGCCGTGGAACAAACTGTTCTGGGACAACGCACCGCCGACGGTCGCGTATTTGCCCGATAGCGGACCCCAGTAAGGTGTCCGAACACCCTTTTCAGCGAGAGCTTCGTACAACGTTTTCCATGTACAGCCGCATTCGACAGCGACGTACATATCATCGACATTGATCTCGAGAATCCGATTGATACGCAGCATATCGATCAGCATTGTATCGGGGCGCTCGGGCGTATAACCGGAGGTGTACGACATGCCACCGCCGCGTGCGACGATCGATAAGCCGGCCTTTACGGCCGCCTCAACAGCGGCAGCAAGCTCTTCCGTCGTTCCCGGTTGAATCACAACAGCCGCAATCTCACGATCACGGCCGCTAAGATCGGTCGAGAAAAAATCACGGTCTTTTTCTTCCGTTAAAACGTGATCGTTACCAACAATTTGCTTCAATTGCGCGACGAGTGCTTCGTCCGCTGCCACAGCTTGCGTATTCATAGGTGTGCCTCCCTAAACCCCTGAGTCGTGGGGCATTTCCCTAATTTCTGCTCTGCCAAGCTTGATGCGGCAGGCCTTTGTCGATCAGTTTAGTATCACAAATTTTTGCATGCAATTTTGTTGGTGACTGCGCACACAGTTACCATTCACTCCGGCAATAATGAGCCAGGCTTTGCGGCGTGACCATAGGCCACCGCCGCTAGGCCGTGGCTGTTCCTAGGACCCCGCCTTCATCGGCGCGGGCTCTTCCGTCCGGGCATACCATTCGATGCTCGACAGATTTGGTTTGTCCCAGGATTCCGGCGGCGAGAGATCCAGCAAAGGTGGTTGCTGTGGCCCATAGTAAGGCGCCTCGGTATCCGGCTGTGCCGCTGCCGAACAGGGTAGCGACGCCTTTAAAGTTGTCGTTCGCGCCGTTGGCGTAGGCCAGGAAAACACCAAATAGAATCGCCAGCGTCGTGATCATACTAAACCATCTCTACCGTTTGTGGTTGCCGAACGAAGACCGTGCCACGCGCTCAGTTCAAGGCATAGCGGGCGCATGTTCACAAAATCGCGAGGGATGGGGCCCTAAATAGCGCCGAAAACTGAGGTTTTGGTGCGAAACGGCCTATTAACCTTTTTTCGTCAGAGTCCAATCACGCGCTTTGGTCGCATGCCAGTTTGCAACCTGCGGGCATTGAGATGCGTTGATGGTCGAGTGCTAAGCCGCGTTTGTTTTGGCCGACCATCAGAGAACCGAAAGTCAAAAAAACCAAACCCGATAACGGGTTGGAGGACGACGATGAGAAACGCGAAAAACAAAGAGCCTCAGGGCACAAGTCACACGCTGTGCACATGGCTAGAAAGCCTCACCATGTCGATTGTCTGCGTGTGCTGCGTTGTCGGCTTTTTCATGTGTGGTGGTGTGCTGCTGGCGAGCTTGGATGATCCTGTGCCGGTCATTGTTTTGGCCTGCCTGTTCTGCGCTGGAACGATGGTCTCCGCTGGCGAAGTCATGAAGCCGCCCAAACGCGGCTAAGCTGCGAAACCCCAAATCTAAAAAAGAAAAAGGCGCCTATGCACCGGCGCCTCAAGTTTTTGGGAGGAAGGACGGCGTTTGCCGCCGCCCCATTTATTCACGTGTATGTTTTGTTAATCATGTCTGTGGGCACGACCAACGCATGCCATGACATTGAAACGGGCGAACCCCGCGCCGCCATGATCTGAGTCAAAGCGCCGCATGGCTGCTTAAGTTTTAGCTAAGCGCTTTAATCTTCAACCGTTAGGGCAACGCGGAAGCCGAGCAACTGGCTGTGATACAACGCACCATCGCCCGCTTGTGCGGCTGCGCGGACCCAGTCTGTGCCTGAGGCCCATGAGCCACCACGGGGGACACGTTTGGTGCAGTCGCCGTCATCTTCACCGCGCCACGCACGCCCATCGGTGGGGGCTTTGTTCATGTCGGCATGAGTGCAATCAGCGGTCCATTCCCACGCATTGCCGAGCATGTCGTGTAGACCCCAAGCGTTAGCGTTGTAACTACCGACAGGTGCTGTGCGTTCTTGGCCGTCATCACAGGCGAACACGGGGGCGTAATCATAAAGGCGGCGGAAGGTGTCGTCGGCCACATTGGCGTTGGCGCAGGCGTCGCTATTGCTGGTGCCCCAGTACCATGGGCCACGGGTTCCGGCGCGCGTGGCGTACTCATATTCTGTCGATGACAACAATCGGTATGGCTTGCCGGTGGTTTCGGCCAACCATGCGGCATAAGCCTCGGCATCTACGCCGCTGACACAGACAACCGGGTGGTCTTCGCGCTGGTTGTAACCGGGCGCATCCCAGTTGTGATCGCGGACAAAACCGAGGACTCGATCAAAGGTCCAGGTGTTGCAGCCTTCCCGTCCTGCTTCGTTGGGCGTTTGATAGCCTGTGGTTTCAACAAAGGTGCGGTATTGGGCACGGGTTGTTTCAGTCTTTGCGACGGCTAGGGTGTAGGCAATGGTGACGTCGCGAATCGGGCCGTCTCCGCCCTTGCGATTTGCGACCCAGGGCTCTGATCCTAAAATCGCGGTGCCAGATGGCACCTGAATCATCTCAGGACAATCGGTGCAGTCTTGGAACGAGTCTGCTGTTGCTGTGTTAACGCAGGCGAGGCTGGCACTGAGCCCAAGGGTGCCGAGCAGAATTTGGAGTCGCGTCATATCGTGGGTATCCCCAATCAATTGGCTGTAGTCTGTGGCCACGTTACACGATGTTACGCCCAAAGGTCTTGCCAGAAGAAGTCCACTCGGGTGTCATGGCGG
>Ga0055584_100007809_pt1 | contig 10483 bp, 8 predicted proteins | sample OSDHelmetaG_FD_58716 | JGI IMG/M metagenome (GOLD analysis project Ga0055584, IMG submission 58716) | Pelagic marine sediment microbial communities from the LTER site Helgoland, North Sea, for post-phytoplankton bloom and carbon turnover... | ecosystem: Environmental > Aquatic > Marine >...
GCTGCTGCTGCCTACTGCTCGCTGCCTGCCGCCTACGGATGCCCCAGCGACCGGCTCATCGGCAGCGCGACCGGCCTCGCCCGCTGAGCCTGGCGCCGGGCCTTCCACCCCGACCCGACGGCGCAGTACACCGTCCAGGTGGAGGCCATCAGCAGCTTGTCGAGGGTCCAGACCGGTCCGCTCCACAAGATGAGCACGAACGACAGGTAGATGGGGTGGGGGACCAGCCCGTGCAGCCCCCTCTTCGCGGGGGGCGGGTACCGCACGGGGGTCCCTCGGCGGGCGGCCATCCACCCGGCGGCGCCCGTCTGCACGCCCAAGCCGGCCTCCGCCATGGCCACCCCCAGCAGCAGCCAGCCCAACCCGAAGGTGGCCCAGGTGAAGGTCGCCGCCGCGCCGGTGAGCGCCATCTGCGGCCCGGGCAGAGGCGACCACAACCCGAAGACCGCGAGCAGCAGGGCCGACGAGGCCGCGGCGAAGAGCGTGGTGTCGAGGGCGGCGGGGGCGCCCGCGGCCGCCCGCAGCGCCCGCCGCCCGCGGGTCGTCAGCAGCACCGAGTGGGCGATCGGGAAGGAGCCCAGCAGCGCCAGGTCGGCGACCACCGCCGCGCTTCCGGAGAGCCGACCGGTGCCCGTGCGGAGACCGGTCGCCAAACCGCCCAGCATGCCGGCGACCGCCACGGCGAAGAGGACGTGGCACAACGCGCCCCACAGCAGGGGGGGCGGGGGGCGGGGTGTGGGGCGCGGCATGGCGGGTCCGAGGAGGGGGCCCCCGCACGACCCCTCGGCCCGGTCCTCCCCTCCTCGCCCGCCCCAGGTTCCGTGTCCATCGTTGGATACGCCCGCGTCAGCCCGCCCGGGTCGCCAGCGCGCGCCAGCCGCCCGCCGGTGGCCGCACCCGCGTGTGGAACTCCCCTTGCTCCCCCATGCGGTCGATGCCGGGCGGCAGGGCATCCATCCAGGCCGCAGACAGGGGCTCCCCCACCCTCACCCGCCCGTCGAGCGCGGGCTCGGCCACCGCCGACACCCGCACCTCGGCGCCGCTCGCCCACAGGGTGGCTTCGAGCTCGGGGTAGGGGACGTCCCACAGCGGGAAGTGCAACGTGGCGCCCACCGCCGCCGCGGCCGGCCCCAGCTCGGCCTCGCGCCAGGCCCGCACATGCCGCAGGTGCAGGTCGCCGAAGACCACCCGAGCCACCGGCCGCCGCGCCGCGACCCGCTTCAGGGCCAGCGCCATGCGGCCAGCGTAGTCGCGCTCCGGGTACAGCGGCACGCCCACCAGCCCCACACCCAGCCGCTCGGCCTGGGCCTCGATGTCGGCCAGGCCGACCTCTTGGTGGGCCACCCGGCGGCTTCGCCCGTCGAAGCTCGTGAGCAGCACCACGTCGCGCACGGCCTCTCGAGACAGCGCGATCAACGCCACGAAAGAGTCTTTCCCGCCGCTCCACGAGAGCACGTCCACCGGGACGTCACCGGCCGACAGCCCGCGAATCCAGGGGTCGTCGAGCTGCTCGGCCCGCAGCACCGGGGGCACCCGGTCGTGGGCGTAGGGGCAGTGCCGGCAGCCCGCCCCACAGCACTCGCCCCGGGCCTCGAGGCCGAGCGCGGTGAAGACCTGGTAGCCGGTGGCCGGGTCGCGGTAGCGGTGCTCACCCGCGGCGACCGCGGCAGCGTGCAAGGCGTCGAAGTTGGTGGACATGGCCGGCAGCTATCCCGCCACCCACCCCGCGGTCAGCTCGACCACCAGCCCATCCAGCGCGTCGAGGTCGGGGTGGGCCGGCAGCACGGTCTGCTCCTGCTTCACCAGCGCGCGCAGGGCGGCGGCCTCCCGGTCTGCCCACTCCACCAGCTGCTCGTAGGGCCAGGCCCCGGCCCGGATGGCCTGCAGCTCGTCCTGGTCGATGCCCCCCCGCCACACCCGCACCTGGCCGGTGGCCAGGATTTCGCGGCCCATGCGCAGCAGCCGCACCAGGTGCATGCCGTGCTTGGTGTCGTAGCCGTGGGCGGCCTCGAGGGCGGCCCGCGCCGGGTTTCGGTGCGCCTTCCAGTGCCGGTACTGCTCCCAGTGCTTCTGGGCGCTGCGGTACCGCCGCTCACGGTCCATGACGGCCATGAGGTTGTCGTCGAGGCCGATGGCGCGGGCGGCGCGGTGCCAGCGCGTCTCCCCGGCGGCGCGCACCTCGGACCAGGTCTCGGTCCACGCGGCCGTCAGGCGCTCCACCTCGGAGGCGCGCAGGTCGCCCCAGTCGGGGTTCCATCGGTCGAGCTGACGTTGCACCTCGGCCTCGGCCGCCGCGAGCTGGTCTTTGGGCAGCAGCGTGCGCTCGGGCAGGTCGAAGGCGGCGCGGGTGGGGGGCGCCTTCGGGGGGTCGAGCAGCCAGGCCCGATGCCCCCGGATGCGGTGCAGCTGGCGGTGGGCGTAGCCGGTGAACCGATGCAGGGCGCGCTGGCTCAAGAAGGCGTCGCGGGCCCCGCGCAGGCGCTCGCCGGCGGGCGTGATGTGCCGCACCTCTGCGTCGCGGCAGAACAGCACCTCGAGCAGGTTGGGGTTGGCGTCGGCCGAGAGCTTGGCGAACTTCTGCAGGCTGTAGACCGTGCCCTCGAGCTTGGTGGACGCCGCCACCCCGCGCTCGTCGGGCGTCAGGTCGCCGGCGAAGGCGTCCATGTCGCCCGGCCCGTCGGCCTGCTGAAAGCGCCCCCGAAAGCCCAGCAGCTGGGCCCGCGTGGGAAAGGCGCAGCCCCGCAGGTCGATGTCGGAGGTGGGCGTGTGCACCCCATGGGCGCGGCTGCCGGCCACGGTGAGCAGCAGGGTGTGCGCGCGGAGGTCCATACGACCCTGTAGCGTGGGGCGGGCGGGCGCCGCCTGTGGAATGCTGCGGGCATGACCACCATCGACGCCCTCGCCGCCCGCCAGCTCGCCGCCTACAACGCAGGCGACCTCGACGCCTTCGTCGCCTGCTACCACCCCGACGTGGTGGTGTGGGAGGGCGAAGCGGTGACCGTGCGCGGCCGCGACGCCCTTCGCGATCGCTACGTCGCCCTCTTCGAGGCCGGCGGCTTCGGTGCCACCGTGCCGGCCCGGCTCACCGAGGGGGCCCACTGCGTCGACCTCGAGGCGTGGTGGCGCGAAGACCCCGAGTCCGGCGAGCGCACCGGGGGCCGGTTGCTGGTGCGCTACACGCTCCAAGGCGACCACATCGGCGCCGTGCAGTTCTTGCTCGACCCCGAGTGATGGCGCGCGGGATCGCCGCACCGGGGCAGCCTTCTCGGGGGAGCGGGGTGGGCGCCTGGCTGATTGACGGCGGTCGTGACTCCACGTAGAGTCACGCAACAGATGGAGGCCCGTCATGCCCCGCACCGCCCGCCGCGCCGCTGCCATCTCCGCCGCGCCCGAGGGCCTGGTGGCCCAGCTCGAGGGGCTGGGGCTGTCGCGCAACGAGGCGCTCGCCTACCTCACCCTCCTCGAAGACGACGGTGACCAAGGCATCACCGGCTACGAGGTCGCGGCCCGGTCTGGCATCCCCCGCAGCGCGGTCTATGCGGTGCTGCGCAAACTCGAGGCGCTCGGCGCGGCCTTCGCGGCCAGCACCGATCCCGTGGGCTTCGTCGCCAACGACCCGGAGCGCTGGGTGGGTCAGGTGCGTCGCTCCACCCTGGCCCGGCTCGCCGAGGTCGAGTCGGCCCTGCAGCAACTGCCGGCGCGCGACCGGCCCGAGCCCGTCTGGGTGCTGCGCCGGTACGACGAGGTCATGGCCCGCATCGACCGCATGATTCGAGGCGCGGAGCGGTCGGTGTGGCTCAGCGTGTGGCCGCGGGAGCTCGATCGCCTGCGGCCGGCCATCGAGGCCGTCGCCGACCGCGACCTGCACCGGGTGCTGCACAGCCCGTCTCCGGTCGCCCCGTTGCCCATCGGCTTCTCGCCTTGGCTCGACGATCCCACGGCCGGCGCGGTCGATGTCGCCAAGGCCGGCTGGTCGCACAAGGCGCTGGTGGTGGTCGATCGACGCGAGGCGCTCATCGGCGGCAGCGAGCCCGACGCCGACAACCACGCGGTCTGGACCACCAACCCGTCCCTGGTGGACGTCGCCACCAACCACCTCATCCTCGACATCACGCTGATGGCCCGGGCGCGCGGCCAAGACTGCGACGCGGTGGTCGCGCCGATGATGCGGCCCCACCTGCTGCCGGCCGGCACCGATCGCTGAGCGGCCGGCTGCCCTCCCCTCCCCCCTTGCCTGGAGCCGCACCCATGACCCGACACATCGCCCTCCTCCGCGCGGTGAACGTGGGCGGCCGCACCGTCAAGAAGGCCGACCTCATCCCCGCCTTCGAGCAGATGGGCTTTTCGGGTGTCTGGACCTTCCTCGCCTCGGGGAACGTGGTCTTCGACGCCCCCGCCCCGCCGTCGCCCGACGCCATCGCGGCGGGGCTCGAGGCGGCTCTGGGCTTCCCCATCCCCACCTTCCTGCGCACCCCCGACGAGCTCTTCGCGGTGGTCGATCGCGACCCCTTCGACGGCGCAGGCACCCGCTACGTCGCCTTCGGCCACGCCCCGCTCGACCCCGGAGTGGTCGCCCGGCTCGACGCCAAGGGGAGCGCCGTCGATCGCTTCGTGGCGCGTGGCCGTGAGCTGCACTGGCAGATCACGGGCGGCTTCTCGGACTCGGCCTTCCAGGGCCCCACCCTCGAGCGCCTCGCCGGCGTGCCGCTGACCGCGCGCAAAGACACCACGCTCGCGCGGATCGCCAAGAAGCTGCGCTAGCCGCGCCCATCGGGCGCTCCTCTCGGCCGACCTCGGCGGCCCCGGTCGGCCGTCGGGCCAGGGGGCTCAGTCGCTCGGTCCGTCCAGGTGCCGGCTGAAGAGCACCCGGTGGTTCTCTGGAGCCCACGCCCGGAAGGCGGTGATGGCCACCACCAGGTTGACCGCCGCCGACCCGGGCAGCAGCAGGCCGGGCCGCGCGATGCCCAGCGCGAAGAGCCCCAAGTAGGCGCCGGCCAGCGGCCAGGCGGCCCGGTTGACGATGTCACCCGCCAGCGCGCACAGCACGGCGAACATGAGCTGGTGGAAGCTCACGACCTGGTTCGGGTGGAGGCCGAGCGCCCAGCCGCCCAGGTCGCCCAAGAGCAGGGCGGCCGACACCACGGCGATGAGCAGGGCCACACGGCGGTTCAGCGCCGTGCGCGACAGCGACTCGCGCGCCCAGGCGATGAGCCCGAGCACCAGCACCAGGTTGATCGCGTGGCCGGCCACCATCCCCGGCAGGGTGAGGGCGTCGCCCCGGGACCACTGCACGAGCGGGAGCACGGTCCACAGGCCCATGAACAGGGTGAACACGAAGATGCGCGTGCGCTGACCCACGGTGGGGTCGGCGTCTTGTCGGGCGCGTGCGCGGGCCGCCGCGCCCGCCTGCTGCGAGGCCTGCAGGCGGGCGCGTGCGGCCACCACACCGTCCGGTGGATCGGCGACGTCGGCCAGCAGCAGGTCGGCCCCCCGCAGGTCACCCTGGGCCAGCTCGTAGCGGGCCATGGTGAGCAGGGCGTCGCGAAGGCCGTCTGCGGCCTGCCCGTGACCGGCGCCCGCCTGCTGCGCGGCCTGTTGAAAGCCGAAGCGGGCCGCGCCGAATCGGCGGTACAGCGCCTCTCGGTCGGGGGTGGCGGCCTGCAGCTCGGCCTCGAGCAGCGCGAGCTGGTGGTGGGCCTGCTCGACCAGGTGGTCGGCGCCGCGTTCTTCTTGGGCGCGCTGCAGCGCCCGGCGGAGCGCCTCGGCGCTCTCGAAGCGGTCGGCGGGGTCGGCCGCCAGTCCGCGGGTGACCAGGTCGGCCAGCCGCTGCGGCGTGCTGGCAGGCAGGTTGGGTTCGAAGCTCGGGATCGAACGGAGCGTCTCCTCCACCGACTCGCCCAGGTGCGGGCCGTGCCCCGCCAGCACACAGTAGAGCAGCCCCGCCAGCAGGTAGACGTCGGTGCGGGCCGTGACCCGGTGGCCCTCGCCCGCGGCCATCTCGGGGGCCATGAAGCGGGGCGTGCCGACGATGCGCCGGTCGCGATCGACCCGGGGCAGGCCCGCGGGCCCGTCGTCGCCCAGGCTGGCCGCGAGCCCCCAGTCGAGCACGTAGACCTCGCCGAAGCGGCCGATCATGACGTTCTCGGGCTTCAGGTCGCGGTGCACCACGCCGCGCGTGTGGGCGAAGTGGGCTGCGTTGCAGACCTGGATGAGCACGCCGAGGTGCCAGGCCAACAGGTCGCGGGCGCCGAAGTCGGCCTCCACCCGCTCGGGCTGCGCCAGGTAGGTGGCCCAGGTCTCGCCGGCGATGCGCTGCATCACCACGCCCGGCTGGTCGCCGCCGCCCTTGACCAGGTCGTAGACCGGCACGATGCCCGGGTGCTCGAGCGCGGCCATGGCGCGGGCCTCGCGCAGCAGGCTGGTGCGGGCGGCGCGGGCGTGGGCCCGGGGATGGACCGACTTGATCGCCACCTCGCGGGCGAGCACCGTCTGTCGGGCCAGAAACACCACGCCCACGCCCCCCTCCCCCAGTCGGCCCAGCGGCTCGTAGGCCCCGGCCAGCGGCCGCATCCGGGGCTCGACCGGCGCCGGATCGGGGGCCGCCGCCTCGCCCAGCGACACGTCGTCGCTGCCCATCGGCCGTCCCAGGGCGTGGTCGGCCGCGGTGCGGGTGGGGTCGAGGGGGATGAGCGTGTGGATCGGGCCCGGCGGCGTGCGCTCGGGGGGGGCCGGCGGGGCGGTCATGCGGCGAAGGTACCGCGCCGAAGCTCCCCTCGGGGGGGGGAGATCGGGTTGACCGCCTTCAGGGGCCGGACATCGGCTTCGCCCCCGTGGGGAGGGTCTGCCTCTCGGCAGTTGCTGCCGGCGAGCGACCCGCCGGCCTGACGGCGGGCTCCGACGGTCCTAGACCGTCCCCCACTTGCCAATCCCCACCTTGGGGATGCGCTTCATCACCTGCGCCTTGATGATCTCGCTGAGCACGGTGGCCCCGCCCATCATCTCGATCAGCTCGTCGCGGCCCTCGGACTTGGAGAACTTGCGCCGGATGAGGTCGGGCCGCAGGTAGAACTTCATGTAGGCCTTGGTGCGGTAGGCCCGGAGCTGCTCGGCCGAGAAGGTCTCGGTCTCGAGCTGCGGGATCACGCCGCCGCCGTCGATGGTGTACTGCTTCCAGAAGTCGCCATCGACGTAGCCTCGCTCTTGGGCGATGCGGTACAGGTCGGTGGCCGGGAGCGCGGTGGCCACGCTGAAGCTCGCCCAGTCCAGGCCCAGCCCGGCGGCGAACTTGATCATGTCCTCGACGTCTTCGTGGGTCGTGTCGTAGTAGCCGACCATGAAGTAGCCGCGGGTATCGACCCCCTCTTCGCGGCAGATGCGGAAGGCCCGCTCGGTCTGCTCGCGGGTGATCTGCTTGTTCATGATCTTGAGCACGCGGTCGGTGCCCGCCTCGACGCCCATGTGGATGCTGCGCAGGCCCGCCTTCTTGAGGTTGCGCACCACCTCGCGGTCGACCGTGTCGACCCGCGCGCGGATGTTGAACTTGACCTTCAGCCCGCGGCGCTGCACCTCCTCGGAGAACTTGCGCATCCGCTTCTTGCCGATGGTGAAGGTCTCATCGAAGAAGACGATCTCTCGGACGCCGTAGTTCTTCTCCAAGAACTCCATCTCATCGACGACCAGCTCGATCGACCGGAAGCGGAGCTTCTCGGAGTAGACCTGCGAGCAGTAGCCGCAGTGCCACGGGCAGCCCCGGGTGGTCACCATGGTGGCGAAGGGCTTGAGCAGGGTCATGACGTTGTAGTCTTGCAGCGGGATGAGGTCCCAGGCCGTCATGGGGTAGCGGTTGATGTCGCGGGGGAGCGGCCGCGGGGCGTTGCGCGTGATCTCGTCGCCGTGGCGCACCACGGTGCCCAGGATGTCGCGCATGTCGGCCAGGCCGCAGCCCTGCTCGCGCCGCTCGCAGATCTCGAGGAAGGTCTCTTCGCCGTCGCCCACCACGGCGATGTCGAAGCAGTCCCAGGTGAGCGACTCGGGCGCGTAGATGCTCATGTGGGGGCCGCCCACCACCACCAGGGCGTTGGGCACGGCGGTGCGGGCCATCTGGGCGATCTCGATGACCGCTGGCCAGCCCAGCGTCTTGGACGTGAGCGCGATGATGTCGGGGTCGTAGTCGGCCACCTCCTGCGAGGCGTCCTCCGGGAACTGGTTGCGCACGTGGAGGTCGATGATCTTGACCTCGAACCCGTTCTGGCGAACCCACGCTGCCAAGCCCGCCAAGGCGAGGCTGGGGAAGATGCCCAGCTTCTCGGCCGCCTTCTTTGAGAGCGGCTGCTGGTCGGCCGCCTCGTGGTACTTGATGAAGAGGACCTTGGTCTTCTTGAGGGCCATGCTGCTGCTCGGGGCTGGCGGTTTCGGGGCTGGCGTCCGGCGCCCCGTCGATCCAGCCTACCACCCGATTGCAGGAGTGGTAGGGCTGGCGCGCTTTTTGGCCGGCGGGGCGGCCCGGTGGACCCCGATCCCGGCGAGGGGGGGGGGCCCCGCCAGCCAGGGTGCGCTACCCGAGAAGCCCGTCGGCTGCTATAACCGCCGCCTTTGCATCTGCGGACGTCGGGCCCCCTCGCGCCCCCCCGCTCTGCCCCCGCTCCTGGAGCCCGCTGTGTCCCCGATGGATCGCCCCCGCCTCGCCCTGCCCCTCCTCGCTCTGCTGGTGGCCTGCTCGGGCGGCAACGACGACCCCGCCAGCCGTGATGGCGCCGCGGTCGATCCCAACGCCCCGCGCGACACCCTCGTCATCGCCGAAGGCTCCGACTTCAACACCATGGTGGGGATCGTCAGCCAGTCCGCGAGCGACCGCAACATCGAGTCGAACATCTTCTACCCGCTGCTCGACAGCGAGATGGACTGCGAGCTGAAGTACAGGCCGGCCCTGGCCGAGAGCTTCACTTGGAACGAGGACGGCACGGTCCTCACCATGAAGCTGCGCAAGGACATCACCTGGCAAGACGGCGAGGCGGTGAACGCTCACGACATCGCCTTCACCACCAGCCTGGTCGAAGAGCCCAAGACGGCCAGCCCGCGCATCGCCTACCTCAAGCACATGAAGGAAGGCCACCGGCCCAAGGTCATCGACGACTTCACGGTCGAGTACCACTTCACCCACGCCTACGATCGCGCCACCCAGGCCGCCCACGCCGCCGTGCTCAACGTGCTGCCCGAGCACGTGCTCAGCTCCGCCGACCCCGGGACCCTGCGCGGTCACGAGTACGGCCGCGACCCGGTGGTCAACGGCCCCTGGAAGATCGCGGCCTGGGAGACCGGCCAGCGCGTCGTGCTCGAGCCCAACGAGAAGTGGACCGGCCCCGAGTCGCACAAGCCCAAGCTCAAGCGCGTCATCTTCCGGGTGCTGCCCGAGTACAACACGCGCATGGTCGAGCTCGAGAAGGGTGGCATCGACCTGATGCAGTCCATCCGCATCGCCGACGCCGACCGGCTCTCCGAGAACAACCCCGACATCAAGCTGTACCGGCGGGGCTGGCGCAGCATGGACTACGTGGGCTGGAACAGCCTCGACCCCGCCGACCTGAAGGCGAAGAAGAAGGCGGCTGAGGAGCTGCGCAAGGCGCGTGTCGCCGAGATCGACGCCACCTCAGCGTCCGACGAAGAGAAGGACGCCCTCAAGGCCGCCGCCGCAGAGCAGTTCAAGGTGAAGGTGGCCGACGTGGCCCCCCACCCCCTCTTCGGCGACCCCAAGGTGCGCGCTGCCCTGACCAAGGCCATCAACCGCCAAGAGATCATCGGCGACCTGCTCACCTCGAAGAAGACCGGCGAGGAGTACGGCCGCGAAGCGGTGAGCACCATCACGCCGGCGCTCTGCAAGGCCCACGCCGACGACATCGTCCCCCTGCCCTTCGACCTCGCGGCCGCCCAGTCCGAGCTGGCCGCCCTGGGTTGGACCGACAGCAACGGCGACGGCGTGCTCGACAAGAACGGCCGCGACTTCTCCTTCACGCTCGAGACCAACAGCGAGAACCCCCGTCGGGCCGACGCCGCGGTCATCATCCAGTCGAACCTGAAGCAGATCGGGGTGCAGATGAACATCGAGAAGCTCGAGTTCAACACCTTCTCCGAGAAGCATCGCCAGCGCGACTTCGACGCCAGCCTCGGCGGCTGGTCGGCGGGCCTCTTCATCGACCCGTCGGTGATCTGGGGCGACCCCGACAGCAACGAGTTCAACTTCGTGTCCTACGACAACCCCGAAGTGCAGGCGTTGATGGACAAGGGCCTGGGCATCGCAGACTCCGACGAGGCCGCGCCCATCTGGAAGGAGGTCCAGCGCAAGATCTACGCCGACCAGCCCTACACCTTCTTGTACTGGCGCGACGAGATCGTGGGCCTGCACTCGCGCTTCGATGGCGCCAAGATCGACATCCAGTCGCCCTACCGCGACCTGCACGAGTGGTCGGTGCCCATGGACAAGGTCAAG
>Ga0055584_100007810_pt1 | contig 10482 bp, 12 predicted proteins | sample OSDHelmetaG_FD_58716 | JGI IMG/M metagenome (GOLD analysis project Ga0055584, IMG submission 58716) | Pelagic marine sediment microbial communities from the LTER site Helgoland, North Sea, for post-phytoplankton bloom and carbon turnover... | ecosystem: Environmental > Aquatic > Marine >...
GGTGCCACAATCGTAGCATCACTTTCAACAATATATTTGGGCGTATTGATTTCTAGTTTACCCCAGGTAATTTTCTCATTAGGCACGGCTCCACTATACGATCCATAACTGGTGGTTGAATCAGATATTTGGCAGAAGTAACTCCAAAAAGGCACTTCTTCCCATTCCAAATCTTGATACATCATAGGCACCACACAAATCGGAAAATCGCCTGCAATTCCACCTCCAATTTGGAAAAAACCAACCCCTTTTCCACCACTATTCGCGCGATACCATTCGGTTAGGTAAGTCATGTATTCAATTCCGCTTTTTACCGTGCTTGCTTTGAGCTCATTCTTAATTACGTATGAGGCAAAGATGTTTCCCATCGTGCTGTCTTCCCATCCTGGACAAACAATCGGAAGATTCTTTTCTGCAGCTGCAAGCATCCAACTGTTCTTCGGATCAATTTCATAGTATTGTTCGAGGTCTCCGCTTAACAGCATTTGATACATATATTCATGCGGCAAATAGCGAACTCCTTTCGCTTCTGCTTTTTTCCAAATGTGTTCTATATGCCCTTGTAACCTGCGGAATGCTTCATCTTCAGGAATGCATGTATCGGTAACCCGATTGTAATGATTATCCAACAAGTCTTGCTCTTCTTGTGGACTTAAATCACGGTAATGAGGCACCCGTTTATAGTGGCTGTGTGCCACCAAATTCATGATATCCTCTTCCAAGTTTGCTCCTGTACAGCTGATGATATGCACCTTATCCTGACGAATCATTTCGGCCAGTGATTTACCCAATTCAGCGGTGCTCATCGCACCCGCTAGGGTTATCATCATCTTTCCTCCTTCGTTCAAATGGGTTTCATAACCCTTCGCTGCATCTACCATTGCTGCGGCATTAAAATGGAGGTAATGCTCCTCCATAAAATTTCGAATACTTGTGTTTGCCATAATTTCATCGCAAAAATAAGGTTTGTTGTATAAAACCATCCTATAATTCGGTTCTTCGTTTACCTTTGAGGCACAAACGGAATCAACCATTACTTATGAGAAAACTAGCATTAATTGTATTAACCAGCATGATCACTTTGGGAGTTAACGCTCAAGCCAAAGAGTATACCAGTACGTTGAATCGAGTAAAAATTTACACCAGCGGAGCAGAAGTGTTTAGAACCGCAACGGTCACACTAAAAGCAGGCACAAATGACATCATCATTAAAGAGCTTTCCAATCAGATTGACCGCAATAGCATTATCATGGGCACTAGCTCTGGTACAACTGTAATGAGTACCAATTTTACTACAAAACGTGATTACACGCAATACACCAATATTCCAGAAATCAAGCGTTTAACTGATTCGATAAAATATTATCAAAAGCAACAGACCTTGGTTCAGAATAAGATTAATGTACTCAACACCGAATCGGATCTTTTACGTCAAAACAGAAAATTAGGGGGAACCAATGGAGTAAATTTTGAAGATTTAGAAAAAGCCAGTGCCTTTTTCACCAAAAGATACACGTACATATTTGCACAAACGTCTAAATTGAATGAAGAGAAGCAAGAAATACGTCAGCATCAAAATCGATTGCGAAACAAGCTGCGTGAATTACAAAAACTTTATCCTACTCCTCCAAGTGGAAGAATTTCAGTGCAAATGAGTGCCGAAAAAGCAGGACAAGCCACCATTAATTTTTCTTATTTATCTAGAGGAGCTTATTGGTTTTCTTTGTATGAAGCGAGATGTACCGATTTGAACAAACCCATTGAACTCATTCACAAAGCAAGCGTTCGTCAGAACACTGGTTAAACATGGAATAATGTAAAACTTGAACTATCAACGGGCAACCCGAATGTTGGGGCAAACGTACCTACATTATATCCAAGATATTTAAGTTTTAACTCATACAATCGACCTAAAGCAAATTACTCCAACCGAGCGGATGCAAATAAGAAAACGTATGGATGGAACTATGGTGATGCTGAAGAATTAGAAGTGGCGGAAGATGCAGTGGAATCAACAGATGGGCTGGGATCTGGCTATGGTAAAAGAACATTAAACAATTACACTACTTCCTCTTCCAATGAGGTTGCCATTGAATATGTTGTGGACCGGGCATATACCTTACCCAGCAGTTCACAGGCGCAACTAATCACGTTGAAGTCGTATAACATCAGTGCCCTTTATAATTACTACACCATACCAAAGATTGATCGTAGTGTGTATTTAACCGCACGATTAGTTGATTGGCAAAAACACAATTTAATGGCTGGACAAGTAAATCTGTTTTATAAGAACAGCTTTGTTGGAAAAACCCAGTTCAGACCTAGTGCATTGAATGATACGCTGCGTCTATCTTTAGGTAAAGACCCTAAGGTTTTGGTAACGCGAGTTAATCAACGCGATTATACCAAGGTGAAAAATATTGGAAGCAATAAAAAAGAGACCTTGGCCTACACTATTTCTATCAACAATACCAATTCTACACCTATTGAAGTTGAAGTGATTGATCAAATACCCGTTTCGAAACACAGTAACATTATCGTTGAAGTAACCAACAATGGTGGTGGAAGCTATAATCCGAAAACAGGTGAGATTAAATGGACCTTAAACATCAAAGGGAGTAAGGTAAAAAAACTTGAAGTGAGTTATGATGTAACTTCACCCAAGAGTAAAACGGTGCACGGACTGTAATAATTTTTAATGTTGAATTATTAATGCTGAATGCGGGTTTGATAGAGTGTATTTGGAAGTAGGACAACATTTCAGGAATAGCTTAATCCCTATAAAAAGTAGCAAACGTAACATTGAGCGGAGTCGAAATGAAATGCGCGCATAAGGTAGTTTTGAGTGGTGAGTTTTGATTAATTAGTAAAAAATACATGGTTAATAAAGAGCGATGCGGTCATTCTGATGTGGGTTGGCTACTGCCTATTTATGCAAAATCATTTACCCTTTCTGACTTTCTTCATGCTGCTTCATCCGCTCTCTAAAATGATTGTTTCGCTTAACCCGTTCTTTAAAATAGAAAATGGTGGCTGCGACACAAATGACTCCAAAAAAACCAATCTTAAGCCAATTCTTTTCAGGGCTTGCAATCTGAGTTCCAAATTCAAAACCACTATAAATGGCCAAAGCCATAAAGACCAATCCGAGTATCCAATGTTTCATAAATCTTCTTTTAGCAAAACTAGGTAGAAAAAGTTAATTCCCATCTAACAGTTTGCGTCAGTCATGCTTCCTTCGCAAAGACTTCAATACGCTTATTATTAATTAGTCCTACCCCTTTTCACTACATAACTGGTTTAAATCCTTCAAATGCTTGAAGGCAGTTATTGCAGTAATGCATACTGCGGCACAACGTAGCTCCGAAAGGGCTTTTAAGTGTTGTATTGAAGCTATCACAGAAAGGGCAAGGAGTCTTGCTTAGCACATCCAATTCGATAAAATCCGGATTTTGTACCGGAGGGGTTAAGCCATGTTTTTTTAATGCAACCCTACCCGCTTCTGTAATCATATCCGTGTTCCATTGCGTTTCAAAGGATGTTTCCACTTTGATGTCTTTGAAAACATCCATTACGGCTAATCTTTCAGCAACCATATCCTCAATAATCTTTAGAGCAGGACAACCCGAGAATGTGGGTGTTAATTGTACAAAAGCCTTCTCATCGGTTGATTCAATTTTCGTAACAATTCCTAAATCAGTAATCGCTAATCCTGGAATTTCCGGATCCATCACCTCTTCTAAGGCATCATAAATCTCTTTTTCCCGCTGATTAAGTTTACTTCTATCCATTTTACCAATCCGCAGAAGGATCTATTGCATATACCTCAGTCATTTCTGTAAGCATTGGCTGTAGATGTGAACTATGTTGTCCTTTACGACCTCCATTTACTGCATTACTAAAATCCAATGCTGGAATGGTTAAGCCAACCGATTCAATGATTTCTTTCACGGTAGCATACCATTCATTCATCACGGCTTCTTCACCGATATAGAATTTTGAATCAACCAAATCTTTTTCAAATGTGCCTTGTTCAAAAATCCCTAAAGCCAGGTTGAACCCTTCGTTAATAGAATTTTGAATGCGTATTTTACTTTCTTCATTTCCTTGAGCCAATTGCTTAATCCAAGTATTGGCATGCATGGTATGATATTTTATCTCCCCTTTGAATTTTCTGGCCAACATAGCCAAAGGATCAAAAGCAGAACTGGCTAATGAATTGAACTTAATCAGTTCTGCATTATCAAAAAAGAAATGCCTTACCAAACTAAAATCATATTGACCAATCGGATGACAAACATAATCACAACAATGAAATTGATTTGCATTACGTGTAAAAGCTACCGTATCCGGTTCACTTTCACCCAGCTCATTCAATATACTATAGAGTTGATACGCTTGACCAATTTTGTCTTGAGCCATACTACTGAATGCAATATCTTCTTCAAGGATAGGTCCTAAACCAGTCCATTCACTATTCCGATGACCTAAAATCAATTGATCATCTGCCATTTTATAAAGCAGGTCTTTCAACGCTGCAACTTGATTGTCCGTTAAATTCATAATTCTTGTTTTACTCTTTCCTTATACGCATTGATTCGATCCATAACTTTATATGAGCCAGCATCCCGATGCAATTTTTCAGCAGTCGACTCAAAAATATCTGAGTCCGCATAATCTGTTGCAAATACGTCTGCTGATTTAACTACCCACAAATTCACTGTAGCACCTCTTCTGGCAAACTGCTCTTTTCCAAACATCAATGCCATATCGTGATTTGGGGCATGCACATTGCCTACGTGGACATGATGCTGCCCTCTTTTGGTTTGATGAAAAACCTCATAGGTTTGCCATTGATCCATGCTTTCTAAACCACCAAAAGTGGCGTCAGCATCCATTTCATTTCGATCGACCCTTGGGTCTAGTGATTTTATAATCATTTTAATATTTGTATTCTTTTTGTGGTAATGCTGCCATTGGAATAAGCATTTAAAATGTATGTCCCTGCTTGCAGATGGCTTAAATTCATTTTAACTGAGCTTGCATTTATGCTTTTTTCAAAGACTAATTTCCCTTGTGCATCCATAACGGTCACATTTTGAATTAGATTTGATTGTGTATTTATCGTCACCCAATTAGTGGAGGGGTTTGGAGAAATGTGTAATTTCACTGAATTCACATTTTCAATAGAGTTTACATCCTTGTTAAAAGTTAACGCATCTACCCATAATGTTGTTCCATTTGTGGGACTTAAAATATCGGGATGAGAAGAATGCATTGTTATTAGACAAGCATCTGGTGTACCAGAAAATCCTGGATAATAAATAGGAATAGTAAAATCTTCATAACCTTGCATGGTCGTGCTTTGATTAAAAATGACTTGATCTGAACTTACTACTTGCCCATTATTAAACATCACCACTTGAATGATTGATGAATCTCCACCCACTTGGGTAAATTGATACTTCCCTTTTAAGAAGGAATAGCGCTGGCTTATCCCAAAACCTGGTTGGGGATTAGTTAAGTTTATATTAGAATTAAATGAATCATAAGGCATACTATAAGCTGATCCTATGGCTGCTCCGTTTGTGGCATTGGTTTCCAAAGCTAAGGCATTCACACCTGAAGCAGCGGTTGAGGATATTCTTGAATTATCTTGATCCTTAACCATATCTTTTTTTCTCTTTACCAGTGCAGTAGTTGTCCAAAATTGAGGATAGGCAACCGTATCTCCTTGCCAGTTATTAAAAGTCTTGTTGGGAATAGTGGAAACTTCATTTCCGGAAATATTTACAAACTGCATTGCATCAACCGCAAACCATGATTTATTTTCTGAAGGGTCAGCAGATTTTATATAAACCGCAACCATTGCGGAATCTGCAAAACCTGGAGAGGTATAATTGATTTTTGCCGTAATTGGACTCCATGTGGATCTAGTACCAGTATATTTCCTAACCGCTTCACCGAATGGTGCATTGAGTTCCTCATTGCGCGTTATTACAAAAAGCGTATCCGTTCCTTTTAGATCAAATTGTAGTCTAAGCTTAAGGGAGTCGGGACGCGCCATAATAGCATAGTAGGCCATCTTATCCGGGTCTGTACTATTTATATCTGAGATGAGTAAAGCTGACTTATCAGTATTAGTTACTTTTACTGCATAGTTCCCCCCACCAAGATTCAATTGTTCTTGAGCGCCTTGCACACCCCATTGATCAACATCAGTTCCCGTTATTTCAAAAGAAACTGTTTCAAAATTACTGTTCGGGATTTGAGCCTGTAACCCAGCATTGAGGATTAGACAGGTAATGAAAATAAATATATTTTTCATCGTCTTAAGCTAAGGGGGTTACATACTTTTCATCCGGCTTTCTCAAAGCATTAACAACCCATCTGCCGTTTTCTTCAGCAGTTCTTCTAACGGCCAAACGCTCAGCGTTGCAAGGGCCATCTCCGTTGATTACTCGTTTAAATTCATCCCAATCAGGTTCGGTATATTCCCATAAACCCGTCTCATTATTCTTTTTTAAGTTTGGATCTGGAAGTACTAAACCCAAGTCCCAAATTTTAGGAACATACATGTTTAAGAATTGCTGACGCATATCATCATTACTCGCCATCTTCACTTTCCAGCGCATCAAGATTTCGGTATGCTTAGAACTTCGATCAGAAGGACCAAAGAAATGCATAATTGGAGGCCACCAGCGCGTTAATGCATCTTGCACCATCGCTCTTTGCACATCCGTTCCTGTTGCCAAGAACACTACATTATCATGCCCATATTTTAAATGAAACGCTTCTTCCGCACATATACGATCTAATGCCCGACAATACGGACCATAACTGCCTTTGCTATTGGCCAATTGATTCACAATAGCTCCTGCATCAATTAGCCATGCAATTACTGCACTATCCGCCCAGGTCTTTGCTGGGTAATTAAACACATTGGAATACTTTGATTTACCACTGATCAAATCATTAATCATGTCCTCGCGGCTTTTACCCAATGTTTCGGCTGCACTATATAATAATTGTCCATGTCCCACCTCATCTTGAACTTTTGCGATCAATGCTAATTTTCTTCTAAAACCAGGAGCTCGTGTAATCCATGTTCCTTCAGGCAAAGCACCAATTATTTCTGAATGGGCATGTTGTTCAATCATTCTGACCAATTGCCTGCGATACTCCTTTGGCATCCAATCTTGAGGTTCAATTTTTTCTCCGCGTGCAATGCGAGCTTCAAATTCTGCTAATTTTACCGGATCCTCTCCTTCAAGAATACTCGGTAGTTTTGCATTGGGATCGATGTAAGCGTTTCCGTACATAATATTATAATTTTTCTTTTTTTAATCCTGATAAAATAAAACTGGTGAGTTTATCTGCTATCTCCTTAGCACTCATCGATCCTTCTGGACTATACCACTCCACCACCCAGTTTAGTGATGACAATATCGTGAGTACTGCAAATTTCTGGTCTACTTCGTTAAAAAGTCCTTCATCCTCTCCATTCTGAACAATGGTCTCAAACCCTTTTTGGTACACATCACGCAAAGCGATAAACTCTTTTAAGTCTCCATTTTTTAATTTTTTCCACTCATTCACAAACACATAAGCCTTATCCGTTTGCTGTGTTAGCAACAGAATATGACTTTCAATGGCCATGCGCAGCTTTTGCTCTGCATCAAAATAGATATCATTTACCTCATAAATTGACTTGATAAACTCAGATGCTATTTCAAAGCAAATTGCTTTCAATATTTCATCCTTGCTGCTGATGTGGTTGTATAAACTACTCGCCTCAATCTCAAGTGCTGCTGCTAAGTCGCGCATAGACGTATTCTCAAAACCATTTTTTTTAATCAAGCTTGCAGCTGTATCAATTATCTGAATTTGTCTTTGAGATGCCATGTGAACTAACGTTTGTTAGTCACAAATTTAAGGTAAATGTTCTAAATAAAAAAGGCCGCACTCCTATGAGTGCGGCCCCACTTATATTCTTTACTTTACTATGAGAATTGGCAAATAATACCTCCCATTAGAATAAGGGTAATTATCCAGTACCCTGTGTTTACGGCAATATACTTAAACCCTTTTCGTTCAAACATCGCGTTTGTAGCTAAAATAGGTAGCGCTACAAATAGGCCTGTAAACATGCCGTGCACTGCACCATGGCCAAAGGTTCTGTAATTGCTCGACCAATTTGGAGCGTTTTGATTAATGTACTCAAAAACGCCTGCTGCAGCTTCATCATTTAGAAATAAAGAGAATAGTCCGTTTTGGTGAATAACGACACCTGAAAGCGCCATGGCTAAAAATAGGCAAAACATAACTCAAGCCAAAAATTACCGGCATATTTCCCCCTTTTGCTTTTTCATCGGTCATACCTGAGGCTGCCATCCATGCTTTGCCGAAAACAGCTTTATGATACCAAATGAATCCAATGATCATAGGAACTAGGGCCGCGAGTGCCATAATTCCGAAATTAAATAGTGGTCCTTCCATAATTTTTTTTATTTGTCCTCAACAATATTATGACTTTCATCATGAAAATGCAAGTACTTAATAATTGATAATCACTACTTAAGAAGGTAGATCTGGTATTATCAGATTATTCTTCAGGATAGTTAGAATGCAAATATTCATTCCTATTTTTGAGGCATAGGTGTTTTATAGATTAATGCGATATCCGGTCCGTCTTGCAATGCGGATCTTTTTTAGAAAAATCTATTTGATCAATCAATCCAATGCTCAAGATTCCGGCCCGGTTATTTACGCTTGCACTCATCCCAACTCTTTTCTCGATGATACCTTAATGGCCACAATGAGTAATAGGCCTTTGAATTTTTTGGCGCGCGGTGACGTCTTCAAAAAAAGTTGGAGCCGAGTGATTTTAAGCGCATTTAATATACATCCCATTTATCGGGCTTCAGAGTTTAAAAACGACCTTAATAAAAATGATGAGTCCTTTGCAATTAGCCGAACCATCCTCTCCAATAATGGGGTTATAATTATTCACCCTGAAGGTTTATGTGTGAATGAAAAAAGGGTGCGACCATTACGCAAAGGCATAGGCCGTATTGCATTTGGCGCAGAAGAGGAAAACAATTGGAACTTGAATCTCAAAATAGTTCCAGTAGCACTTAACTATACCAATGCTCCCAAAGCAGGTGAAGACGTTATAATTGTTTTTGGCTCACCCATTTCCATGGAGATTTATCGAGAATTATATCAAGCCAACAAGCCAAAAGCTTTGATTGAGTTGAACCATGAAATACGAGCCAGTTTACTGAAAAACTCCATCATTATCCAAGACCCCATAAACGATGATGTTATAAATGATTGTTTGCAAATTGGTAGAAATGACATTAAACAAAACAAAGCTTCAACCATATCAACGGATAGATCTCAACTTGACATTGAACAAAACATTGCAAATCGCCTGAACCGAATGGCGGAAGACGATGCCCCTTCTTTTAAAGATTTAACCCTACAAGTTGAAACCTATTTTCACAAATTAAAAACCCATGAAATGCTTGATTTAAGCTTATCCAAATCCAGTACAAACAGATCCGTACTAGATTTCGGGTTGTTTTGCTTCAAAAACACATTTCTATTGATTGGCTATTATTTAAATATTTTGCCCTATTTATGGGCGAAAAAAATCGTTAACAAAAAAGTGAAGCTCATCGAATTTAGCGCCTCCGTATTGTTCACTTTATGTCTTCTCATATTTGGAATTCTATATGGCATAATACTTATTATAAGTGCCATTTTTCTTGGTTGGTGGGGTCTCCTTTTGTTTATTGCCTTAATAATTATCGCATATCGAACACCTAAATATCTTAGAAATTGGAATCATTTTAAAAGTTCATGGCGCATGTTTGCATTAAAACGAGATCAACCCAATGAACTTAAAAATCTAGAAACATTGCGCAACAAGATCAGTGCTCAGTTAGGCAAATAATTTACTAGTGTCTTTGTGTATATTTGCCCTCCCAAGTTAATGAAGTCAATTAAGCATAAAACCATCTGGATTACGGGAGCCTCTTCAGGCATTGGCAGAGCCTTGGCTATTGCATTTAGCAAAGAGAATGCACAGCTCATACTAACGAGTCGGAATGAAAAAAAGCTAAATGAAGTAGCTGAACTTTGTAAACCTGCTAAGTGTTTTGTCTTACCAACGGATTTATCGGAAACAAAGGAGTTGAACCAATTGGTCAAAAAGGCCATGGATTGCACAGGTCAAATCGACCTGTTGATCAATAATGCCGGGCGAAGCCAACGCTCATTAGCTAAAGAAACCGATATTAGTATTGATCGTCAACTTTTTGAATTGAACTTTTTTAGTGCAATAGAATTAACTAAATTAGTTATGCCACATATGATTAAGCGAAAGGAAGGACATATCGCTGTAATAAGCAGCATCTCTGGTAAATTTGGATTCCCTTTACGCACGGCATACGCAGCAACAAAACACGCATTGCA
>Ga0055584_100007811_pt1 | contig 10482 bp, 10 predicted proteins | sample OSDHelmetaG_FD_58716 | JGI IMG/M metagenome (GOLD analysis project Ga0055584, IMG submission 58716) | Pelagic marine sediment microbial communities from the LTER site Helgoland, North Sea, for post-phytoplankton bloom and carbon turnover... | ecosystem: Environmental > Aquatic > Marine >...
CTGCGGGCGGCGGGGCATCGCATCGTGTGGACGCCGTGGGCGTCGTGGTACCACTTCGAGAGCCGTACCCGCCTGCCGCAGCTCGCGGACGGCGAGTACGAGTTCATCGACGAACGTTGGCACCACGAGATCAACCACGACCCCTACTACAACGTCAACCTGGCACCGAAGCGCGCCGACTGGTTGGAACGACCGACCCGCTCCGGTGCCCCGCCGATCGAGGTGCGCCCGAACGCATTGCAGCGGGCTCGCGCCCGGCTGGGTCCCGGGGGATGAGCCGGGCCGTCGACGTCTGCCTGGTCGTACCGGCCGGCGAGTTCGACGTCACCGGTCTCGCCGCGGCGATCCGCGAACGACGCCCCGACGCGCGGATCGGCGCCGTGTGGGCCGGCGACGTCCAACGGCGGCCACCGCTCCCGCCGGCGGTTCGATGGATCGACCTCGACCTGGTCGAGCCCACCGGCGTGGGCTGGGGGCGGCTCCTGGCGACCCTGCCGACACGGGCGTACGAGTGGGCCCGCGCCGCCCGAGCGGTGGGTCGGCTGCTCCGCCGGGACGATCCGACGAGCGTTCTGGTGATGCGCATCGGCTCGGCTGCGGTGACCGGACCGATCGACGAATGGTGGCCGGCGACGGGTCTCGCGCTCGTCGACCGTGCCCGCCGCCCGCTGCCGCTCGACGGAGCGGCGCCGTCGGGGTTCGATCTCGTCCGGCGCGGCCGCTGGTCCGATGCAGCGGTGGGGGCCGCGCCCGACGCGGCCGACCTGTTCGACGAACTGGCGGAGCTGGCGATCGTCGTGGCGTCGTCCGACGGAGCGGAACGCCTCGTCGACGTCGTCGTGGGACGATCCACGGTCACCGTCGCGGCGCCGGCGTCGGGGGTGGCCGCGGGATGGGGCTCCACCGACCGCGAGATCGGTGTGCTCGACGTCGACGATCTCGACCCGACGGAGCCCTGGCGGGTCGACTTCGGGGGCCGCCGGCCCCGCGTCCTGCTGTCGCAGACCCCGCGCCTGGCTGCCGCCGTCGAGGTCGCCCGGTCCCAGATCGGCGGAGTTCCCGCACCGATCAGCCTGCCCGGCGGCATCGTCGTCGACGAGTCGGTGCGGACCTTGATGGCGGCATCGATCGACGAGTGGCGCCGCAGCGGTGCTGACCTCCCACCCGATCCGTTCGGGTCCGGTGACATGATCGACTGGCTGCAGAGCCCGACGGCGAGGAGTGGGGGAGCGATCGGCCGCTACTGGTTCGAGGAGTGGGCTCGACGGCCGGACCTGCACGCCGCGTTCCCGGACCCGATGGGTGACGACCGCGAGCGATTCCTCCGGTGGGCCGAGCAGAGCTGGCGCTCCGACACCCGTTCGGCGATGATCCGGGCGATCGAGCCGCGCACCGGTGAGGCCTGGCACGACGCCGGGCACGACCCGGGCGTCAACGTGATCGGCTACATCGCCTCCGATTCCGGGCTCGGTGACTTCACCCGGCGGCTCCACCGCAGCCTCGCCGTCGCCGGTGTCCCGGTGTCGGGGCTCCACTACGGCCGGACGGCGAGCCCCACGGCAGGGGACCTGCCCGAGCTCACCACCGAGGTCGCGCACGACGTCAACCTCGTCGCCGTGCACGGCGACCAGATGCGGTACTTCGCGGACGACCACGGCGCTGCGGTCTTCCCGGGCCGCCGCACGATCGGCTACTGGTTCTGGGAGCTGTCGGAGCTCACACCGCGCGTGGTGCAGAGCATCGACATGGTCGACGAGGTCTGGGCCGCGACCGAGTTCGTGGCAGATGCGTACCGCCGCGTCACCGACAAACCGGTTCGCGTGGTGCCGGTACCGGTGCCCGAACCGGACCGGTCGTCTGCGACGCGCGCCGATCTCGGACTCCCCGACGGCCGGTTCGTGTTCCTCGTGACCTTCGACCATCTGAGCATCACCGACCGGAAGAACCCGATCGGGGCGATCCGGGCGTTCGAACGTGCCTTCCCGCAGGCGACGTCCGACGGACCGATGCTGTACGTCAAGACGCTCAACGCCGAAGAACGCTGGGCGGAGCACGAGGAACTGCAGCTCGCCGCGGCGTCGCGCTCCGACATCGTCGTCGTCGACCGTCACCTCAGTCGATCCGATCAGATGCGGTTGATCGAGCTGAGCGATTGTCTCGTGTCGCTCCACCGCTCCGAGGGCCTGGGGCTCCACCTCATGGAGGCGATGTGGCTCGGGAGCCCGGTGATCGCCACGGCCTATTCGGGGAACCTCGACTTCATGGACGAGCACAACTCCGCCCTCGTCGACGCGACCCTGGTTCCCGTCGTCGATCGCCAGGGCTACTACCCGGCCACCGCGGTCTGGGCAGATCCGGATCTCTCACAGGCGGCCTCGGTGATGCAGCGCATGGTCGACGACGACGGGTACCGGACCGGCCTCGGCGAGGCTGCCCGGCGTGACATGATGCAGCAGCCGTCGATGACCCACACCGGGCACCTGATCGCCCGACTCTGCCGAGAGGCAGTCCCGACCTCGGAGGTATGACATGAGCCGGTTGAAGAGCATGGCCGGATGGGTGGTCCGGGGTGGCGACCAGACACGTTCCGAGCTGGCCGTCCAGACCGCAGCCATCCAGGAGCTCCAGGCGAAGGTCGAGGCGCAGGCGGCCGACGCCGAGCGGGTCCGCGCCGAACTCCGGGGTGCGCTCGTCGACCTGTCGACGCGGATCGCAGCCATCGTCGAACGGCTCGACCGACTCGACGCGACGGTCGCCGATCACGACGAGGTCGTGGCATCCCTCGCCCGCGTGGTGGCCCCGCCGAGCGACGACTAGTCCGCGCGCGTTGCCGGCTGGGTCGACGTGAGCGACGGCCAGTTCTCCAGCAGGTGGAGTCGCTGCGGTGTCGTGTCGGGCACGACGTTCGATGCCGTCGATGCTCCCCGGTGGTGGACGACCGAGGAGTCGCCGATCACCCCCGTCCCGCCGTGCGGGCGGGCCCGGAGTGCGAGGTCGACGTCCTCGTAGTACGCGGGGAAGAACCGCTCGTCGAAACCGCCGAGCTGATCGAAGACGGCGCGCCGCATCAGCCAGCACGCCGCCGACGCATAGTCGGGACGTCCGACGGCACCCGGACCCGGGGAGCTCGTGACCGGAGCCGTCGATCCGTCGGCGAACAGGCGGTGCCCGGCGGACTGCACGGTGCCGTCCGGCTCGAGGAGCACGGGCGCTGCGATCGCGACGTCGCCGTCGAGGGCGGCGAGCAGCGGGTCGATCCAGCCGACGGTGAACTCGACGTCGGGATTCACCAGACCGATCGTCGCCCCGCTCGACCGCCGCACGCCTTCGTTGCAGGCGCTCGCGAAGCCCAGGTTCCGTCCCGGCCGCACGACCCGGACACCGCTCGTGTCGAGCAAGAGGTGGTTGCGCGTGCGGTGTGGGCGGTCGGGGTGCTCGTTGTCGACGACGACGACCTCGACGCCGAGATCGTCGCCGGTGAGCGAGGCGACCAGCGATGCGATCGCCCTGATGACGACGGTGCCGGTGCCGTAGGTGACCAGCACGAACGACACGGCGGGCTCCGGCGAGAAGGGGATCTGCGCGACCGGCACCGGTGATCGTGAGACCCAGGCCAGGCTCGTGGCCGCGTCGGTCATGGCCGGACGGTCCGCCGGAGGCGCGCCCACGCCCCGCGGGCAGGACGGGCGATGCGGGCGAGCGTCGAGTGTTCCCAGGCGTCGAGGTTCGCCTGGAGGGCCTCCCGCTGCCGCTCGAGCTCGGTCACCTGCTCGCGGAGTGCGGCCGCCTCGGCCGCCGACGCCGCGGCGCTGTCGGCATGGTCCATCTCCGGCAACTCGTGGGTCTCGTCGTCGGCCAACGCATCCGGCAGGCCGGCCGCCTCGGCGGCGCGGATCGCCTCCACCACGTACTGGAACGTGTACGCCTCGGGGTCGGCCTCGATGAACGCCAACGCGTCGGTGCGCGACCGGGCGAGGTCGAACTCGATGTCGCTGCCGTACCGTCCGATCCGCACCCGTTCGAGCCGGATGGCGACGAGCCCGACGTCGCGCAACAGCTCGCGCAGTGATGCCTTGGTGAACCAGCGCAGGTGAGTGGCGTCCATGAGGCCGGTCGACTGATACTCCCATCGTCCCTCGAGCAGCATGAGCCGCACGTCGATGTGCGCCACGTTGGGCACCGAGATGATGACGCGGCCGCCGGACGCGAGCAGTGAGCACGCGTCGACGAGCGCGCGTTCGGGGCGTCGGAGGTGTTCGAGGACGTCGCCGAAGACGATGACGTCGAACTCGTCCCGTTCGACCTCGGTGAGGAGCGAGACGTCGAGGTCGATCACATGTACCCGGTCGGCGAAGTCGCGGGCGGCAGCGGCCGCGTCCGGGTCGATCTCCACCCCGACGACGGTGTTGCCCGCCGCGACCAGGTGCTCGGTGACGTGGCCGACCGAGCACCCGACCTCGAGCACCCGCTGGCCGCTCCCGGTCATCTGGAGCGCATAGCTGTGCGGGTTGTTGGCGGCCGTCGGGTCGACCGGCTCCCGGTACAGCTCCGACGCCACGATCAGCTCGCCATCGTGTGTTGACGTTGGTGCCACCGGTACGCGGTGTCGAGGATCTCGTCGAGCCCGTACCGTGGTTCCCAGCCGAGCAGTACCCGTGCCCGGGTGTTGTCGGCGTACGTGGAGCTGGGATCGCCGACCCTGCGTGGTGCGAGCTCGTGCGGGACCGGCCGTCCGGCGACCCGCTCGATCCCGTCGAGCACCTCCTTCACCGACGACCCGACACCTGTGCCGACGTTGACGGCCGTCGTCTCGCCGCCCCCGGCGAGATGATCGATCGCAGCGATGTGCGCCGCGGCGAGGTCGTCCACGTGGATGTAGTCACGGACGCACGTCCCGTCCGGCGTCGGGTAGTCGGTGCCGTACACCTGCAGCGGCGCGGCGTTCGTGAGCAACGCCCGGATCGCAACCGGGATCAGGTTGAGTGCGTAGGTCCAGTCCTCGCCGATGCGTGAGTCGAAGCTCGCTCCGGCGGCGTTGAAATAGCGGAGGCTCACGCTCCGCATCCCGTGCACGACGCCGTACCAGTGGAGCACCCGCTCGACGATCGCCTTGGTCTCGGCGTACACCGACTCGGGAGCGATGTGCTGGGACTCGTCGACCGGCACCCGCTCCGGCGTGCCGTACACCGAACACGAGGACGAGAACACGAGCTGCCCGACGCCGGCGCGACGAGCGGCGTCGAGGAGTCGGACGGTGCCGTCGACGTTGTTGCGGAAGTACTTCGACGGCTCCACCATCGACTCACCGACGTTCTTGTACGCCGCGAAGTGCACGATCGTGTCGACGCCGTGATCGCGGCAGACCGCCTCGACCAGCGCGTCGTCGGCGATGTCGCCGACGACGAGTTCGGCATCGATGACTGCGTCCGCGGTGCTCAGTTCCAGTGTGTCGAGGACGATGACGGGGCGGTCGGCGGCGCGCAGCGCCCGGACGGTGTGGGCGCCGATGTACCCGGCACCTCCGGTCACGAGAGTGGAGGCAGTCACGGTTCGGCACTGTACCGTTCGCTCCGTGATCGCCGCGGTCGTCGTGACGTTTTCGGCGCCGACCGAGGTCCTCGATCGGTGTCTCCGCGCGTTGTGCGACGACGGCGGCATCGATCGACTCGTCGTCGTCGACACCGGAGGCGCGGCCGCGATCGCCGCCGACCTGGCCGCGTGGGTCGAGCTGATCGCGACGGAGAACCGGGGTTACGGTGCTGCGGCCAACATCGGATTCGAGGCGGTCGAGGGGGCGTCGGCGATCGCACTGCTCAACGACGACGTCGTCGTCGGGCCGGGCTGGGTGACACCGCTCGTCGCCGCCCTCGCCCCGGACGACGTCGGCGCCGTCCAACCGGCGCTGCTCGGCCTCGATGGTGACGTGGCGAGTCTGGGGGTCGAGTTCGACCGGTTCGGCGCCGGTCACGACATCGGCGACGGCGCCCCACTCCCCGCCGACCGGTCGGCACGTGAGATCGACGTGTTCACCGGCGGTGCCGTGCTCTTCGATGCCGAATTCCTGCGATCGACGGGTGGGTTCGACGAGCGCCTGTTCCTCTACTACGAAGACGTCGACCTGGCCCACCGCGGACGGCGGCTCGGTTGGCGGTACCTCGTGATCCCCGCGTCGACCGTCGAACACCGTCGCGGCGCCACCACCGGGAAGCAGCGCGACGAGACACGGTTCCTCCAGGAACGCAACCGCCTCTGGAATGCCTACCGATTCGGATCCGCAGCCACCATCGGGCGGGCGACCTGGCTCTCGGTCCGTCGTCTCCGGCACGAGCCGGTCGACGTTCACCGGCGTGCGCTGCTCGCCGGCGTCCGTGGTGCTCCGCGACGGCTGATCGAGCGCGGCCGTGCCCGATTCGCCTCGAATGCCTCGACCGGGCCGGGAACGGCTAGGAAGGTCACGTGACCGAGTTCCGTTCGCGCAATCGCTCCATCGCCACAGTGCCCGTCGAACCGGAGCGGATCTGGGAGGTGCTCACCGACTCCCAGCTGCTCGCCGAGCTCACACCGCTGCTCGACCGGATCGTCGCGAAGGGCGATGTGTGGACCTGGACGCTCGCGGGGATCTCCGGCCTCGGGATGGAGGTCGCACCCACGTTCACCGAGCGGATGACGTTCGTGCCGATCAGCCGGATCGACTATCACCACGAACCCCCGCCCGGCAGCGCGGAGCGGGCGGGCGTCGACGGCACCTACCAGATCACGCGGGTCGGTGACGACACCTCGAAGCTCGCGATCGACCTGTCGTTGCGCGTGGACCTGCCGCTCCCCGGCTTCAGCCGTCGAGCCGTCGAGCCGATCATGGCGACCACGATGGGTCGGACCGGTGACGGATTCGCCAGGAACCTGTATCGCCACCTCGGCATCGACCCGAGCGCCGTGTCGATCAAGGTCATCGAGGGCGAGGGTGGGTCGTGACCGGCGACGTCGCCGTGCGTCCACCGTCGCCCTGACCACGAGCGGCCGGCCGCGGGGGAGCGGTACCCGGCCATCGAGCCGGGTGCGTCGCCTCGCCCTGGTCGCCGGGCCGGCGCTCGCGCTGCTCTTCGTCCGAACGCCCCACCACACCTACGATCGGGCGCATGGAACGGCCGTACACGGGCAAATGGTTCGAGGAATTGACCCCGGGGTCGGTGATCCAGCACGCGATCCGACGCACGGTCACCGAATCGGACAACGTCATGTTCACGTCGATGACGATGAACCCGGCCTGGCTCCACCTCGACTTCGACTACGCCGAGAACGAGACCGAGTTCGGTCGGCCCCTCGTCAACTCGATGCTCACGGTGGCGATGGTGATCGGGATCAGTGTGCACGAGACGACATTGGGGACGACGGTGGCCAACCTCGGCTTCGGTGAGGTCGTCTTCCCGGCCCCGGTGTTCCACGGCGACACGCTGCGGGTCGAGACCGAGGTGACCGCGGCACGCGCGTCCGCGTCCCGGCCGACACAGGGCATCGTCACGTTCGAGCATCGGGCGTTCAACCAGGACGACACGCTCGTGTGCCGCGCCGTGCGAGACGCGCTGATGAACCGCCGCCCGGTGTGACGGTCCGACTCCGACGGTGACGCTGTCACTCGGCGAGGGCGATGATGCGGCGAGCCTGACCGGCCAGCGGTTCGTCGACCATCTGGCCCTCGAAGTCGATCGCCGCGAGGCCCTCGGCGTTCGCCTGCTCGTAGGCGGCCAGCAGACGTTGCGCCCGGTCGATCTCCTCCGGCGACGGCACGAACGCATCGTTCGCGATGGCGACCTGGCCGGGATGGATGCACAGTTTGCCCGCGTACCCCATGGCACGGGCCTCGCCCGATTCGCGTCGGAAGCGCTCGTCGTCGCGGAAGTCGGCGACGATCTGGTCCAGCACCGGCACGCCGGCGAGCCGTGCGGCGAGCGCGACAGCGGCGCGGGCGGTGGCGACCTCGGCGTTGCCTTCGGTGCGGACGCCACCCATGTCGGCGATGAAGTCCTCGGCTCCGAAATAGGCCGCGACGACTCGCGGGTGGGCGAGCAGTGGCCGGGCGTCTGCCACCCCGAGCGCGGTCTCCAGCCCGACGAGCACACCGAGTTCCGGGTACCCGGCGGCATCGAACGCCGTCGACACGCCGTCGAGGTCGGCCACGGATTCGACCTTCGGGACCACCACTCCCGCCAATTCGCCGACCAGACCCTCCCGGACGTCGTCGGCGAACCAGTCGGTGGGGAAGCCGTTGATCCGGACGAAGACCTGGCAACCGTCCGCCACCAGCCCGGGTGCCAGGGTACGGGCGTTGGCCCGACCCTCGGCCTTCGCGCCGGCGGGGGTGGCGTCCTCGCAGTCGATCACGACGGCGTCGGCGCCTCGAGCGGGCAGCTTGGCGATGAAGTCCGGACGAACGGCGGGCGCGAAGAGCAGCGATCGGAGCCGCCCGATCGAGCTCACGCTCCGACCATCGACCGCTTCGCGACCTCTTCGAGCATGACCTCGGTCGCGCCGCCACCGATCGGGAGGATGCGAGCGTCGCGGTACATCCGCTCCACCGGCGTCTCGCGCATGTAGCCCATGCCGCCGTGGAACTGCACACAGTCGTACATGATCTGGTTGATGGCCTCGGCGCCGAACGCCTTGACCCCGGACATCTCCTTGACGTTGTCGCGGCCGTCGTCGTGGAGCCAGGCAGCGTGGTACATCGACGCCCGAACGGCATCGAGCTTGGCTTGGTTCATCGCCATGCGCTGGCGGATCGCGCCGAGGTCGTAGAGGTGTCCGTCGAACGCCTTCCGGTCCTGCGTGTACGCGAGCGTCTGGTCGATCGCAGCCTGCGCGGCACCGGTACCCATCCCGATCAGCACCATCCGCTCGTTCTGGAAGTTCTTCATCGTCTCGTAGAACCCACGATGCACGGTGCCGAGCACCTGGTCGTCGCCGACCCAGACGTCGTCGAGCACGAGTTCGGCGGTGTCGCTGCAGCGCCATCCGTGCTTGTCGAGCTTCTTGGCGACGGTGAACCCCTCGGTACCCGTCGGCACGAGGAACATCGTGATCCCGTACTTGTTGTCGGGATCGGTCTTGGCGGCGACGATCGTCATGTCGCCGTAGACGGCATTGGTGATGAACGTCTTGGTGCCGTTGATGCGCCACCCGTCACCGTCCTTCACGGCGCCGGTGCGGATCCCGGCGACGTCGCTGCCCGCATCGGGTTCGCTGACGGCGATCGACAGGATCGTCTCGCCCGACATCATGCCCGGCAACCAGTGTTCGAGCTGGTCGGGGTTGCCCGAGTTCACGAGGTGAGGTCCGGCCATGTCGGTGTGGACGAGCACGGTCACGTCGAAGCCGGCGAACGTCGACGCGCCCAGCGCTTCGGAGAGGGTCGCCGAAGCGAGCATCCCCATGCCGAGGCCGCCGTGTTCTTCGGGGACGCGCAGGCTGAACATGCCGAGTTCGCCCATCTTGCGGAGGACGTCGCGGGGGACCTTGCCGGCATCTTCCCAGGCGTCGCCGTGCGGGGTGACTTCCTTGCTCACGAACTCGACCGTCTGGTCGTAGATCGCCTGGAGTTCGTCGGTCATGTAGACGTTCCGGTGGGTCATGGTTCCCTCTCGTTCTCGGGCGTGTCGTGCTCTGGTGTGCCGAACGTGACCAGCACCTGCTGGCCCGCGACCTGGTCGCCGACGGCGACCGTGATCTCGGCGACGGTGGCATCCAGCGGCGCGGTCAGGGTGTGCAGCATCTTCATCGCCTCGATGACGACGCAGGTGTCACCGGCGGTGACGAGCTGTCCGGCCGCGACGGCGATCTCGGTCACCGCGCCGGGGAACGGCGCGACGACCGCGTCGCCGTGGGCGGCACCGCTCACCGCCTCGCCGGCCCAGATCTCCGACCGCTGCGGCACCGTGAAGTGGTGCGGGTAGCCGTCGAGGGTGACGGTGATGCGACGTTCCGCCGCCCGCCCACCCGATGCGAGGTTCGACGCATCGACAGGGAAGTCGTCGGGGGAGACGTCGTGGAGTCGACCGTCGATCGAGCGGACCGTCGTGGCCACCGACGGGCGGTGCGGGGTGAGTCGCAGGCCGCTCAGTTCGGTGAACAGCGACCGTCGTCCACCGTCGGCGTCCCGGCCGAACTCGGACCATGCAGCGGCGGCCGACGCTGCCGCGGGCGACGGATCGGCCGGCACGACCGTCTCGTCGAGGAAGCGGGTGGTGACCCGACCGTCGACGATCGGTTGCTGATCGACCAACCATCGGTGGAACGGTGCCGTCGTGACGAGTCCCTCGAGCCACAGTCCGTCGAGCCAACCGCGGAGCGTGTCGAGCGCTGCGGGGCGGTCGTCGTCCCAGACGATCAGCTTGGCGATCATCGAGTCGTAGAACGGCGTCACCTCGTCGCCGGCGCGGACGGCGGCATCCCAGCGAACTCGGCCGCGCGGAGATTGCTGACGACGAT
>Ga0055584_100007812_pt1 | contig 10482 bp, 6 predicted proteins | sample OSDHelmetaG_FD_58716 | JGI IMG/M metagenome (GOLD analysis project Ga0055584, IMG submission 58716) | Pelagic marine sediment microbial communities from the LTER site Helgoland, North Sea, for post-phytoplankton bloom and carbon turnover... | ecosystem: Environmental > Aquatic > Marine >...
AACTTTTTTCGCCATGCTGGGGGTAACTGTGCCCAATTTTGTCATGGCGATGTGGTTTATTTTATTTTTTGGGGTGGCGCGCCAGTGGCTGCCCACCGGCGGCTGGGGCAATTCGGGGGACTGCCTGTGCTGGGGGCTGTTCTGCAGCGACTGGATCTTACCCGTTCTCGCCTATGCCTTGGCACCCATGGCCATTATCGCCCGCTATACGCGCGCCAGTATCGTCGACGTCATCCACGAAGACTACGTGCGCACAGCCAGGGCCAAAGGCCTGAGCGAGTCCAAAGTGATGCGCTGGCACGTGCTGCGCAATGCGCAGATCCCGATGGTTACGGCGCTGGGCACCGAAATTCCCAACCTGATCACCGGTAGTATCTTTATTGAAACTATTTTCCGCATCAACGGGCTCGGCAAATTCTTTGTCACCAGCACCCTCAACCGCGACTACCCGATGATCATGGCGACGTTCCTCTTAGTAGCGCTGCTGTGGGGCATCACCTATATGCTGACCGACATCGCCTATACGCTCATCGATCCACGCGTCAAACTCGGCGCAAAGAAAGAATCATAATGGCCGAACCTTTCGAAGAAGAAATCGATTTCGACCATCGGTCTTTCTGGTCTGATGCCGCCCGCCGCTTCGTCCAGAACCGCCTTGCCATCACTGGGTTAGTGATCGTTGGTTTCGTTCTATTTTTGGCGATCTTTGCCGACTTATTAGCGCCCTTCCCCTATGACCACGCCTATTTTGACAAGGTATTGCTCGAGCCATTCCAGCATCCGGATCACCCTTTGGGCACCGACGAAGTCGGACGCGACTACCTGAGCCGCCTGATCTATGGTGCCCGCACCTCGATGACCGTCAGCCTGCTGGTCCAAGCCATTGCCTTACTCATCGGCGTGCCCGTGGGGGCGCTCGCCGGCTATCTCGGCGGTAAGTTTGACTTCGTCATTACCCGCATCATCGATGTGATGACCGCCTTCCCCGGCCTGCTCTTCGCTATCCTCATCATCTCAGTATTAGAAGGCGGCTTGCCGACGATCATCGTCGCCCTGAGCATCACCGGCTGGATCGGCATCGCACGGCTGACGCGGGCGCAATTTCTCTCGCTGCGCGAACAGGAGTACGCCTTGGCGGCGCGGGCATTGGGCGTTCCGGCGCAAAAAATAATCTTCCGCGACCTGCTACTCAATGCCCTGACGCCCCTCCTAGTCGCCGTCAGTTTCGGCATTCCAGGCACGATCTTTGCCGAGGCAGGTTTGAGTTTTATCGGATTGGGCATCAACGATCCGCTGGCGAGTTGGGGCAAGATGGTCGGCGTCAGCAACGCCTACGTGCGCGTCTACTGGCACCTGGCGCTCTTTCCGACCATCGCCATCGCCTTGACCATGTTGGGCTTCTCCTTTTTGGGCGACGGCCTGCGCGACGCGTTAGACCCCAAGCACGAAAATAATTAAAAATGGAGCGATAAAATGTCCAACTCGCGAAGGGATTTTTTCAAAAAAGCAGCGGGTATCACCCTGGCCGCGACAGCGTTGCCTTTTTTAGAGCCAGACAGTTCTAAAAAGGTCCACGCCGCATCCAAAAGACTCGGAGACCGCTCTCCGCTAGACAGTGCTCGCGACGAAAATTTTTGGTATAGCGTGCAGAGCGCGTTTGATCAATCCCCCCAGTTCATCAACCTAGACAACGGCCATCACTCGCCCCAACCCAGCGCCGTAATCGACGAAGTATGCAGCAACGCCCTCGAGCACAACAAACTGGCTTCCTTTTACAATCGCCGCCATATCAATGACGACAGAAAGAGCGTCCACCAGTTCCTCGCCCACTTTGCCAACTGTTCCAGCGAAGAAATTGAAATAACGCGCAATGCGACCGAGGCACTGAATATTCTGATAATGGGCATTCATATGCAAGCGGGCGATGAGGCCATTTGGGGGATCTACGAATACGGCAGCATGCGCTCGGCATTCATACAGCGCGCCGCCCGCGAAGGCATCGTCAACAAGGTATTAAAAATACCTCTGGCTTATATGGACGATGACGAAATTGTCCATGCTTATAAAGAAGCTATTACAGCAAAGACCAGAGTGATCCTAGTTTCACATATGTTTAATGAGACCGGCCAGCTCTTGCCGGTGCGCAAAATCTGCGACATGGCCCACGAACAAGGCGTAGAAGTCATTGTCGACGGCGCCCATTCTTTTACCCACGTCGCCGACCGCATCACCGATCTGCACTGTGATTATTACGGTGCGAGTCTGCACAAGTGGATGTTAGCCCCCTTGGGCACGGGGTTGTTATATATCAAAAAGGAAAAGATCGAAAAAGTTTGGCCCCTTTTTGGCAACCGCCGCTATGACTCAGCGTCCATCGGCAAATTCAATTCGATCGGCGTACATCCGGGTTATATAAAGCTGGCCATATCCGAGGCCATCCGCTTTAATCAAAGCATTGGCTTAGAGCGCAAAGAAGCCCGCCTGAGATATCTCAAGAACTACTGGATAGAGCAGCTTCTCGACGTGCCCAATATCGTTGTAGATACCCCATTAGAAGACCACCGTTCATGCGCCATTGCCACCGTCGGCATTAAAGACAAAGATCCGCGCGAACTGGCCACAGACCTCTATGACCAGCACCGCATATTAACCGTCGGAGTGCGTTCCGAGTCCGTGCGCTATTCGGGAGTCCGCATTTGCCCCAATCTGTACACAACGACTCAGCAATTGGACGTATTGGCCAACGCGATGAGAGAACTTGCAACCTGAACAGCCCGTTCGGGACGTTGCATTTTTCGAGGATCGAGATGGTGGAATCGAGAAGGGATTTCTTTAAAAAAGCGGCGGGCATTGCCCTAACGGCAAGCGCGCTGCCCATGATAGAACCGGGTGGTGCGCAGCGGATTAATGCGGCCACGCTGAAGTTGGGCGATCAATCTCCACTCGATAGCGCCAGTGACGAACTATTCTGGTCCAGTGTCCGCAGTTCATTTAATCTCTCGCCTCAATTCATCAATTTCGAGAATGGCTGGTACAGCCCCCAGTTCGAAGCCGGCCTCGATGAGACCTGCGCCCAAGCCCGGAGGATCAACGAGATTCCGGCATTCTACATGCGGGTGCTGTTGGAATCCGACGTTAAAACCACCCATCAATTGCTCGCCCGCTTTGCAGATTGTTCGACCGAAGAAATCCTCATCACGCGCAATACCACCGAGTCGCTCAATATCGTTATTATGGGGCTCGAATTGCAAGCAGGCGACGAGGCAGTCTGGGGCAACTACGAATACGGCAGCATGCAAGTCGCATTCCGCCAACGCGCCGCGCGCGAAGGCATCGTCAATAACGTGCTCGACATTCCGCTCGTAGCCATGAGCGATGACGAGATTGTCGCCGCTTATAAACGCGCAATAACGCCAAAAACCAAGGTGATCCTGGTTTCACATATGGTCTATTTGACCGGCCAAGTTTTACCCGTACGACGCATCTGCGACATGGCACACGAGCGAGGAGTGGAAGTCATCATCGATGGCGCGCACACCTTTGCCCATCTAGCCGACAAAATCACCGACCTCCACGGCGACTACTACGGTACAAGTCTACACAAGTGGATGCTGGCCCCGCTGGGCACGGGCATGTTATATGTCAAAAAAGAGAAGATAAAGAGTCTGTGGCCGCTCTTTGGCGACGGCAATCACTCGTCCGACCAAATCGACAAACTCGGCCATATCGGCACCCGTCCGCCCTATATATTATTCGCCATTGCCGAAGCTATTCGCTTTAACCAGGCCATTGGCCTAAAGCGCAAAGAAGCGCGCCTCCGCTACCTAAAAAACTACTGGGTAGATCGCTTGATCGACGTAGCGGGCATCGTCGTGCACACGCCCATCGAAGACCACCGTTCGTGCGCCATTTCAACAGTGGGCATCGAGGGCCGAGACCCCGGAGAAATCGCCAACGCGCTCTATCAGCGCTATCAAATTTACACCGTGCCCCCAGGGTACCCCGGCGCGGTGCGCATTAGTCCAAATATCTATGCGTCAACCGATGAGTTAGATCAATTCGTAATGGCGATGAAAGAACTCGCCGCAGAAAGCTGAGAACATAAAACCTGCCATATACAAACTATTACCGATCGAAAAGAAATAATCCATGACGCAAAATAAACCCGATGCTACAACCGATCTGCGCTCGCTATTCTTGCTTCGTCCCGAGGTGATCTTTTTTAACCACGGCTCATTTGGCGCCTGCCCCCGTCCCGTCTTCGAGGCCTATCAGCGCCGACAGTTAGAGTTAGAGCAACAGCCCGTCGAATTTCTCCAGCGCCGTCTCAGCGACCTCTTACAAGAATCGCGGCAACAACTCGGCACCTTCCTCAACGCCGATGCCGAAGATCTCGTTTTTGTCACCAATGTCTCGCTGGGATTGAATATTGTCGCCCGTTCGTTGGACCTACAGCCGGGCGACGAGGTGCTGTCGACCGATCACGAATACGGTTCGCTGGATAGAACCTGGGAGTGGGTATGCAACAAAAGCGGCGCGCATTATATCCGCCGCCCCATCCCGCTACCCATACATTCGGTAGACGAAGTGGTCGATGCCGTCTGGTCCGGCGTTAACGAGCGCACGCGCGTACTCTACTGCAGCCATATCACCTCGCCAACGGCGCTGACATTGCCCGTTGAAGAGTTGGTGTCCCGCGCTAGAGAGGCCGGCATAATAACGATCATAGACGGCGCCCATGCCGCAGGGCAAATTCCACTAGACCTACCGGCGATCGGGGCCGACTTTTATGCAGCCAACTGTCATAAGTGGATGATGTCGCCCAAAGGAGCCGGATTTCTGTATGCGTGCAGAGAAAAACACGACCTGCTCGAACCACTCATAGGCGGGCGAGCGGGCACACAGTCAAATAGCACGCGTCTGCTGGCCGAACACCAGTACCAGGGCACCCGTGACCCGGCCTCCTTTATATCCGTATCTGACGCCATAAAATTTATGGCACAACACGACTGGCCCCAGGTGCAGCAGAACTGTCATCAATTGGCGCGTTATGCCCGCGAGAAAGTTGCCCAACTCACGGGGCTACCACCTGTAATCCCCGATTCGCCACGCTGGTTTTCGCAAATGGCACTGCTGCCCATACCGCCCTGTGACGCAGCCGAACTCAAGCGCAGATTATTCGAAGAATACTCAGTCGAAATTCCCATCACGGGACATGGAGACCAACGGTTTTTGCGCATATCTGTACAGGGATATAATTCGCAGGCCGATGTAGATGCACTGGTCACAGCACTTGCCGCCCTGCTGCCTGAGGTAATAACTGAATAGAGATAAAGGATACGTACTAAATCTCACCAATCGTGCACTACGTGCACCTCTCCGGGAAACCAGATCACGTCCACTATCCCGGACAGTACAACGCCGATGACATAACCAATGCCCAAACCAAAAAAGAACGGTTTGCCGGCGCGATAGGCGGTAACGCCCCCATAGCGCAATATTGTCAGCTTGCATAGCCAAACCAGAAATAGACTGAACCAATAGATTGACGTACCTGCCGTCGCCTGATAAGCCAGTCCCAGCGGGTGCAGGGAAAACCAGTAAAATCGCCCGCGCAAAAAAGCCATCCCAGCGCCCTCCGAGAACCCCAATAACCAGATGCCCCACTTGCCCGGATCGGCAACCTTGGGATTGAGCATCAGGCGGGTGATTTCGTCGTAGAGTCCGAGTATAACAAGCAGATGGTTTGTCGCACCGACATCGTAAGCCATCTCTATTGTCGCCCACACCGCCACTAAAAAACCCACGGGAAAAGCGACTAAGACCATCGCGACTACTCGCCGAGGCTGATCGCGCAGAGAGAAAATTCTCAGCAGATGCGGCATTGCCGGCCAGGCAGGCAGGCGAATATTGCCAAAAAAAAGGTTGCTGGCAAAGATCTTGTACGCCACAAAATTCTGCGGTGACAGGTTAGCCGAACCGATTAGATCGGTGATAAATAAATTTCCCTTTGCATTGGCCCAGCTAGGCGTGAAATAGGGAAATCCCGTTGCCGCAACCAATTTAATCGTTACGAAAAAGGTCATCACCATCAGCAGGAATGAGACCGTGGACAATAGCAGACTGACCCCCAGACTGACGCCCCAAAGAATCACATAGACCGTCGATAGAACGAGCGCGATCAGTGCGATACGATAGTGGAGCACGTCAGCGACATCGCCTTGGCCCGTGCGCACCTGATGCCATACCGAGCGCAGGTGACCACGAGCCAACCACACGGACCAGGTGGCGACAAAAAACACAGCGCCAAAACTCTCCATCTGCAGAATGCCGCCAGCACCGATCTCTTGTCCTGAGGCTCCCACGCTAAAACCGACCCTGCGCATCGCGCCCAGTTTAAAGGTCGAGAGAAGCGAAAAGAACACAAGGCTGCCGAGAATATTCAGCGGACACATATAAGTCAGAGCCAGCACTGGCGCCATCACTCGGATCGTCACTCCGGGAAAGGGGCGCGGCATTTCCAGCGCATAGCGTTTTAACCACAGTTCGCTCAGCGGCAAACCCGGCGTAAAATAAGTAAATATATTGTAGAGTATAGGTATAAAGACCAGTGCAAAACCGCACCAGAACAGCGGCGCGCGAAATAGGTCCGGCATGCGCCGCGGCCCGTCAAAGCCCTGCGTCAAATCCAGCGGCATCCGCGCCAACGGAAACGTCAGTTTCTCCGCTTCGACCCACTGCTTCTGGAAGATCACGACGAGGGAAAATCCGACAATCACCATTGCCATGGAAACGCCAAACCACTGACCAATGGGCGCGTACCAACCGTCCCAGGGCACCGGCGTGCCCTGGTTTAAACCCAGCCAGAACGATTCGACAACCCGCGGCGAGCTGTCGGGAAAGACGTGCCAGGGCATATAGGGGAGAAAAACTTCCGCCCATTGATTTTCGGGCGTCGCCATATAAGCGGGAGCCGCCATCAGGGCTACCCAGTATTCCATCCACCCCCACTGCGGGATCGTGCCGACGATCCACACCATAGCGAAGATGGTCAGCAGTTCACCCTGTCGCAGTGCCCAGCGCGGCAAAACTTGCGCCAGGATCGTATTGAGAAACAGCCAAAGCACAAAGGGGATAAACGCCATCATCGGAAACTGAGACTGCACGTAGCCTTCAGATCCGGCCCCCATACCCGCATAGAGAATGAGGTATGTAAACATGACAGCGATCGTCAGCGCCCCCAGTGCTACCCCACGCCAGGTGATGATCATTGCCCCTTGATTATCACCTTTTCCAGCCTCGTTCAAGGGCGTACCAGTGCCCCGCGTATATGATTACCAATACCGATGAATGTTCGGAAATTTAGGGGAAATTCTAAGAAAACGTGGATTAAACTCAGGCAAAATAGAGCACTGATCCCCCACCGATAGTTCACCGCATAAACTCCCACCGACAGCAAGTAAAAAAATGCGATGGCAATATAGCGCCGCCGAGGGATCTCGTGCCAGCGAATCACCTTTGTTTTTGAAAACCAGTTCAGGTAGTGGTAGGTATAGGCAAAGGCGATAAAACGCATGACATCAACGACCGAATCCCACTCTGGACTCAGTCCGAACAGGCGGATAAATTCCTGTGGGATTCGCACCAATCGTCCCATGCTGGTGCGAATATATTCCGTCGCCCCATACCCCCAATTGGGAATATCGAACGCAAAAAAACATATTCCACACAAAACGAAGACCGCAAATGAAAGCCCTCCCGACAGGCTCCGACTCTGAAGCGTACCGTAGAGGATAAACGCCCCCGTAAAGACATATACGTGAATCAGCGTTGGCACAAAAAACGAAAAAAACAGCGCGACATCTGGCACTCGACAAATATATGCCGCGCACAGGGCTGCTACACCACCTAACACCAGTTTGTGAAAAGCGCGCTTGAAATAGACCATACCGGCGGCGGCCAACAGGGCGACAAAGGCAAAGATCGCGGACCAATCGATGCCCATCGGCAGCCACTGACCAAAGATGAAGCGCGATGTCGCCGGCAGAGTCAATAAGACCAAGAGAACAAAATCGTATTTACCGGTAGTGAAATACTTTCGATCGTGGAGCCAGGAAATCTGTGTTAGATAATGGGCTGGACCGAGCACGGCATAAGCGAAGAGGAATAGCTCAAATGGCATTGCAATCGCAATAACCGCTGCCACTAACATCAGTACAATATTGAGATAGTTGACTCGGTCGAGTGTCACACGGCTCGTTTCTGGCGAGTATTGGGCGCAGCCCCCTACCTATCCGTACCCAACCCCGCAAAGACCGTGATAAAGGAGAATAACTCCGACGACGAAGGTGCCAAATCCAAGTCCTCACGCACCCAGCGCACTCCGACATTGGTCGTCAATGCATATCCTAGATAACTAGAGCTATTGGCTACCTGTGCGGCCAGAATCAAGGTCTTTCCGTCTTCGAGGTAGCCCGGCGGTAATGGATCGGTCCGCTCGCGCAGGTTGTAAAATAGCTCGTATTCGGCACCCGTTGTAAAGTTGATGTTTTTGTTGATATTGCGAGTGGCTTGGATAGAAAATATCTCGGTCAATTCTTCTATCTTTAACACCCCGCGATCGGCCGAGACTTGACTGCTGTACAGCTGCTTCCAGCGCGGCAGAAGCCCCCAACTCTTGAGCGCGATGGAATACTCTCCCTTATTGATCATACCGAAGAAACTCTGGTTGCGCCGCTCATCGCCTTCTGAACCTAAGAGATTGTACAGCTCGTGCTTGATCTTAGTGGTAAACGGGAAAATGCGATCATACTGCACTTCGAGAAAAGTCGTATTGATAAATACATCCTTGGCGACTAACTGATCGCGAGTGAGGACGGATATTCCTAGAGTTCCGGGAGCGTCAACCCACAAGAAAACATCATCTGGAATATCGTCCTTGGCCTTGCGTGGATTGACGACCAATCGCACACGCAAATTCCTCTCGGGCATTTCTTTTTTGGCCGTAAAGAGCAAATAGGTAGACTCGTTCTCGCGGGCAGTGCTCAAGAGTCGCTCGTCGAGGCGACCAATCATAATATTGGCCCCCGGCATGAGTTCTAAGCCCAGATAGGCATTAAATCCTCGATGTCCGAGCTTGTAGGGGTAGTCTGCCTGGTTGTCGTCCTCAAAGCGGTCTATGATCGTATTGTTGTTCATGTCCATGCCGAAAAGGAATTCCGGCGGATCGACCTCAAAACGCAAAAAAGGCTCGGTATAGTCTGGCTCGCGATTGAAGTTGCGGTTAAAATCCGAAATATCGTCGTTGTTCTCGTCGATACCGGGGAAAACCGCATTGTCGGTCAGCAACCCTCTGCCCTGTCGAGTATTGACGCGATCGCCGAAATATCGTCGCGTCCAGTCCGGCAGTTCGTCCTGATCGTCATTGTCATCGACAAACTCGTAGACGTTGCGCTCTTCACTATCGTAATGGACATTGCCTTCGGCATTGGGTATAAAAGCGCGGGTCGAATAGTCCGAGTCCGTGCTAAATGTTTCTGCGAAGATCGTCCAGGGATAGGAGCGCTGTTGCACGGTCAGATACATTGCATCGGCTTCGTTTTCGGCCAGCGCCTGTCTACGGGTAAAGTTCTCGTTGGGGAAGCGGCGAAACTGTGAGTTGCGCACGAACTCGCCACGCAGTTCAAAACCGGCCACGCCGCTTATAGCCAGGTCGAAACCCAGCATGCGATTAGCCGTTGGCAGGCCGTAGCGAAAGCGATGGAAGGCCTGGTTCGAACCGTCCTTGACATTGCCTGGAGCGCGCAACATCGGCAAAAACACAGGGGTGCCTAGTTGGTTTGTCTGTTTATTCGATGTGATATCAACTTTGTAATCATTAGCTAGTACAAGACCAATTTCGACGACCTTGATCTGGCGAAAATCATCGATCTCATCCTCAATACTGGGGGAAAAATCTTCCAGATTGAACGTCAGGGTAATAACGTCCTGTCCACTGGCCTCAATTACACCTCTGCGGCGAAGCCCACCTTCGACGGTGGGTTCAATATCATCGGAGTGTTCGACGCCATTGATGAAGATGCGCCAGCGCGATAGGAGAGCTCCCCCCTCGCCATCCTCGGGAGAGTCATCGGTAACGCGCACGATGATCGAGCGCACAAAATCCGCGTTCATCGGCCCACTCAAGAGCCCCTGTAGCGAGTTGTCGCCAAATGGAACATCGGAATTGCGATGGGCGGCATTAACAAATGTCATACCCACTTTGGCAAAATCGCCCACATTGGCTTGGCCTCGCGCGGCCCAGAGATTAGTAAAAGTGCTGAACTGAACGCCGCCCTCGCCTTCCTGTTCGGCCACCCGCCCCGTATTGTTGACGCGCGAAGACAGTAGAGTGACCGCGTATTTATCGGTCATCATATCCCACTGCACACCGTCAAAGCGCGGCTTGGAGAAGGTCAGAGGGGTCAAGGTCGTGCGTATGCC
>Ga0055584_100007813_pt1 | contig 10481 bp, 8 predicted proteins | sample OSDHelmetaG_FD_58716 | JGI IMG/M metagenome (GOLD analysis project Ga0055584, IMG submission 58716) | Pelagic marine sediment microbial communities from the LTER site Helgoland, North Sea, for post-phytoplankton bloom and carbon turnover... | ecosystem: Environmental > Aquatic > Marine >...
TATGATTAAATTAGCAGGCCGGTGTCTCTATCAACTAATTACTTTAAAATTTTAAGGAGATTTTTCGCAGCTGTCAAGGCATGTTTTGATGGATCGTTCCAATCATCATACGGATAACCCCGGTATCTTTGACAAGGGTTTTTCGATTGCCATGAGGCAGGTGCGCAGGTTGGCGCCCTTGCGGGTCAACCCCAATTTCTTAGTTAGTGTCCATTTCATAAACGGTTTCCGGCAGCAGTTCCGCCAGTTCGCGAAATTGCTGTTTGTTTTCCGTGCACTTGGCCATAACATGCTTTCGTCAGATGTTCTGATCCAAGTATTTACCGGCAAGCCTCAGGTACTGCTCAACCGACCGCTCAAATCGGTCCATGGGCAGGTCGGTCAGTTCCTTTTTCACTACGGCCGGTGTACCGGCCACCAGTTGCCGAGGACCCACCCGTGCACCTTCCCGGACCACGGCACCGGCAGCAACCACGGTCTGTTCCATCACATGGGCATCATTGAGCACGATGGCACCGATACCCACCAGGCTGCCGGCGTCGATGGTGCATCCGTGGACCACTGCGTTGTGTCCCACGGTGACATGGTGACCGATAATGGCCGGTTTGCCGAAATCGGTATGAACCGTGCAATTGTCCTGGATGTTCGTGTGGGAGCCGATGTTAATCGGCGCCATGTCTCCCCGCAGCACCGTATTGAACCAGATGCTGGCATGGTCACCAATCGTGACATCGCCGATCACGACAGCCGTGGGTGCGATAAAGACATTTTTTCCGATGGTGGGTACGGTTCGGTTGTATTCGATAATCATGCTTGGTTCTTCACTCCTGTGCACCGGCATCTGGTTATTGGAAAATTCTGTCGACACCGACAAGTGTTTACCACCTTACCGTTGAACCTGCCGGTTTCGCAAGTAGAAAGCGCTTTTCAGGAATCAACTGATTTCGTTGCCCTTCTTAAAGTTCTTGCGGAGGCGGCCGAAAACAGGTTAGGATTTGACTAACACCAAACATGCCGGACTTTTATACAAGCCATCGTTAACCATGACATCGGATAAAGCATCACCTTCCCGGATACCGGACGCCGGTTTAAAGTCTCTGGCTGACGCCAACTGTATCGTTTTACGCCTGGATGGCAAAGGACGGATAATTTCTCTCAACCCCTTCGGTTTGAATTTTTTCGGCTACCGGGAGCCGGAGATTTTAGGTAAACCTGCCGTGGGAACCATCATCCCGGAAAGAGACGCGACCGGCAACAATTTAAAGGCGATGATCGACGAGTTGTTGCGCCGACCTGACGACTATTCTCACCAAATCAATGAAAACCGTCGTAAAAACGGCGACCGCATCTGGGTGGCCTGGTCTAACCGGGCCTTTCGGGACGAAACCGGCAAGGTCAACGAGCTTTTATGCGTCGGCAACGACATCTCCGATCGAAAGGCCTTCGAGGCGGTATTGGAAGAGGCCAGGCTTCAGTTGACCGCTACGGTCCAGGAACAGAACACGCGTCTGCAGGAAGCCAATATACGCCTGAGAAAGGAGGCGGAGCAGCGAAAGGAAACCCAGCAGGCGCTTGAGGAAAGCCGAGACCGCTACCGACTGTTCTCTAAAGCCTCCACCGAGGGAATCCTGTTTCACGACAACGGTGTATTAATCGAGTTCAATGACGCCTTTGCCGATCTGGTTGAGTGCCCGCGCGATCAGTTGATCGGTGTCGACATCTTCAGTCAATTTGTTTCAACCGGGGACAGGAGGCAGGTTCAACAAATAATCACTTCCAGCGATGACCGCATTCATGAAATCTCGGTCCGCTCAGCCACGGGGCGGACGTTTCCCGCAGAATTGCGCTCACGCACCGGTGAGCTTGCCGGCCGGCCGTGCCGGGTGGTCACCGTGAGGGACATCACCCACCGCAAAAAAACGGAGCGCCAGCTGATCCAGTCCCAGAAGATGGAGGCGGTGGGCACCCTGGCCGGCGGCATCGCCCATGACTTCAACAACATGTTGGCGGGCATTCAAGGCAACGTGGAGATCATCCGCCACCAGATATCCCCCCAAAGCTCGCACCAGAAACGCCTGTCCATCATCAGCCAGATTGTACAACGGGGCGCCAAACTTTCCGGCCAACTGCTTGGCTACGCGCGGGGCGGGCAGACGGAATTATGCGAAATTGACCTGAATGGCCTGGTTGAAGACACCCTTGAGATGTTTGGCCACGCCCATGGGCAAATCTCCATTGAAACCCGCCTCAGCCAAGACACACCCAGTGTCAGTGGAGACCGTACCCAGATTGAGCAAGTGTTGTTGAACCTGATTATCAATGCCGTGCATGCCATGCCCACAGGTGGTCATCTTGTCATCGAAACCCATGCCACGATACTCGGTGCCAAGGAGAAACGAGATTACGAGATTATTCCAGGCCGCTATGCCATGTTCTCGGTGCAAGACACCGGCCACGGTATGGATCAGGAGACCCAGAAGCAGATTTTCGAACCTTTTTTCACGACCAAGGCACTGGGTCAAGGTACCGGGCTCGGGCTGGCTTCCACCTACGGCATCGTCAAGAACCACAAAGGGTATATCGAAGTCTTCAGTAAACCGGACACTGGATCCAAGTTCAACGTGCTGCTGCCGGCCTCCGACAGCACCGGTGCGACTGTCGGCATACATGATGCCATGACGGAAAAAGGGTCCGAAACCATACTGGTCGTGGATGACGAACCGGATTTTCTGGATGTGTGTCGAGAGTTGCTTATTCTTCTTGGGTACGCTGTCATCACCGCCGTCGACAGTGATGAGGCCATCACCCGTTTCGAGGAACAGGTCGGAAAGGTCAAATTAGTGATCGTGGACATGATCATGCCCGGAGCTGCCGTTGATGGAACGATCCGCCGGTTTAAAGAGATAGATCCGACCGTCCCCGTGCTGCTCGCCAGCGGATACAGTCAGAACGGAGAGGCCGCCCGGAAACTGATGCAGGTCTGCAACGGGTTCATCCAAAAGCCCTTCCGCCTCGCCTCCCTGTCAAAAAAGATCAGAGAACTGATGGGAACCGCGCAAGATGAAAATCCATGACATCGGTGGCGAGTTCGCCCTGATCGACAGACTGGCCCGACAATCCTCGGTCATCCATCCCGACCTAGTGGCCGGCATTGGCGATGACGCCGCCGTCATCGGCGGATCGTTCCCGAATGGTGATTATCTGCTCGTCACCACGGACATGCTGGTGGATTCGAGCCACTTCAGGCGCGACTGGGCCACGCCGGTACAAGTCGGAATCAAATCGGTCGCCTGCAATGTCAGCGACATTGCCGCCATGGGCGGCACGCCCACGTTCATGTTTGTCTCACTGGCCCTGACAGCAGACACAGATGTGGCCTGGGTCGAAACGCTCTACAGGGGAATGGCCGAGGCCTGCCGACGCTACGGCGTGGTGCTTGCCGGGGGTGATACCACCCACGGTGAGGTGACCACCATCAGCATCACCCTGCTGGGTCGAGTATCGCCGGAGAATCTTCGCCTGAGAAGTCATGCCAGCCCCGGAGAACTGCTTTGCGTCACCGGGCCCCTTGGAGGTTCCGCCGCCGGCCTGGCCATGCTGATGGCCGGACTGGAGCCCCCCAACGAATTAAGGGAAAAGCACCTGGCCCCCGGTTGCCGGTTGGATGTCTCCCCGGTGATTGCCCCAGTTGCCCGGGCCATGATCGACATCAGCGACGGCCTGGCTGCCGAGGTAAACCATATCTGCGATCAAAGCGGCACCGGTGCCGAGATCATCGTCGCGGACATACCGATTGATCCGGCCGTTCGCGACGCCGCCCGGCTGACCGGAAAGGACCCGATTGAGTTTGCATTGTCGGGAGGTGAGGATTTCGAACTGCTCTTTTCCATTTCACCGAAAAACAAGCGACTGCTAGAAGAAAAGGGTATTTCGGTTACAGCGGTCGGATGGGTCACCGAAGCGGCATCAAAGCGCATCCTCAAACTCCCCGACGGGAAGCGACGCACCATTTCCGGCAGTTACAACCATTTCTCATGAGCATTATGCCTGAACCAGTGATTCCAGATCTTCCCAGCGGGTGAAGGCGCTTTCCAGTTCCCGCTCTAATTTCTCCAGTTCCTGCTTCACGGCGGTGATGCGTTCACCGTCCTGACGGTAAAAGTCGGCGTCGGACATGATCTGAAACAGTTCCTGCTGCCGGGCTTCCAGGCTTTCGATCCGGCCAGGCAGGGATTCCAGTTCGCGTTTTTCCATGTACCCGAGTTTTTTCCGGGTAGTTGCCGGTGATGGAACGGTTTTCCTGGCCCTGTCCGACACCTGTTTTTCGGGCGTGGGTGCGGCTATTTCCCGTCGCTGGTTCAGCCAATCGTCGTACCCACCGGCGTATCCTTCCACCCGTCCGGAGCCTTCGAATACCAGGGTGCTGGTGACCACATTGTTGACAAATGTCCGGTCGTGGCTCACCAGCAGCACCGTTCCGCTGTAGCCCAGGAGTAGTTCCTCTAAGAGTTCCAGGGTTTCCACATCCAGATCGTTGGTGGGTTCATCCAATACCAGGACATTGGCGGGCCGGGCAAAGAGTTTGGCCAGCAGCAGGCGGTTCTTCTCGCCGCCTGAAAGCACCCACACGGGAGTGCGGGATCGTTGAGGAGAAAAAAGAAAGTCCTTCAGGTAACCGATAACATGACGGCTTTTTCCGCCGACATCCATCATGTCGCTCGCCGGGGAAACATTTTCCTGGACAGTCTTGTTCTCATCCAACTGTCCGCGCAGTTGATCGAAGTAAATCACTTCCAGATTCGTTCCGAGTTTGATTTGCCCCTGCTGGGGCGATAACTCGCCCAACAGCAGGCGGATCAGGGTCGATTTTCCAGCGCCGTTGGATCCCAGAATGCCGATGCGATCGCCCCGCATAATCGTGCAGGAAAAGTCCTTGACGATGATCCGATCCCCATAGGCAAAGGTCAGGCCCAATGTCTCGACGACCGATTTCCCGCTTCGTTCGGCTTCATCCAGGGCCATGCGCACCCTGCCGGTGCGGTCCCGCCGGCTGCGGCGGATCTGGCGAAGCTTTTCCAGTGCACGCACCCGTCCTTCGTTGCGCGTTCGACGGGCCTTGATGCCCTGTCGAATCCAGGCTTCCTCGGCGGACAGCTTTTTATCGAACCGCAGGTTTCCTTTCTCTTCGGCCTCCAAGCGCTCCCGGCTGCGCTGTTCATAGGTGTCATAATCACAGTCCCATGAATTAAGGCGTCCCCGGTCAATCTCCACAATGCGGGTGGCCAGGCGGCGAATCATCATCCGATCGTGGGTGATCAGAATCAGGGTGCCGCGCCACTTGAGAAGAAACGACTCCAGCCAGTCAATGGCCGCCATGTCCAGGTGGTTGGTGGGTTCGTCTAGCAGCAGAATATCCGGCCGCGCCACCAGAGCGGCAGCCAACAGCACCTGTCGCTTCATGCCGGCGGAAAAGGTACTCACGTCACCATCTGCCGCCAGGCTCATCTGGGAGATGATGTGCGCAGCCTGTTGCTGAACCTGCCAGCCGTCTTCGCTGTCAATGGTCTGCTGCAGGGTCATCAACCTTTTCGAGGCATCCTCGCTTGTCCTGCCGACCGTTCCGTTCAGATCACACAGGCGGCGATACGCCGCCAGGCGCACTCCCTTTGGGCCCATTCCCTGACAGACGACGTCGAACACCGTCCCGTGAAGGTCTGCAGCGACGCCCTGGGACAGACTGCTCACCGTGACGCCCTGAGATCGCATCACTTCCCCACGATCCGGCGTTAGGCTGCCACTGATAATGTTCATCAGGGTGGTTTTGCCCACACCGTTTCTGCCCAGCAGGCCGATCCGATCGCCGGACGCCACCGTCAGGTTCACCTGGTCCAGCAACGGCTCCGCACCGAAGCTCATGCAAATATCGCGAAGGGTAATCAGTGCCATCGCTCAGTACATTTCATACTTGACCAATCGTCCATCCAGCCCGCCGTTTCTCAATGGTTTTTTCCACGTGGGTTTCAGACCGATGCGTTTGATCATCTCCCGGTTGCCAAAATAGATGTAGGCTTCCGAGCCTTTGCAGCGCTGCTTTAGAAAATCGCCCAGTTGCCGGTAAAAGTCGTCCATGCCGTCCTGACGCTTCATGCGAATGCCGTATGGTGGGTTGCACAGGATGATCCGGTTCTCCAGCCCTTCGATTTGCCTGAAATCCATTCTCAAGACGCTTGCCGTGCGTGCATGGGGAACCATTTTACAGTTTGCTCGGGTCGCCGAAATCGCCTGGGAATCGATGTCACTGGCGTAAATGAGCCGGTCCGCCAGTTTTCTAATCCGGCTGTCCGCTTCGTCTTTAACCGTTTTCCATACTTGGGGGTCGTAATCGGGAAGCTGTTGAAAACCAAAACGATGGCGAAGATAACCTGCCGGAATGCGGCAGTACGACATCACCGCTTCAATAATCAGGGTGCCGGCGCCGCACATGGGATCTGCCAGAGGCACCCGGCCGTCCCATCCGGACAGGCGTACCATGGCAGCTGCCACGGTCTCTTGCATCGGTGCGTCGACACTGCGGGTTCGGTATCCCCGACGGTGCAGGCTGCCGCCGGAGGTATCGACGCTGATGACTCCCCGATCCTTTTCAACATAGAGGTTGATCCACAGGTCGGGCGTTCGCGGATCGACATTCGGCCGTCTCCCGAATGCGTCCCGGAACTGGTCGGCGACCGCGTCCTTGAGTTTCAGCCCGGCAAACTGTGAATGGGGAACGGTACTGCCGGCGGTGCTTGCGAAAACGGCAAAGGTCTGATCCAGGCTGAAATAGCGTGCCCAGTCGATTCGTCGGGCCGCCCGGTAGATTGCTGAGGCGTCCGGGCAGGCAAACGATTGTATCGGTGCGAGGACACGACTGCTCAACCGAACGCAGTAATTGATGCGGTAAAGCGATGATCGATCCGCCTTGAAATGGATGCCGCGACGAACCGGGCGGGCGTCGAGCGCACCCAGCTCGGCCAGTTCGGCAGCACCGGTCGCTTCCAAGCCGTCGGCAATCTGGGCAAAATAGGTGTCATGGGTCTGATGGCCTGCCATGGATGGGTCACCTGCGGGGCCGGTCGTCAATCCGTTCATCAAAATAGATCGTTCCAACCGGTGATGGCGGTCAACAGTGCCCCTTATTCTGGGATGAAAGGAGGGTTTTCACCCTGTTGATCATGTCGTCGCGCAGGTTCATGCAGAAGATGTCCTTCGTGGTTTACCAGATGAAGTGCGCGTTGGGCGGCCGCTGCGCTTGCGGTATTGCCGCTTGGCCCCGTCGCCCTGCCGCGGTCGCGGCCGCCTTCTTTTCTGTCCCGCGTTGCCAGGCCTATGAGCGGGTTTGGCGCGGCGCCGGGGCGGCGCCGGCGGCAATTCCAGCCATCCCTCTTCCGGTTGGATGCAGGGCAGTGGATGGCCGATAAACGCCTCGATGGCCGGCAGGTAGAAAGAGTCCTCCTCACAGGCGAAACTGATGGAGGTACCGGCTGCCCCGGCGCGGCCGGTTCGGCCAATTCGGTGAACGTAGTCTTCGGCATCGTGGGGCAGTGTGAAGTTGATCACGTAATCCATGCCCTCGATGTGAATGCCCCGGCCGGCCACATCCGTGGCCACCAGCACGCGGATCTTGCCGGACTTGAACTGTTCCAGCGTGCGGATCCGTTTATTCTGCGGAACTTCGCCGGAAAGCACGGCGCAGTTGATCCGGTATCGGTCCAGCATTTCGGCCAGCCGCCGGGTTTCATCGCGGCGGTTGCAGAAGACCAGCACGCGGTCCAGATTCTGCCGGGTGATGATGTTATAGGTCAAGGAAAACTTTTCGTCGGTGGTGATGATGTAGACCACCTGCTCCACCGTGTCCACCGCCACCTGTTCCGGTTCGATCTCGACGGACAACGGGTCCCGGGTCCAGCTGGCGCTCAAGCGGGTGACATCCGGTGTGAGCGTGGCGCTGAAAAACAGGGTTTGGCGCTTGTTCTTATGCGGTGTGCTGTAGACAATCTGGCGCACATCGGGAATAAATCCCATGTCGAGCATACGGTCCGCTTCGTCGAGGATCAGCATCTCCACCCGGCTCAGGTCCAGATCCTTGCGACGCTTGAAATCCAGCAGGCGGCCCGGGGTGGCGACAATGATGTCCACGGGCTTGCCGTGCAGTTGCCGCCGCTGCTTCTCGTAGTCCATGCCCCCGAATACACTGACAATGGAAAAGGAACAATAGGTAGAAAGGAGATGGGCCTCGTCGGCGATCTGCAGCACCAGTTCACGGGTCGGCGCAATGATGAGCACCCGGGGTGTGCCGGCGGGTCGTTTCCCCCTGATGGGATTGGCCAGCATCCGTGTAAGCACGGTGATGAGAAAAGCGGCGGTCTTGCCGGTGCCGGTCTGGGCGCGGCCAAAGGCATCCCGTCCCTTTAAGGCAGACGGCATGATCTCCGCCTGGATGGGGGTGCAGTATTGAAACCCGGTATCGGCAATGGCGTGCATGATCGGATCGGGAAGGCCCAGGTCTTGGAACCGTGTCTTGCCTGCTTCCACGGGAACCTGAAACAGACCCGGGTGCCAGGCGACAGCCGGATGGTTCGGCTTTCCCCGTGAAGACGATTCGATATAGGGCTTGCGCGTTGATTCCGTGCCTTCCGGTTTTGGGCGGGGAGAACGCTTTTTCTTAGTTCCGGGACTGAGTTCCGATTGTGCTGCGGGTGACGGTGAGCTATTCTTTTCAGACGGTTCGGCAGTATTGGGGCGATCGCTGTCGAATAGCCGGCCCTTTATGGCTTTAATCAGTTTTCCTATCAAAATTCGGCTAACCTAAAAATCCTTTCATTTCTCTTTACGGCAGGTTGGCCCATATGCGGACGCCTTTGACCGTGGCCCTAAAAAAATCGGGCCCGAGATCAAGGCCCACGTTAATATACGAATATCAGCCACGAATTGCAAGGGCTATTGGCTAATCGATCGATAGCAGTCGCCGACTGGTCAGGTAGCATCGGCGCCAGAAGTCATCGTCCATATGGGAAAGCATCACCCCGTGACTGGTGGAGGCGTGGGCAAACTCACCTTGGCCCAGATAGATACCCACGTGGTGGAATTTGGTGGTGGGTTTAAAAAAGACGAGGTCGCCGGCGGTCAGGTTGCGCTTTTCCATACGCCGACCTTTGCGCATGAGGGCGGTTGTGGTCCTGGGCAGGCGCATATCAAACAGGTCGTCGTACAAGACGACCACCAGCCCGGAGCAATCGATGCCCCGACGGCTCAGGCCACCCATCCGGTAGGGAGTCCCCAGCCAGGACTGGATCTCGGCTCGAAGTACCTGTGCCGGCTTGAGTCCGTCCGGCGTCGAAAACATCGGTTCAGGGTCAGGGGCGGCGGTGGTGGCGCATCCGGTGGTCATCAGGGTCAGTAAAATCAGGAACATGCCTGCCGTGGCCCCTCTGCACAGGAACCGGTGGGAATTACGGCAGCAGGTGCCGACATCAGGCATCTATAGCCCTTTCAAACAAGTGGGCGATGGCGGTCAGGCTGAAATCCATCTCCATGGAGAGAAACTGGGAAATGGAATGCAGGGTGATGATGGCATTTTTATCCGCATCCCGGTTTCCCAGGCTGCGGATACGTGACAACAGTCCCTCATTGATCAGCTGCACCCGAGCGTAGCTTTTTTCGAGTTTATCGAAGTCAAAACTGTTCACGCGGCCCTTTTTGTATTCAAAATACTGACTCAGTAGGAACAGCGACGTGCTGCGCGCCGTGGTCTCTTCAACGGAGGAAAAGGGCAGATGAAAGCGGGCCATGGGTTTGAGAAAATTCATCACCGGGCAGTCGCTGGTGGCCATGACAATGCCGAATACCGAGGTCAACCCCTCCATGGCCGAGGTTTTTTTGGAATAGGTACGGTCGACGGTTTCACACACGACCACGCAGTTTTTATGGGAAAGGATATCTTTGAACCGGTCAACCAGCTCCGTGATGTTCACGGCAATGGGGCAGTACAGGTGCGTTTTGGGAGACAGGGGGCAGCATGTACACTGTTGGTAAGAAAGTTGTGTCCACGGTGGATAGGGCTCGGGTGACGCCGGCATCATGGTCAGGGTCAACGGATCCAATGTGATGTGAAAACACGTGCTCTGGCCATCCTCGAGTTCGATGTCATAGTTGAACCAATATGCATTTTCCTTCATGGGCGTCTCTCTAACCGGGTGTTGAGCGCAGGTTAAGGCTGCCGTCGATCATTTCAGTAAAATCTTAGCAAGTTCCACGCCAATAAACCGCAACTCAACCATAACGGATTCCGTCCACTGGATCGAGGGCAGACGCACTGGTTGCCGGGTACAAGGTGGCCAAAAAGCAAATCACCACCGTGGATAGACCGATGGTCAGGACATCCACCAGTTGCAGACTTACCGGCAGCGTGGTGAGAAAGTAGACATCTCCGGGCAATTTAATGA
>Ga0055584_100007814_pt1 | contig 10481 bp, 6 predicted proteins | sample OSDHelmetaG_FD_58716 | JGI IMG/M metagenome (GOLD analysis project Ga0055584, IMG submission 58716) | Pelagic marine sediment microbial communities from the LTER site Helgoland, North Sea, for post-phytoplankton bloom and carbon turnover... | ecosystem: Environmental > Aquatic > Marine >...
AAAAAAAATTAAACTTGGAGTAACCAATGAGCAAACGAAGTAGGTTCGTTCTTATACTGGTGATTCTTGCTGTTTGTTTTGCATTTTTGTGGCCCACAATTAAGTGGTACTCAAATACTCCTAAAGAGGTGCAAGCATTGGCATTGGGGTCTCTTGATAAGATCAAAGACTATTCACAAGTTCAAGCCGCTAATGACTTGAACTCTTTAAAAGCAGCCTATAAGGCTGACAATACAACTGTTCTTCCTGAAGAATATAATTATTTGGCAAAAGAAGCCAAAGACATTTACAAAGTTGCAAAAAAAGATGTTGCATCACCTATGACAATTCATGATGCACTGGTAGCTTTTTCGAGTGAATCTGAAGCACTAGGAATTATAGAAAACACGTACCGTAATGAAATCTTAGATGCAAAAGACACTTATAATAGAGCAGTAAAGCTAGGACTTGATTTATCTGGTGGTATGAGTATCACGGTAAAAGCAGATCTTGATGCTGCAATTGAACAACAAAAAGGTTCTGTTGCTGTAGATGATGTTGCCACGTTCAAAGAACAAGCTATGACGCAAGCTATTGAAACACTTACAAGTCGTATCGATAAATTTGGATTAACATCTCCTACTATTCGACAACAGGGAGAAGATCGTATATATATAGAACTTCCTGGTGCTGCAGAAGCAGACAGTATTAATTCCATTATTATGGGAGCTTCTGTTCTTACATTCCGCTTAGTCGATGATGAAGCAACTTCTAGTTTTAATGAATACTATAGTGCACATCCTGCAAGTACTTTTACTGCAAGTGGTGAATTACTTGATCCAACAATTGTTCCTGATGATTGCGAAGTTTTAGGAATATACAGTAAAGATGATTATGGCCTAGATGAAAGAGTTGGATATCTTGTTGTAAAAAAAGCAATTGTTCTTGATGGACAACATGTAAAATCAGCAAGTGTAGGAACAGATGGTATTACTTCTGAACCACAGGTTAATCTAACACTCGATAGTGAAGGTGCAACTATTTTTGGTGATTTTACAGCTGCAAATGTTGGTAAATCATTAGCGATTGTTTCAGACACAAAAATAAAATCAAATGCACGAATTCGTGAAGCAATTCCTGGTGGTCAAGTTGCTATTTCAGGTTTTGGACTTGATGAAGCTCAAAATTTACAGAAGGTTTTACAAACAGCTTGGTTAAGTGTTCCTCTTTCTGTAGAAAGTCAGCAAATTATTGGAGCTTCTTTGGGTGAAATTGCTATTAATCAAGGAATTCAAGCTATTATTCTTGGACTTGTTTTAATAATGATTTTTATGCTGTTATGGTATCGTGGTGCTGGTGTAAATGCTATTGTAGCTCAAGTTCTTAACTTATTTATTATGTTTAGTATTCAATCTGCATTAAGTTTAACATTAACTTTATCGAGCATGGCTGGTATGATTCTTACTATCGGTATGGCTGTCGATGCTAACGTTATTGTTTTTGAGCGTATTCGTGATGAACTTCGTCTAGGAAAAGGTCGATCAGCTTCTATAAATGCTGGTTTTGATCATGCTTTCTGGGCTGTTATGGATTCAAATATCACAACCTTTATTGCTGCAATTTTCCTTTCACAATTAGGAACAGGAGCAATTCAGGGCTTTGCTGTAACATTAGCAATTGGTGTTGTATCATCTGTATTTACAGCATTGTTTGTGTCGCGTTTAATTTTCGATTTTAGTACAGAACAGCTTAATCGTAAAAGAATAAGTATCGGCGGGAGGATAAAACAATAATGAAAAAGGTTATACATTTTAGTAAGTTATTTATACCTTTCGCTATTATGAGTGTTGTAATAATTGTTTTGGGCATTTTTGGGCTTTCAACAAAAGGGTTCAATCTTGGTATTGATTTTCAAGCTGGTTTAATTCAAGAAGTTGCTATTGCTCCTTCTGCTGTTGAACTTACCTATGAAGGCTCAGCAACCGTTTCTGTTCAATTACAAAATACCAGTATGGCAATAGTTGTTTCTGGTGTTGGTGCTGATAATGAAACATTTAATTTTCCATACGTGACGTATGATACAGTTGGAAAATTAGTCGAAAGTCTTAATAAAATTGATGATATTACAGCTGTTGCTAAAGCACCTCTTACTACAAGTACTGTAGGTCTTTTTGGTAATTCAGCTGTTACAACAGTTCTTTCGACTACTCCATATTATTTGCATTACACAGGTAAAAGTGCTCCTAATGTTACTATAGATGAAGTACGTCAAGCTTTAAGTGAAAAAATTGAAGGAATTGTTAAAGAAACAGGAAAAACTGAAGATAATACTTTTCAAATTCGTGTAAGCGATGATGGCAGTGATGCTGAAGTTTCAAATAATATTCAACTTGGTATTGCAGCAGCACTTTCTGAAGCTTTTGGGGCAGATAACTATGCAGTTATGAAAACAGATTTTATCGGTTCTCAATTTTCTTCTAGTTTGGTTTCACAATCGATTTTGCTAGTTCTTGGGGCACTTGCTCTTATTATGATTTATGCATCAATTCGATTCCATTGGGACTTTGCTTTTGGGGCTGTATTAGCAGTTATTCATGATGCATTAATTATGATAACTTTTATTGTTTGGGCACAATTAGAATTTAATTCTACTATGATTGCAGCTATTTTAACAATTGTCGGTTATTCGATAAATGATACTATTGTTATTCTTGATCGAGTACGAGAAAATCAGCCATTATTAAAAGTTGATAGTTTTAAAAAACTACTTGATATTTCAATGAGCGAGACTCTTTCTCGAACAATTATTACTTCTGTAACTACTTTACTGGCAGTATTCTCTTTATACTTCTTTACAACAGGTAGTATGAAAGAGTTTGCTCTTGCTCTTCTTATAGGTATTTTGTCAGGAACGTATTCTACAATTTATATTTCAGGTGGTTTTATTACTTTCTGTCGTAGACATTGGAAACCTTCCGATGAAGAAAAAGTATCTCAAGTAAAAGTTGTTGAGTACTAATAGAAATTTTAACTAGTAAAAAATACTCCGTTTTAACGGAGTATTTTTTTTTCTGACTTTACGCATAACTAAAAAACTGCTAAAGTAATATTATGGCTGAAAGCGATTTAGACTATTTAATCAAACACAATGGACTTATAAAAGTTCCAAAAAATTCCAAAGATTCCAAAAATGAGGAATCTTCTAATAATTATAGAAAAGTAGCTAAATTTTTAGTGCTTTTAGGTGTTGATGAATCTGCTAAGATATTAGAACATCTTGATCAAGAACAAATTGAAAAAATAGTACCAGAAATAGCTTCTATACGCAGTGTTCCAGATAGTGAAGCTACTGTTATTTTTGCAGAGTTTAAATCTTTAATAGCAAAACAAAAAACTAAGGGTGGGGTAGATACTGCACGTTCTATACTCGAAAAAGCTTTTGGGCCGGTAAAAGCTGAGCAATTAATTCAAGAAACAATACCTTATCCTAGTGGTAAGCCTTTTGATTATTTTAAGGATATTGATAGTGAAAGATTATGGCTTTTATTAAAAGATGAAGGTGCTCCTGTACGATCTTTAGTATTATCGAATGTAAAGCCTACAATTGCTGCAGAAGTAATAAAACAAATGCCAAAAACCGATCAAAAAGAATTGTTAATTCGGATGGCTCATATGAAGTCTATGGATCCAGATGTTGTTAGGCGGGTAAATCTTTCTATGCATGAAAAACTATTAGCGCTAGATACAGCTAAGTCTGATCAAGTTGATGGGCGTGGTGCTCTTGCTGAGATTCTTAAAAAAATGTCTGTTTCGGATGAAAATGCTATTTTAAATACATTGGGGTCGAGTGATCCTGATTTAGAGAGAAATCTACGTGATAGACTGTTTACCTTGGATGATGTAGTACAAAGTGATGATAAGTTTTTGCAAAAAAAATTGTATTCGATGGAAGATAGCGATATAGCTTTGCTTATTGCCGGTAAAAAAGATGATTTTCGAGCTAAAATACTAAAAAATATTTCTAAAACACGAGGCGACATTGTTCTTGAAGAAGAACAGCTTAGAAAACCTATGTTGAAAGCTGATGTTGCAAAAGTTACTAACAAATTTATAGCAGAGCTTAGAGTTGCGTGGGAAAATGGTAAACTCATTGTAAATACTGATGATACTGTTTTTGTATAATTGTTTAATCATTCTGTAATTGTCCTCATATAAAAAAAACAGTATATTTAGGGCATGCTAAAAAATAATGAAATTTACAAAGGTTGGACTGTGCTTTCTGTTCAACAGTTATCGGACTATAAAGCAACTGGAATATGGTTAAAGCACAATGTAACTCATATGGAAATTTTTCATCTATTAACAGAAGATGAAGAAAACCTTTTTTCTTTTGGGTTTCAAACACTTCCTTCAAATTCTACAGGAATTCCTCATATTATTGAGCACTCTGTTCTAGCAGGATCAAAAAACTATCCTTTAAAAGATCCTTTTATGCAATTAGCAAATCAGAGTATAAATACTTTTTTAAATGCAATGACTTATCCAGATAAAACATTGTATCCAGCTGCTTCAATTGCCGAAGCTGATTATTTTAATTTAATGGCTGTATATGGTGATGCAGTTTTTTTCCCTCTTCTTGATAAAAAAACATTTGAACAAGAAGGATATCATATTGAAGTAGATACTGCTAATACACTTTCTATACAAGGCGTTGTCTATAACGAAATGAAAGGGGCTTTTGCAGAATTTAATAGAGTTGTATATTCAGAAGTTTCTAATACTCTTTGGCCAAATACAGTTTACGCTGTTGAGTCTGGTGGTGATCCTGCCGCTATTCCACATCTTACCTATCAAGAATTTAAGAATTTTCATAAAAAATTTTATTCCCCGGCAAATTGTCGACTTTTTTTAAGTGGAAATATTCCGACAGAAAAACAAATAGATTTTATTAATAACAAATTTCTTTCTAATATTGATAATGATTTTAAAATTCCAACTATAGATACCAATTGTTTTACGCTTAACAAAAAGATAGAACCTGTTTATTCGACTGTTAAGGGGCCTACCGGAGAAAATGACAAAGGTGCTACCGTTTTAATGAGCTGGCATTTAGGAGAAACAGCAGATACTTTAAATGTTATGAATGCTTTATTGTTATCAGAATTATTAATGGGTAATGATTCTTCTCCTCTAGCAAAAGCTCTTATAGATTCGGGGCTCGGTAATGATATTTTTCCATGGCGAGATTGTGATTTAGATGAACGATGGATTAGTATGGGTGCAGGTTTGCGTGGAGTAAAAAAAGAAGATGCTCAAAAGCTTGAAAAACTTATATTACAAACTCTTTCAAGCTTAGTAAAAGATGGTATTAATTCTGAGTTTATAGAATCTGCAATTATGGCTGTAGATTTTGAGCATCGAGAGGTTACTCGTTCTTATGGTCCGTATGCACTAAAATTAATGGATCAAATATATCGAGGATGGATGAATGGCTCTGATCCGTTTTCTCCTTTACGTACGCGAGAAGCCTTTTCCGTGATAAAGCAAAGTATAAAAAATGATGCAAACTATATTCAGAATTTAATTAAAAAATATTTAGTAGATAATAAGCATCGATCATTAATAACGGTTATTCCAGATAAGTCTTATACTGACGATATGAATAAAAAAGAGCAGGCTAATATTTCTCTTTTAACAAATCAAATGAGTAAAACAGAAAAAGACTCTTTTATTGAATTAACACGGGCCAACCAGCAAGCTTTAAAAAAAGCTCAATTACAAGATGAAAAAGATGAAAATAGAGGCCTTATTCCTCATCTTTATCCGAATCAACTAAAAAGTAAGGTAAATAAAATTGTTACTGAGCAAACAACAATAAATGATGTACCTCTTTTTATACATAATCAACCTACCAATGGCATTGTATATCTAACAGTGGCTATTCCAGTAGATGTACTTGATGTAGAAGATTATCTTTATTTACCTTTATATTCTGTTATGTTAACAAATTCTGGGTGTAATGGTAAAACATGGGCAGAAACAGAATTAGAATCAGCAAGAGTTTTAGGTGGATTTTCGGCAAAGCCTTTTACTTCATCAATTTTACCTACAAAAAATGCCGAAAAACTTAAAAAAGGTAAAAATGGCGCAATAATGGGCCGTCAGTGGTTGTTTGTAAACGTAAAAATGCTAGAAGAGAAAACAGAACCAGCTCTTAAAATTCTTTTTGATTGTCTTGATTCTGCTGATTTTTCTGATATTTCACGTTTAAAAGATATGTTAATAAAATTACGTAATGCACTAGATACAGCTGTTGTTCCTAGTGGTAGTCAATTTGCCTCTTTACGAAGCTGTTGTACAAAAACACGTACAAAAGCGCTTGATGAAATTTGGAATGGATTAACTCAACTTATGTTTTTGCATAATTTAACTGATGATAAAATTGAATTAGTATCTGAGCGATTACAGCAAATACAAAAAAAATTACAAAAAGCAGGAATGATATTCAATCTTACAGCTGACGATTCTGGGCTAGAAATGGCACACCCGGTACTCAAAAAATTTGTTATAGATCGCTTGCCTCCTGTAAAACCAAATTCAATTGCAGATGAATCTTTTTATGCGATTACTAAAATACCTACCATAAATTCTGGCGTAAATAAAAAATCAAGTAATGCATCAGATTTATTGAATAACAGCACTGGAAGTTGTACTCACTATATTGTTCCCTCTCAGGTTGGTTTTGCAGCTTCCACCACAAAAGCTGCGTGTTATGGAACAAAAGAAGCTACGGGAGAGACGTTACTTGCACATTGGATGAGTAATAACGTTTTATATGAACAAATACGTACTGTTGGTGGTGCATACGGTGCTGGTGCAAGTGTAGATCCTGTAGAGCGACTCTTTATGTTTTATACCTATCGTGATCCTAATCCAGATAAATCTATTAAGGTATTTATTGATTGTATAAATGCTCTTAAAAATATACACATTAACAAATCGGAGGTAGAACGTGTTATTACCGGGTGTTATAGTAAACTTGTTCAGCCACGCTCTCCTTCCGCAAATGGCTATACAGGGTTTGTTAGAGCCTTGTATGGAATAACAGATGAAGACCGTGAAAACAATATGAAATCTATACTTTCTGCAACATCTAAAGATATTATTTTAGCTGCAAAAAATCTTAAAGACGTTATTTTTGATATGCAATCAGCTATAATTTCCGGTAAAAGCTCTGCAATTACTGGTAAAATTGTAGAATTGCCTGTATAATAAAGTAATAATTTGCATCCTTTGAAAGGAGAGAGAAATGAATAAGAAATTAAAAGATACAGCTGTTATAATGCGCCAACTTGTTTCAGATATTCAAGGCGCTCCATATCCAAGTGATGTGAGTAGTGAACTGTATAAAATATGGTATGAACATATTCAACGAGATGCTATGCAAGCGCTTGAATATATTGATGAAAATTTTCGTATAGATATATCAGATGATTTAGATAAAACCATAGGAAAGGTTTTGTAAAAATGTTTAAAACTCGTAAATTGCTTCGCAAAAATAAAGCTATGCTTTCTGGTGTCCAGAAAAAAAATGGTTACTTATATTGGTGGCATTCATTTACTGGTGAGCATGCTGTAACTGGTGAAAAAAAGGCTTTTTTTATTGCTTTTTATATTATTAATCCCGCTCGTTCTCCTAATAAACCTGTTTTTGGGCAGTTATATAGCCAAAAAACAAAAGAGCATATGCCATCATATGTGATGATAAAAGCAGGTTCTTGGGGTGAAAATCCAAAACAAATTCATCAATTTTTTCCTTCTGAACAGCTTACTTACACTAAAAAATCTTTGGGTGTCAATGTTGGTGTAAACCATTTATCAGAGACTGAGCTTTCAGGTTCAATTTCAATGAGCGAAATTGATTCTAAAATGCAACCCGAATATATGAGTGATTCTGGTTCTATGTCATGGAATTTAACTATGAAAAAAGAATGCCCGTATGATGTGGGATATACTACTTCTGCATTATTTCGCTCACTAAATATTTTTGAAATGTACTGGCACGTGCAAGGTATAAAAACCGAATATTCGGGAACTGTAACTCTTGATGATGCAACCTATAGAGTTAGACCTGAAACTTCTTTTGGTTATGCTGATAAAAATTGGGGCAAAAATTTTTCGAGTCCGCGGCTTTGGCTTTCTTCTAATAATCTTATAAGTGATATAACTGGTAAAAAACTTAAAGATACTTGTTTTGATATTGGTGGGGGAAGTCCTCAGTTATTAGGAGTTGTTCTTAATCGAAAACTTCTTGCGTGTTTTTATTATGAAGGTATAAAATACGATTTTAATTTTACAAAATTAGCTAAAAAAAGTAAGGTAACTTTTGAAATTCGCGAAAATGAAGAAGTTGTTCATTGGATTGTTTCTTGTTCGAGTAAAAAATATCTTTTAGATGTTGATGTTTATTGTAAAAAAGCTGAGATGGTATGGATGAATTATGAAGCTCCCAGTGGAGAAAAATTTCATAATCGACTTTGGAACGGTGGAACAGGGTATGGTGAACTTAAGTTTTTTATGCGCAAGGGTAAAGAATTAGAGCAAGTCGAAAGTGCCCATATTCAAAATTGTGGTTGTGAATATGGCGAATATGATCAATTAGATATTTAACAATTTTTCTGAGTTTATACTATATTTGCAAATAAAACTTCAAGACGTTTATTAAATGCTAGAGTAGATTCTTTTAGATTATTCAAAAAAGAATTGTCTTCTATTCTTCCTACAACAGCGAGCATTTCTTCTTTTGTCTCATATGTAATGTTACGAAAATAATCGTCATAATCTTTTTGACGCGAAGTAATTGAGTTGTCATACATATAATTAGAAACAGCAACAACATCGCTCTTAATATCTTTAAATATTTCTGTTGTAAAATCATTTATAGGTTTTGAATATAAAAACTCGAGCAAGTAAATGGCATATCGTATTTTAAATTCTTCATAGTGTTCGCTACAATAATCATAAAAAGCATGAACTTGATTCCAATTTTTAATTTTATTTAATTCTATATCGGTATATAAACGTTTTAAAAGTTCTTGAGGTATAATTTGTCCGCCTACATTTTCCCACTCTTTATATAATGGTATTGTTTTTACAGAAATAATCATTTCTTTGGTAAAACTTTTAATGTTATTAAAATCGCAAAATTTGGTAATTGCTTTTACTGCAAAATATTTTACAATTTTTCGATATTCTTTATACCCATGAGCTGCTTTTATAATAGTAGCCCCGTATTTTTTCATACATTGTGCGTCATAAAGAGTCAAATCTTTATTTGGGTTTTGATGCAAATAATCTTTGGCCCGTTGGTGCATATCGATATTTGAATTTAAATTTTCTAATTTATGTTCTTGCAACCAACATTCTGTAAGATTTATTATTCTTTCTATCGAAATAAGAATTTCTTGCATTGTATCAGGAGCCATAGGATCTGTTTCTATGTATTGTTCTTTTTTTATGCGTTTATCTCTTTTTATAAATTTTGAATTATTGCGAGCTACTGCAAACATATTATATTGAAACCAATATGCTGGCATAATTGTAACTGGTTTATTTTTACCTTCTGAAGCAACAAGGCTAAAAGGATAGGTAATATTTAATTCATAAGGATATGAGCCTTTAGCAACAAGTGAAAAAGATGCAAATTTACAGTTATGTTTAAAATCAGAGCATAAACCAGGCCAAAATCCCCGTTTTGCAAAAATTTCACCATCGGGACTTCTACTATTATGATTAGAGCCTATTGTTGCACCAGACGCAATATTTGATTGGCCTTGCAGTGTTGATGCAATCAAAAAGGACGAATTGTGATGCTGTTCATGAAATGGGAATATAAGATTGTTTAATAATTCGCAACATGAAACAGTAGAATTATCTCCAAGAACAGTATTTAAAAGACGAGCTCCATATTTTATTTGACAATTACGTCCAAGAACAAAACGAACTGCTACTATTTGATAAAAAGCTTTAGATCCATAGCCCATTATTCCGTTTACCATTTCTACACCTTCACCAATTTGGCAAGGTTCTTCTTCATTTGATAAAATAGTAATATTTTTAAGCTTAAATGCACCTTTTATATAAGCGCAAGCTCCAATTTTTACATCTTTTATAAGGCTTGTGTTTTTTATAACGGCATCATTACCGACAATTCCACTTGTATTTAGTTTTTTATCATTTTTGTATTCAGTTAGTTCTATAAATCTCGATAAAAGTTTTTTGTTGCTGCGTTGTCGACTCCAAATATATGCGTCAGCTGGAATCATATTTTCAAATGCAAGAACTTTTCTGCCGCCATTTTCGTTACCAACTTCTATCCAGATCCTATTTTCTTCAGGTTCATCTTTTTTGAGCCAACCGTTTCCAAATTTTGAATGGGAAGTACAGCTCATTTCTTGTATATTAAAAAGTATTACACGATTACCAATGCGGTAATTTGCCAA
>Ga0055584_100007815_pt1 | contig 10481 bp, 8 predicted proteins | sample OSDHelmetaG_FD_58716 | JGI IMG/M metagenome (GOLD analysis project Ga0055584, IMG submission 58716) | Pelagic marine sediment microbial communities from the LTER site Helgoland, North Sea, for post-phytoplankton bloom and carbon turnover... | ecosystem: Environmental > Aquatic > Marine >...
CTTCGTTTTCTTCGCTTTCCGATTGAAGAGATAATTCTCTGTAAGTGATGTCATAATCTACAAATTCACTAATATAATAACTTCTTTTTAGACCAAGCAACGTAAAATCTTCTATGTAAGCTATCGGAGCAGGGGTCTTTATATCTAAGTTTATAAGATTAGTCGCAAATTCAAAGGATCTTCTAGCTTTAGATTTTCGAAAATATCTATAAACTATCTGATTAATAACATTCGGTATTTTAAAAGCTTTAATAATAATTACTTTGTTAGATACTTCAACTTTTTTAATGCTATTTCGTTTACCAGTATCAAACTTATTTTGGTAAGAATTAATATTTGAAATAATTTCTAAAAGATCATTTTTTAAATTTTTATATCCCTCGGTAATGTGAAAGTTCATTTAGCAAAAGTAGTATTTAAAACTAAATTTATACGAAAGAATAATAAAACAAATACTAAATTTGTCGTTATAAATAATACTTTGAGTAAGACAACAAAAATAACTGCGATAATACCCACCTTAAATGAAGAAGCTCATATAAAAGAAGCTATTGATTCTGTTAATTTTGCCAATGAAATAATAGTTATAGATTCATTTAGTACAGATAGAACCGTTGAAATTGCCGAAAGTAAAAATGTAAGAGTATTGCAGAGGACCTTTGACGATTTTTCTTCACAGAAAAATTATGCAATTCAACAAGCCAGTCATAACTGGATATATGTTTTGGATGCTGATGAAAGAGTAACTTCAGAATTAAGAAAAGAGATTTTAGAAAAAATTAAAAAACCAAATGATTTTGTTGGTTTTTTCGTCTACAGAACCTTTTATTTTATTGGTAAAAAACTAAATTATAGTGGATGGCAACGTGATAAGGTAATAAGACTTTTTAGAAAAGACAAATGCAAGTATAATGGCAAATTAGTTCATGAAACAATTAGTGCAGATGGTAATGTGGGGTTTTTTAATAACAAACTGGAGCATTATTCTTATCAGAGTTTCGATCATTATATTCAAAAATTAAACCAGTACGCATCATTAAAGGCGAGAGCATTATTTGAAAAAGATAAAAAAGTAACGGCCTTTCATATATTGATTAAGCCACCATATCGTTTTATTTCACATTATATTTTACGTTTGGGATTTTTAGATGGTTTCCCGGGATTCATTATTTCAGTAACGCAGGCATATGGAGTGTTAAGTAGGTTCATTAAGTTATGGTTAATGAATCATAAACTTAAATAAAACTTAATTTTATGGTTACTGTCAACGTTGATATCTCTATTATAATTGTAAACTATAAAAGCTGGGCACATTTAAAGCAATGTCTTTTATCAATAGAGAAAATAGTTGATAAGGACCTTAAATTTGAAGTTATAATTATTGATAATTACTCTAATGATGGTAAACTTGATAAATTTTCAGATCAATTCCCAGCGTTTACATTTATTTTAAATTCAGGTAATAATGGTTTTTCTAATGGATGTAATACCGGAGCAAAAGTTGCAAAAGGTGATTTTTTACTTTTTTTAAATCCAGACACTATAATTTCTAAAAAAACTTTAAAAATTCTATTTAATACTGCTAAAAAATATCCGGAATATGAACTTATTTCATGTAATAAAATAAATTCAAAAGGAGTATTAGAAAAAATAAATAAGCCACTTCCGTCATTTATAACTTTATTCGGCCTTACCAGGTCAATATATAGATTGTTTAACAAAAAAACATTCCTTAAAAGCGTTAGTAATGAAGATAATATTGTATTTCCTAATTGGCTTTCTGGCTCTTTAATTTTAATGAGTAAGGAATGGTTTGATAAATTAGAGGGCTGGAACGAAGATTATTGGATGTATTATGAAGATGTTGATATAAGTAAAAGAACTAATGATTTGCAAGGTAAAATAGCTCTAACAAAAGATACAAGCATTATTCATAACCATGGTGGCGCTTCGAGAATAAATGTAAAAACCACGGCCTTAACAAAATCAGAAGTAATTATTTCAAGACATATATATATTCGAAATCATTTTAATGGAGGGGTTAAATTTCTTTCACAATTATTATTAGTTATGGTTATAATAATTGAGAAGTTTATCTTAGCGGTTTTAGGATTATTTTTATTTTTTAAACCAATAATGTTAGTAAATGTTTATTTATTTATTAATATGTTGAAATATTATTTTCACGCAATTATTAATGGAACCTGGTTGAGTAAAAGGTCAATGAATTATAACGCTTAATGATCACTTCTATAAACTCATCGTACTTCAATTTACAAAAAGGAGGTAATATTCTTTACCCAACTGATACGGTTTGGGGTATAGGTTGTGATGCCACAAACGAAAAAGCTGTCACAAAGATTTTTCACATTAAAAAACGTGAAGAAAGTAAAAGTTTGGTGATTTTGGTTAATAATATAGAAATGCTGAGACAATATGTTGATGAAATTCCTACACGATTGATTGATATTTTAAAAAAGGCGAAAAAACCAACTACTGTTATTTATAAAAACCCAAAAGGATTAGCTAAAAACGTAATTGCAAAAGATAATACGGTAGCAATAAGAATAGCGCAAGATGAATTTTGTCAAGAACTAATTAAGAAATTCGGGAAACCCATTGTTTCAACTTCTGCTAATATTAGTGGTAGCCGTACACCAAGTACTTTTAAAGAAATTGATCAATCGATTTTGGATGAGGTTGATTATGTGGTAAATTTGTACCAGGATAAAATTAATGATTCACCTTCAAAAATTATTAGAATTGGTAAAGGTGGTGAGCTAGAAGTTATTAGAGAATAATATTTATGAGTCAATATTATAAAGAAGCACTTTCTTCTGATATTTTTAAATACATAACAAAGGCTGCTGAAGAGTTAGACATGGACAGTTATGTTATAGGAGGCTTTGTACGTGACTTTTTAATGAATAGAAAAAGTGATGCCAAAGATATTGATATTGTAACAGTAGGGAGCGGAATATCGCTTGCTAAAAAAGTAGCAGACCTTTTGCCATACAAACCCAAAGTTCAAGTTTTCAAAACCTATGGAACGGCTATGTTAAGGTTTGAAGATCTTGAAATTGAATTCGTCGGAGCCCGTAAAGAATCTTATACCAAAAGTAGCAGAAACCCTGAAGTCGAAAAAGGCACTTTACAAGATGATCAAGACAGGCGCGATTTTACCATTAATGCCATGGCATTATGTTTAAATGAAGAAGATTTTGGCAAATTGCTCGATCCTTTTAATGGAATTGAAGATCTAAAATCTGGAATAATAAGGACCCCCCTTAATCCCAATATAACTTATTCTGATGATCCACTTCGGATGTTGCGCGCTATTCGTTTTGCTACCCAATTAAATTTTACTATTGAAAAAAAATCCTTGGAAGCTATTACAAAAAATGCTTCTCGTATCGATATTATTACAAGAGAACGTATTGTAGATGAGATGCACAAAATATTATTATCGGATGAACCTTCTATTGGTTTTAAGTTGTTGGATAATACCAATTTATTGGTAAGGTTTTTACCAGAATTAACTGCCTTAAAAGGCGTGGAAGAAGAAGAAGGACAAACACATAAAGACAATTTTTACCATACATTACAAGTTGTTGATAATATTTCTCATAAAACGAATAATTTATGGTTACGATGGGCAGCCTTGTTACATGATATTGGTAAAGCCCCAACAAAAAAATTCGATAAAAAAGTTGGCTGGACATTTCATGCACATGAATTCGTAGGTTCTAAAATGGTCACTAAACTTTTTAAGCGTTTAAAAATGCCGTTGAATGAGAAGTTAAAATATGTAAAAAAGCTAGTATTATTGAGCTCTAGGCCTGTGGTGTTGGCTGAAGATGTAACTGATTCAGCCGTGCGTAGATTGATCTTTGATGCAGGAGAGGATTTGGATGATTTAATGACTCATTGTGAAGCCGATATTACTACAAAGAATCCTAAAAAATTGAAGAGGTATCTAAATAATTTTAAACTTGTGCGGGAAAAAATTGAGGAAGTTGAAGAACGTGATAGAATAAGAAAATTTCAACCACCTATTACTGGTGAAATTATTATGGAAACTTTTAATCTAAAGCCCTGTAAAGAAATAGGTATTATAAAGGAAGCTATAAAAGAAGCCATTCTTGAAGGGGAGATCAGAAATGATTATGACAAAGCGTATGCCTTTATGCTCGATAAGGCAAAACAATTAGGATTAAAAAAAACAGATTAGAGAGAAATCACATTTGTTTAAATTTGTTAAAAGCAATTTAAATCAGCAACTAATTCTGAGTTGTCTTTCTTTAAAATGTAATTACTATTGACCAAATGGGCATAATTTAATTAACCTATTTTTATGAAGTGATATAATCTAATCTTTTATCGAGTTACTGCCCATTTGTCACTTTAATTAATTTGGCTCGATATTGGTCAATTCAAAACTATGAGTAAAAAGAAGGTATCATTTGCTTGGGCGGCTAAAGAATTTATCTGGCCCAGAAGGAAAATTATTTTATTTGGTCTTATTTTGATCATATTCAGAAGTTTATCAGGGCTTGTATTACCCTATGCTAGTAAGAATTTAATTGATGACGTTATTCCATCGAAGGATATGCAAGCATTGACGACCCTGTTAATAATAGTTAGTGGTGCGATACTTATTCAGGCGGTAACTTCCTTTTCGTTAACCCGGTTACTGAGTGTAGAAGCCCAGCACTTAATATCCCTTTTAAGGGCTAAAGTACAACGTAAGCTATTAACACTTCCTATAAGTTTTTTCGACAATAATAAATCAGGAGCGCTGGTTTCCAGAGTAATGACCGATGTTGAAGGGGTGAGAAATATTGTAGGAACGGGGTTAGTACAACTAATAGGAGGGAGCTTAACTTCAATAATATCCTTAATTATTTTGATTAAGATCAATGCTACTATGACAATATTTGTTTTAGTACCTGTTGCCATTTTTGCAGTGGTAGCTTTAAAGGCCTTCGGGTACATTCGCCCGATATTTAGAGATCGTGGAAAAATTAATGCTGAAGTTACAGGACGATTAACAGAAACGCTTAACGGAGTACGTGTCATCAAAGGATTTAACGCAGAAGAGCAAGAGAACACAACCTTTGAACAAGGAGTAGAACGACTATTTTTAAATGTAAAAAAGAGCCTAACAGCAACTGCATTGATCACAAGTTCGTCGACATTTTTATTAGGTTTGGCGTCAGCAGGAATCATGGGTATTGGAGGCTATTTTATCATGGATAATAGCATGACCTATGGTGAATTTGTGTCTTTTACTTTGTTTTTAGGTTTTATGATAGCACCGATAGTACAGATGAGCAATATTGGAAGTCAACTTACTGAAGCGATGGCTGGATTAGATCGTACACAGGAATTAATGAATATGACAGAGGAAGACGATCCGGATGTAAGGACTATCAAACTTGATAAAATTAAGGGTAACATGATTTTTGAAGATGTTTCGTTTAGTTATGAAGAAAACAAGGAAGTATTACATAATATTTCTTTTGAGGCGCCTGCGGGTAGCGTAACTGCCTTGGTTGGTTCATCGGGATCTGGTAAGTCTACCATCGCCGGTTTAGCGGCAACATTTTTGAACCCAAAGGAAGGTAAGGTTACCTTGGACGGAATTGACTTGTCAAAAGTCAATTTAGGTAGTTTTAGAAGTAAATTAGGGGTTGTACTCCAAGATGATTTTTTATATGAAGGTACTATTCGTGAGAATATATTATTTGCTAGGTCTGACGCTACTGAAAATTTATTATTGGAAGCGGTGAAGGGTGCTTATGTAGATGAGTTTACAGATCGTTTTGAAGAAGGGTTAGATACGGTAATAGGTGAACGCGGAGTTAAATTATCTGGTGGTCAACGACAACGGATTTCCATTGCAAGAGCATTATTGGCAGACCCTAAAATTATTATTTTAGATGAGGCTACTTCAAATCTCGATACTGAAAGTGAATCATTTATTCAGAAGAGTTTGCAAATGCTCATGAAAGACAGAACAACTTTTGTTATCGCACATAGGCTAAGTACAATTCAAAAAGCCGATCAAATATTAGTAATAGAAGAAGGGCGTATTGTTGAACGTGGAAAACACGATGAATTGATCGCTAGGAAAGGCAGATATTTTGAGTTATACACCTATCAAAGCAGAATCTAAAAAAATATTTTGTTATTATTTCAAAATATCTCGAGCAATAACAATTTTCTGAATTTCGGTAGTACCTTCACCAATAGTACATAATTTAGCATCTCTATAGAATTTTTCTACAGGATAAATTTTCGTATAACCATAACCTCCATGAATTTGAACCGCTTCATTTGCTACCTTAACGCAAACTTCACTCGCATACATTTTAGACATTGCGCCTAATTTGGTCATTCGTTCTCCTTTATTTTTAAGAAAAGCTGCTTTATGAAGTAACAGTTCGGAGGCTTCAATCTCTGTAGCCATATCAGCAAGTTTAAATGAGATACCCTGAAAAGAGCTGATAGGTTTACCAAATTGCTCACGTTCTTTAGAATATTTTACAGATGCTTCATAAGCACCTTTCGATATACCTAAACTTAAAGCGCCTATAGAAATTCTTCCACCATCCAAAACCTTTAATGCTTGCTTAAAGCCTTCACCTTCATTCCCTAACATATTGTCTTTATGTACCCGGCAATTATCAAAGATCAACTCTGCTGTTTCGCTGGCACGCATGCCTAATTTATCTTCTTTTTTGCCCGATGAAAATCCAGGTGTTCCTTTTTCTATTACAAAAGCAGATGTACCTCGAGAATCTCCTTTTTCACCAGTTCTGACAATTACTACAGCAATGTCTCCACTGATGCCATGTGTTATAAAATTTTTAGAACCATTGAGGATATAATAATCACCGTCTTTTACAGCTATTGTATTCATACCTCCGGCATCTGAGCCGGTACTATGTTCAGTGAGGCCCCAAGCACCTATCCATTCTGCCTGGGCCAATTTTGGTAGCCACTTTTGTTTTTGTTCTTCATTGCCAAAATACAAAATATGCCCCGTGCATAATGAATTATGGGCTGCGACAGATAAACCAATGGATGGGTCTACTTTTGAAATTTCTTCAATAATAGCTATATATTCATGATACCCCAAACCTGATCCACCATATTCTTCTGGCACAAAAACGCCCATAAAACCCATTTTTCCGGCTTTTTTAAAAAGGTCAACCGGGAAAAATTGCGCTTCATCCCATTCCATTATATAAGGTCTGATATATTTTTCCGCAAAATCTCTTGCAGATGCAGCAATATGTTGCTGTTCTTCAGGATATTCAAAATTCATCATTACTACGTTATTTGGCTTCCAAATATAAGGCTATTCTCTCATATTTTTCTAACGGAAATCCTTCTATTTTTTTTAATTCTTCTAATGATTGCAGTTCAGCAACCTCGTCTCTATAATTGAATATTTTTTTAGTCAATTCATAGTCGATATAGACAATAGAAAGAACTTCTTTAAATGTTGCCGTATTTACATTAATTTTGTTAATAATCGGTTTTTCAAGAATAGTAAACCTTTCCAAAACCTTGTCAGCTATCTCTTTGTCCAAATACCATACTTCGAATAGTTGATCTTTCACAATAAAACCACCAAGCTTATTTCTATAGTTTACAATTCGTTGTGATAACTTTTCTCCAATTCCGTTAACAGATGAAAGCTCTTTTGCGGTGGCTTTGTTTAAATCTTTTACTGTGAAGTCAGATTTCGATGGCTTATTTGCAATATATCCTTGACTGTTATTTTGAGTTTTTACCCAATCTGGAAACTTAAAATAAGGTTCAATAGTTTTTAAAAGGGAATCACTGACATTTGTAACTTTCTGAAATTCCTTTGCAGAGTTGATATATTTTCCATCTGCTCTATGTTCAAGGAGTCGATCAATTTCTTCAGTTGACATTCCCAATTGGTATCCTTTAAAATCTGTGAGAAAACTCGGGTTGAAAGGAAAAATTTTAGGTTTTCTGTTTTCTATTTCAATTTGTTTTAACGAATCTATTTCTTTCTGAAATCTAGAAATTTCATTGGAATTCAAATCGGTATTATCCTCTACAGAGAAATCAACAAAAAAATAAATAAGTTGTAATAGGACTATGAGTAGGACCAAAAATAAAATCCCATTTCGTTGGCTGTTATTATACCAGAAATGGGATTTAAACAATTTCATTTTATATTTATTTCTTAAGGGCTTTAATGGCTTTTAAATATTTTGCCAATTCTTCTTTAATTTTTGGTGATAGTATTACCACACCAATCATATTGGGTACTACCATCGCAAAGATCATTGCGTCAGAAAAATCAATTACGGCGCCAAGGCTAATAGATGACCCTACAATTACAAAAAACAAGAAAAGAACCTTGTATACTAAATCAGTAATTTTACCTTTTCCGAAAAGGAATTTCCAGCCTTGCATTCCGTAATAAGACCAAGAGATCATAGTTGAAAAAGCAAATAAAATAACTGCTATTGTTAAAATTATTGAAAAATGAGGTATCACTGAATCAAAGGCCGTAGCTGTTATTTCAACTCCTTGTTTTATCTCAATTCCGTAATCAAAAAAACCACCTTTAATATTCGTAATTACTAAAACCAACGCTGTCATAGTACATATAACAACAGTATCAATAAATGGTTCCAACAACGCAACAATACCTTCACTGGCAGGATATTTTGTTTTTACAGCGGAGTGAGCAATGGCTGCTGATCCAACACCAGCTTCATTGGAAAAAGTACCTCTCCTAAAACCTTGAATTAAGACCCCAATAAATCCACCAGCTATTCCAAGACCTGTAAATGCACCATTAAAAATCAAACCGAATGCTTTTGGCAACAAGCTTATATTCAATAAAATTATTACTAGAGCCGCTCCCACATATATAACTGCCATAAATGGAACTATCTTTTCCGTAACAGAAGCAATTCGTTTAATACCACCAATAATTACAACTGCAACAATAGCAGCCATAACAAATCCAAAATACATACCTGCATTTTCATTGGTCAATCCAAATAATTGAACAAATTGAGCAGAAGCCTGATTAGCCTGAAACATATTTCCACCACCAAATGAACCGCCAATAACCATAACAGCAAAAATTACAGCTAATATTTTTCCAAAACCACCCATTCCTTTTTCTTTCAAGCCCTTAGTAAGATAATACATGGGTCCACCATAAACTACACCATTTTCATCCACATCTCTATACTTTACACCCAAGGTACATTCAGCAAATTTTGAAGCCATACCTAATAATCCAGCAAGGATCATCCAAAACGTTGCTCCTGGACCACCAATAGACAGCGCTACTGCCACACCAGCAATATTCCCTAAACCAACTGTGGCTGATAAAGCTGCAGTCAATGCTTGAAAATGAGAAACTTCGCCTTCAGCACCTTCAACAGCAATGGTTTCAAATGCATCACCTCCCGGGGTTTGATCTCCAAAAGCTTTATCCACTTCATGATGATCTACATCGTCATATTTGCCTTGAACAACTTTTATTGATGTACCGAATAGACGAATCTGAGCAAAATTAAACGTTAATGTAAAATAAGTTGCACCCCCTAATAATACAAACAAAACCCAAGGGATTTGTATAGTATCTGTAAAAGGAATAGCATAAAAAATGGCATCAACAAACCAACCCGTATAGCTTTTGAATATAGTATCAATTTTTTCTGAAGCACTTTGTTCTTGTGCAAAAGATATAAATGGAATTATAAGAAATAGTAATGAGAGAAATTTTTTCTTCATGATAAATTGGGTTAGGTTTTAATTTTCTGACTCGCAATATCACAAAAAAAAGCAGTTAGTACAAATTTTGATGGTTAAATGTTGAGATATACTAAATTGGCTATAATATTAAACCCTTTATTTAATAAAAAATAAAGGGTTTAATTTGATTTTTAATGAGTAAATTAAATGAATCCACCACCTTGAGTTTCATTATCTTTTCTATTTTTTCTAGAACGTTGTTTGGTTTTTCCTCCGCCAAATCTATACATGAATCCTAAGTAAGCCGTTCTACTTTCCCAATTGAATTGACCACTTTGAGGATAAGGATTTTCAGAATCAAATTTAAATTTCATTCCTTTGAAAATATCATTCACCCTAAAAGTAATAGTACCTTTTTTCTTTATCACATTTAAGCTAGCCCCAGTATTGATCATCCACATTGGATCAACGTCAAATTGAATACTTTTGCCACCACCTCTGTACATGGCAAATAATTGAAAGCGTAAGTTTTTAGTTGCTGTAAAATTATTGCTTAACCTAAAATTCACTGCATTATTTGTAACTTCTACTTCAGAACCATTCGCTATTCCATTCTCTTTTTGAGTATATAAGTCTGTACTAGCATTGGTTCTCCACCATTTAGTTATTTTGTAATTAGTAGAAAACTCAAAACCATAGCGGTCATTGCTTGAAGT
>Ga0055584_100007816_pt1 | contig 10480 bp, 3 predicted proteins | sample OSDHelmetaG_FD_58716 | JGI IMG/M metagenome (GOLD analysis project Ga0055584, IMG submission 58716) | Pelagic marine sediment microbial communities from the LTER site Helgoland, North Sea, for post-phytoplankton bloom and carbon turnover... | ecosystem: Environmental > Aquatic > Marine >...
AAAACAATGCTGAGTACTCCAATGCGGCATCGCAGGCGTTCAAGAACTATCTCGAATCCAACAGCCATCCCCTGCGAATCGACCTGGATGAACTGCCCGGCCCCGGCAAGACTACCGTGAATCGTGGCGGTGCCTCCGTTCAGATTTATGTACCCCGGGTGTTTGAAGGCGTGAAAGTGCGTGGCAGTTATCTTACTGCGAACATCAATAACGGCAACCTGATTCTTTTTGGTACAGAAAACTGGGGCGATATAGAAACATCAACCGAGCCCGAAATCACGGAGGAGGCCGCACTGGAGGCTGTGCAGGCCTATATCGATCCCTATGCGGTCGACGGCGCCTGGGGCAAAAGTGAATTGCTGTTGGTTCCCGTCAACAAGGGCCAGGATGTGAAAAATGTCCCGGTCGGCAAGGGTTTCGATTATCGCCTGGTCTGGGTGCTGCGGCCCGCATTCGACGGTGATCAGAGGCGGTTCGAGGCTTTGGTCGATGCCCATAGCGGAGTTTTGCTTTCCTTCGAGGATACTAACCAGTACGCCGAAGTGAAAGGCGGTGTTCTGCCGGTAACCAACGATGGAATCTCACCTGACGGTGTCGAGCAGCCTGGCTGGCCGATGCCCTATCAGGACACGACTCTGGGCACCACGGATACCGGCGGCAACGTAGCGGGATCCGGCAATGTCACCGCTACCTTTTTCGGTCCCTATGTCAATATCAACGATAATTGCGGTACCGATAGCCTGACCCAAACCGACAACATCGACTGGGGCGCTTCTGGCGGCACCGACTGCACCACACCGGGTTTTGGCGGCGCGGGCAACACCCATGCCTCACGTACCGGCTTTTATGAGTTGAACAAGATCATCGAGATGGGCCGCGGCCAACTGCCGTCTAATTCCTGGTTGCAGTCCCGGCTGACCTCGAATATGAATATCAACAACACCTGCAACGCATTCTGGAATGGCACGGTTAACTTCTACCGCTCCGGCGGTGGCTGCTTTAACACCGGTGAAATCGCAGGTGTATTCGACCACGAATGGGGCCACGGCATGGATGCCAATGACGCCACTCCGGGGATCGCCAGCCCCTCCGGTGAAGGCATCGCCGATATTTATACCGCTCTTCGGCTGAACGACTCCTGTATTGGGCGCAACTTCCGCGCCAGTGTGTGTTCAGGCAATGGCGACCCATGCGACACTTGCACAGGCGTTCGCGATATCGATTACCTGGCGCGCGCGTCTGATAATCCACACGATTACACCTGGTCCAACGCCAACTGCGGCGGCAGCGTCCACTGCGTAGGCGGTGTGTATTCCGAAGCCGTGTGGTCACTGTGGAAGCGCGAGCTTCAGGGAGCGCCTTACAACTATGACAACAACACCGCTCAGGAAATCGTCACCCGGCTGACCTACATTGGCGCCGGCGCCACAGGTACGTGGTTCTCGGGCGGGCCTCCTTATGGGGGCTGCAGTGGTTCAAGTGGTTATATGAATTTCCTGGCAGCTGATGATGATAATGGCAACCTTGGTGACGGCACTCCGCATATGCAGGCGATTTTCAATGCATTCGACGACCAGGAGATCGCTTGTCTGACGCCGACAGTGAAGGAATCCGGTTGCTCCAACAATCCAGCGACGGCGCCCAGTGTTTCTGCCACAGCTGCTGATAAGTCAGTCAGTTTGTCCTGGGGCGCGGTCACTAATGCAAGCGAATACGAAGTGTTCCGTACAGAAGGTGTTTTTGGCTGTGATTTCGGAAAAGTAAAGCTCGGTGCAACTGCCGGCACTTCGTTCAATGACTCGGGCCTCCAGAACGGCCGCGATTATTACTACGTCGTTATTCCCAAGGGCGCAGGAGACGCCTGCTTTGGTCCGTCTTCGAGTTGCACTACAGTTGCTCCGGCCGCCGGCCCCGGTCTCGACATCGATCCGGATCCGGTCAGTCTCGCGTTCTCCAGCGGCGACAGCGATGATTTCATCGATAACTGCGAAGAAGCGACGCTCACCATCTCTATCAAGAATACCGGGCTCGGCGCATTGACCAATGTGCGGATTACTGCCGTAACGGCCGTTCCAGCGGAGACTACAATCGTCACAGAGCTGCCGGCCGCGGTAAGTGAACTTGAGCAGGGTGCGACAGTCACCGGCAGCATCGACTTCATCGCGGGTGGGCTCTCCTTCGGCGATACCCTGATGTTCGAAGTGACGGTGACTGCTGACCAACTCGCCGGGCCCAAGACTCAGACTCTGAGCCTGGAAAATGCAGAGACCGATCTGCAGTTCTTCGCCAGCAAGACCTGGACCTTCGAAAATGGCATTGAAGGCTGGAACACGGTACAGGGCACATTCAACCGCACCAGCGGCAGCGGCGCAGGCGGCAGTTCCTGGTTTGAACAGTCCTCGGCAAACCTCGACAATCAGTGCGATCAGATCCAGTCGCCCGAGGTTGTCTTTTCTTCGACCACGACACTTAACCTGTCGACCAACTACGATATCGAGCCCATATATCAGAACAGAACCTGGTACGATCGCGCCAATGTCGGGCTCGAGGTGGGTGGCAGCCGTTCACTGGTCAGCCCGGATGGCGGCCGCGCGTACAACGCCAGTGGCGCCCAGGGCACCTGCGGCACCGCCGGCCAGGACGGCTGGGCCTCGTCAGCCACTACCTGGGCCGCCAGCGGCTTCAGCGGCAGTGCGCTGGGATCAGCTGGCCTCGCTGGTGAGGCAGTCAAGTTGGACATTCGCTATGGCACTGACCCGAGTGTCAACGGTTACGGCTTCGGTTTCGACGAGGTTACGCTGACAGACGTTGAAATCCTGGTGGGTGACGCCCAGACCGATAGTTGCGGGGCCACGACGACGACAAGTTCAACGACTACAACAACAACTACCACCACCACGACGACGTCAACGACGACGACAACGGCCACACCAACGACCACCACTACGACGTCAACGACGACGACAACTGCCGCACCAACGACCACCACAACGACGTCAACGACGACGACGCTTCCCCCAGGTTCAACAACTGTTCATGTGGCGAGCGTCGTCACCGGCACCCTGAATGTGGGATCCGGCGCAAAGCGCGGAATCGCCACTGTGACCCTTATTGACAGCAATGGGAGCCCGGTCGGAACTGGCTACACCGTCGCGGGTATTTTTGGTGGAAGTTTCCCCACCGAGACTGCTGAAGATGACACTAACAACCTTGGTGTGGCGGGTGACTTCGTTACCACAGGGGATACCCTCAGGGGTGGCTTGACAGTTACTTTCTGCATTTCCAACGTGATTGGAGGAGATTTTAATTACGATCCGAACGACAACCCGCCAGAAGTCGTGACCTGCTCCGGAACACCACCTACTACAACGACAACGTCCACTACGACGTCAACCACCACGACTGCGCCAACGTCAACCACCACCACCACGCCAACGTCAACCACCACCACCACGCTCCCGGCGGCCGATGTTTTCGTGGCGGGCATCGTGACCGGCAGTCAGAATGTCGGAAGGGGTCAAAAGAAGGGAATTGCCACAGTGACCCTGGTTGATGGTTCATCACAACCCGTTCCAGGTTACCTTATCCAGGGTAAATTCGGAGGCAGTTACGACGAAACCGCGACCAGCGGGTTGGAGACCAATGTTAGCGGCGCGACCGGTCTGGAGACCATAAACACTCTGCAGGGTGGTGTGTCGGTGACTTTCTGCGTCAGCGGCGTCAGCGACGACAACGGTGAGACTTACATACGGCCTGGTAACGCGACCGGTGACGGAGCGGCGCTCTGCACCCCTTGATGGGCACAAGTCCTTAGTCAGGTAAACACTTACTGGAAATTGAGCCGACCCATAAACAGGGTCGGCTTTTTTTTGCAGGCGCTGCGCCGGGAAAATCATCAATCCAGCCCAACCGCCTTACCCCCGGGTGCGGTGCCCACTCCAATAACGGGCCGCCCGTGCTCAATCGTAACGCTTGAAGGTCCGTCCTGCCGGAACAGGAACAGCGGTTCCGCCGCATCGGTGGGATCGACAAACTCGCAGATGTTGCCGCTACCGTCAATACTGGTTTGACCCTTGCAAACCAGTTGGCCGAGTGGCTCGCCGGTCGGGGTGGTGATGGGTGGACTTGAACCACCGACCTCAGCATTATGAATGCCACTAAATCAACCCGTCACAACAAACTATAACAATATAGTCAATAAGTTAGGATGTACTGACAGTTGGCAGATTTAGTGGTTTATTGTGATTATTTGCCTGCAAGTGCGCCAAATTTACGCCATTTTCATCATCGTTCCTCTTCTGAGTTGCGATGAGGCAAAAGTCTCTCCTGTTTAAACATCTCAGTTAGTCCGAGTGTCGCTGACGGGGAACACTCAGGCACTTTACTCTGACCCCAGCATTCCATCATTCGAGAAGTTGGTGTCTATGCTTTCTCCCGGTGCAACCTTCTGGCTATGATCGCCTCGTGGTATTGTTGCCAGTGGCATGGTTGGAATCAGGCTGAAAATACACTGGAAGCGCTGTGCGATTTTATGGAGCCACCTTAGTTGTCGAATCATATATTGTTTCACACTCAGCTCGTTAATGTCCTGCCATCCATGAGGGCAACAGACGCCGCTGTTTTCCTCCACGTTTTTGACGGTATTCCATGCATTGGCCGTGAAACGAATCTGGTCAGCTCAGCGCGTTTGAAGGCCAATGCAAAAATCCCCCGAATCAGCTCTTGATTGGTGAGGATTTCCCGCTGACCAGGTTTTTTCCAAAACTCACTTCTCGGCAAGAGGAATGGGCCGGCGGAATCACCATGGCTGCGCTCACTTTCTGGATAATTAGCCATGCCAACCCAGCGCTTTGGCTGACCGAGACTTGGGCCACGGGAGGTGATGTGGCCTCCCAGGTTTTCTACGCCAAGGTTTTCATGGAGTGGCTGCCGGCCGGTAAGGTGTCCGGCTGGTTACCCGAGAGCTTCGCCGGCTTTCCGGCATTCACGTTTTACTTTCCGTTTCCATTTACGCTGGCGGCGCTGCTACAGTTCGTGGTCGGCCAACAGGTGGCTTTCAAGCTGGCGAGCATGTTGCCAGTGTTCCTGCTTCCGGTATCAACATACGTGTTGGGGGCATGCTGGGGCTGGCGGGTACCCATGCGTCTTTTGGCTTCAGCCGGGGCAATGGGCTTCATCCTGGGTGCTTCCACATCGATCTGGGGCGGCAATGTCCTGGCGCAGCTAGCCGGCGAGTTCGCCTACAGTTGGGGGTTCTTGTTCGCTGTATTATTCTGGGCTGCGGTGTCGGTCGCACTGCGCCGCGGAGGGCGCTGGTGGCTTCTGGCCGGGTTTTTGGAAGCGCTGGTTGCAGTTTCCCACGGCTATGCCTTGCTGGTTGCAGGTTTTGGTGCCTTTCTATACCTGCTTGTCTCACGTGCCATGTGGCGGGACTTGCGCATCATTCTGCAGATCCACTTGCTGGCTTTCCTGTTGCTGGGGTTCTGGCTGATCCCACTGCTGGAAAATCTGCCCTGGACGATTCCCAACGACACCCCGACATCAATTGGTGACTGGCGTACGCTCTGGCCAGAAAGCCTTTGGCCGCTGGCGATGGGATGGGCGCCATTGCTGCTAATGCTCGCCTGGAAACCGCGGGGCTGGCCGCGTGGCATCACAGTAGTGCTCGGTGTTTGTTTACTGGGCCTGCTGGGCTTCATCGGTGGCGGTCGACTGGGTTTCGCAGACCTTCGATTTTTCCCTTACGCCCAGTGGGCATTTGCGGTGGCGAGCGGTATTGCCTTGGGCTGGTTGCTCCAACGCTGGCTGCGTCCTGCATCGCTGTTATTGGCAGTCGCCATTACAATCGGATTGTGCGCATGGTGGGGGCCTCGCCTTGGAACGATGGAAGGCTGGAGTCGGTGGAACCTTTCCGGTTACGAAAGCAAATCGATGTGGCCGCACTACCTGGCTACTGCCCAGGTCAATGCGGGCCCGCTGAAAGGGCCGCGCCTGGTCTTCGAGCATGACCCGGCTAACTCGGACCTGGGATCGACCCGCGCGCTGGAGGCCTTGCCGATGTTTGGTTCACGGCCAGCATTGGAAGGTCTGTACATGGAATCAGCGACCAGCGGACCGTTCATCTACCAACTCCAGGCGGAAATCTCGCAACATCCATCGTCTCCTTTGAGCCGCTACCCGTCATCCGCCCGCTCGCTCGATGCCGCAATTGGGCACCTCAATGAGTTCTATGCAAACCGTTTGATCCTTCGTTCCCCGGAGAAACAGGCGTTGTTCGGGGCCGACCCAAGGTTCCGGCTTGTTGCGCAGCACGGACCCTTGCAGACTTATGAGCTCGTGGATTTACAAACACAGTTGGTGGAAGTGGCAGTGACGCCCTTGGCCCTGGGTAGTAGGGACGACTGGCTGGGGCATGCCTTCCGCCGCTTCCTGTTGCACTTCCCGTATCAGGAGCGCTATGTTTTCCTCGCGCCTGATGAAAAGTTACCTGATAGCGCCTCGGATCAACTTCCGGGCCAGGTTGATGTCAAGATGTTTACCCGCGAGCGACTGGTGTTTGAAACCGACCGTCCCGGTCAGCCACACCTGATCCGCATGACTTATCATCCGCGCTGGACAAGCACTGGCGGTGAGCCGATCTACCTCACCGAGCCATCGTTCATGCTGATTTATCCGCGCAGCTCTAAAGTGGAACTGGTGTACGGGCGGAGCCGCGGGGATCGAGTGGGCTCCATTTTCAGCCTCTCCGGGGTGCTTCTATTGGTTTGGGGCCTGCGGCGCCGAGCGCCTTTTCATCCCAGCCCTGAATCGAATGATCCGCCGGCAGGCCGAAGGCGCTTTTTTGGTTTCGTGCTCGTGCTTTCTGTTGTCATCCTCGTCGCTTGGTGGAGCGACCCAGAGCATGCTTACCAACGTGGTCACCAGCACTTCAACGAAAGCGACTGGTCCGGTGCCGCGGCCCTGTTCGACCAGGCTTTCGCGGGCCGCCGGAGCCCCGCACGAAAATCCGAGGCTTTATTCTGGGCCGCGCGCACTCTCGACCTGGGTGGCATGAAAGACGACGCTGCAGCAAGGTATGAAAAATTGCGGGCAAACTACCCGCAGAGTTATTGGTACCCGGAATCAGTCTTTCGCCTGATTGAAATTCGCCACCTGAATGGTGAAAACGATAGGGCGAAGAAGCTTCAAGCCGAACTCGTGGAAGCCGTGCCCGATAATCGGTGGACACGGGAAGCACAGAAATTCTTTGGCGAGGCGAAAAGTGCAGAGTGAATGATTGCCCAGACTCGTTCGAGAACCAACAGCGTAGATGCGTTCAAGCTGCCACCATTATTGAATTTCGGTGTGCTCCGGCATGACTATCGATAAATTCAGATCCATTTTCTTCTCGTCTTGTGTCACCCTTTTCGCGATTCTCTTTTTCCTGGCTGGGGCGCGGATCCATCAGATCTTTGGCACTTCCGCTTATGACTTGGGGGTTTTTACCCAGAATTTCTGGCTAATTAGCAGCCTAAGCGAACCGTTCAATACGGTACGCGGACTTCATGTGTTCGGAGATCACTTTCAGCCTATCCAGATCCTGCTTGCGCCGCTTTACCGGGCCTACCCTTCAGTTCTGATGTTACTTGTGCTGCAGGTTATCGCAGTTTCCTGGGGTGCTGTTGTCCTGCACCGAATCGCTCTGCACAACCTACCTAACCAGCGACTTGTAGCTCTGGTAGTGGCTGTTTGCTACCTTCTCAATCCGGTAGTCCACAATCCCCTGCTCTGGCAGTACCACACACTAGTGCTCGCCTTACCCCTTTATCTGCTCTGGATCGAAGCCTACCTGTCCCGGAATGACACTCGCTTTTATCTACTACTCATTTTGTTGCTTTTGGTGCGTGAGGATGTACCAGCGACTACCTTGTGTTTTGGGCTGCTTGCACTTGCGCAGAAGCGCTGGCGGCCGGGTGTCATCACGGTGGTGCTGTCACTTGGCTACTGGCTATTCGTGTTGAAGCTGGCCATGCCTTACTTCAATGGCGAGGGTTACTTCCGACACCAGGACGGAACGGTAGGGACGCTGCTCGCGCATCTCTTCGATGTTCAATATTACGTTCGCAGATTTTGGGAAGATCGAGACGCAATCGAGTACTTGGCATATATATTTTTGCCGTTGTTGCTGCTCTCTTTGCGTTCACCGCTTTGGCTGCTCCCGGCGATCCCCAGTTTACTGGCGAATGTGCTGATTGGTGGGTATAACACCCAGATTGCTTATCACTATTCGGTCAACGCCCTGCCTTTTGTCTTCGTGGCTGCCATCATGAGCCTACGGGCAGCGCTCGCGGCCAAACCGCGTCTGGCACCGGTGTTTGCATTGGGCCTGCTGACCGCGGCAATAATTGCAGGATCGATGGGCTCCAGCTTTCCAGTTCGAGACGTCGCCACCAACTTTGCTACCTGGAAAGCACTCAGGCCAATTCGTGAAAGTCTGGCAGAGTACGATGCGAATCTGGGGCCAAAAGCCGGGATCGCTGCCACGGATTTTTTGCTGCCTCACCTGGCCAACCGTGAGCGAATTTATCTTTTTCCAAACCCCTGGCGCATTCATTATTGGGGCATACGCGGTGAACAGCCCCATCATCCAAATACCGTCGATTACATCTTTCTCAGCCCAGATGATACCTGGACACAATCGGTTCTTTTACGATACTTGCAGAAGGAAGGTTATTTTGAAACGGAATATCAGGACGCGCGAGTGTGGGTTTTGCGCCGGCTTCGACCGGAGTCAAGCGAACGTGCGATAGCAGTAACCGCGGCGCTGTCCTACCAGAGTGAGAACATCAAAGGAGTAGTCGTCGGCAGCCCCCGCCTCAGTCCCGTTTTTCCGCATCCTCCGGGTGGTTTTTCCGAGGCGCCGTTTGATCCCAGCGACGATTCAGCACCCGGCGATTGGCAACAGGCCAACGGCGGAAGTGGGTCGCTGTTGGAGATAGATCTGCAGGCATCGCCGGAATATGATTTCGCAACTCGCTATGTCTACTTGCCCATTTCAGTGGATGAAAGAAGGAATGTGGAGGTTTTGCTGGGCTCAGACGATACCCTGGAAGTCTGGTTTCAGGGTGAGAAGATATTGGATCATCTTGCGCCGCGTCCCGCCCGGTTGGGGGACAACCGTTTGTCGCTTCACTTGCGCCCTGGGATAAACCACCTTTATTTCCGGGTCGATAATCTCGGCGGAGCATGGCGGTTGATAGTGGAGCTAAAACCTAATCAACATTGATAATGCGAAGGTTTCGCTAATAGGAGAGAGCTAGGCTTCGCCCTCATCAGTCTGGGACGGTAGCTCAAAACCGAGTTCATCCGCCACGACAAAAACCGGCCGCTTTTTGACCTCATCGTACACACGTGCCAGGTACTGCCCGACGATGCCCAGCCCTATCATGATGATGCTGCCGGAAAACAAGATGGTGATTTCCAGCGTAGCGAAACCGGAGATCGCATTACCATTCAGGCGCGAGATCACCGCCTCGGTGCCCAGCACGACAGAAGCGATCAGCATCACCAGGCCTAAGACAGGAACCAACTGCAGAGGCAGGGACGTATAGGACGTCACGGCGTTCCATGCATACCGGACTAAAGCGTACAAACCCCACTGACTTTGGCCCGCCGGACGTTCGGCAACCTGGAATTGCACCGATTCCTGCCGAAATCCAACCCAACTACTCAACCCCCGGTGAAAGCGTTGCTGCTCTGGAAACCCCTGCACCAGAAGTTGGGCAACCCGGGCGTCGAGCAACTTGAAATCCGAGCTGTTTGCGATGCTGAATCCGGCGACGCGGGAGAACAGTCTGTTGAACAGACGCGAGGCAATGCGATGGAAATATCCACCGTAATTACGTGTCTGTTTCACACCATGGACAATCTGCGCACCCTCACGCCATTTTTCGATCATGACCGGGATCAGCGCGGGGGGGTGTTGCAGATCCCCGTCCATGGTCACAACAGCCTTTCCCCGCGTTTGCGCCAGGCCTGCGAGCATTGCGGCCTCCTTCCCGAAGCGCCTGGATAGCTTGAGACCCTTGATCCGGGAGTTCGCCTGATGGGCACGCTCCACCGCGGCAAATGTCCCGTCCTCGGATCCGTCGTCCACCACGATAATTTCATACGCTTCGGTGACCCTATCCAAAACCTGGCTCACCTCCCGCAGTGTTGCGTCAATGACGTCTTCTTCGTTGAGTAGCGGTATCACTACACTGACCAACGGTTTTTCATGATGCATGATGGATGTGATCCTCAAATGTCCACGCCCTGAAACCCCAGTGTACTTTGAATAGGTTGAAAAGGAATTATCGCTCACAGGGAGATCATAAGTAACGCCAGTGAAAGACTCAATCCGTTACGCCAAGTTCCAGCAAGCGCTCTGAAGCGGAGCCTGCCCACGGCGTATTCGGATACTGCTCCCGCAGAGATTGCAGCTTTTGAATTCCAAACGCCT
>Ga0055584_100007818_pt1 | contig 10478 bp, 6 predicted proteins | sample OSDHelmetaG_FD_58716 | JGI IMG/M metagenome (GOLD analysis project Ga0055584, IMG submission 58716) | Pelagic marine sediment microbial communities from the LTER site Helgoland, North Sea, for post-phytoplankton bloom and carbon turnover... | ecosystem: Environmental > Aquatic > Marine >...
GGCTGCTCCGGCTGCTCCTGCCGCTGACGATGGGTTTGGATTTGGCGGTGGCGGTGGTGCCCCAGCCGGTGGTGGCGGAGGTGGGGGTGTTGCTGATACCATGATTACTTTGCGCCTCTCCAATGTGCCGCTTGCTGAAGCATTGCGTTACACAACCAGTCTCGCTCAATTGAAATATAAGGTTGAGCCTCAAGCAGTATTAGTCGTGCCGCTCTCTACGCCAGATGCTGATATTTTCACGAATGTATATGTTGTTCCTCCTACCTTCCTTTCTACCGACGCCGGTGGTGGCGGTGGTGGTGGCGGTGGTGCAGCTGCTGACCCATTCGCTGATCCAGTTGAGGCTGGTGGAGGAGGTTTGAGAGGCGGTCGCCCCACGGCTAAGTCCGTTCTTGAGAATGCTGGTATTACCTTCGGACCTGGTGCTACGGCAATATACAACGGGTCGACTTCACAGTTGATCGTTAAAAACACTCAGGATCAGATGGAGCTGGTTGAGGCTTACATTGATTCGATTGAGCAGAGTGTTGCTAAGCAAATCTACATCACTTCACGTTTCGTGGAGATCGCTGAGGAAGACGGTGAAGAGCTTGGGTTCGACTGGTTGCTTGGACCTTTCAACCTTGGAACAACCCCTCGCGTTTTTGGTGCAGGCGGAACTTACGGTAATGCAACTCCTGCTCCGGCTGCTAATGACTTCTCGTTTGTAAACCCGGGAACGCAATTGCCAATTGGATTCAACCCCCTCACAAGTGGAAACCGATCCGGAAGCCAAGCTATCGATGGAAACTCCATTGATGCACTCATTGCTGATGCAGCTGGAAGTGGATCGGGAATTTCTGCTCTATCCCCGGCTGTTTTCGGAATTGCTGGTGTCTTCACTGACCCGCAGTTCCAAGTCATGATTCGCGCTCTCAGCCAGAAGAAGGGGGTTGACCTGCTCTCTGCTCCTTCGGTTATGGCTCGAAGCGGCCAGCGTGCGAAGATCGAGGTGATTCGCGAGTTTATCTACCCAACCGAGTATGACCCACCAGAGATTCCAAACCAGTTTGGATCAGTTGGTTTCACCACTACCGGTGGAACAGCAACGGGCGGTGGTTTCCCGGTGACTCCTGCGACTCCAACTGCATTCGAGACTCGAAACACTGGTGTGACTCTTGAGGTCGATCCTGTGCTGGGTGCGGATGAGTTGACGATCGACTTGAACCTTGCTCCAGAGGTTGTCGAGTTTGACGGATTCATTAACTACGGTAGCCCGATCCAGACAACTTCTACGAATGCCCTCGGTTTGGTTGAACCTGTTGTCATTACAGAGAACCGCATTGAGATGCCAGTTTTCAACACTCGCAAAGTGACCACGCAGGTCACGATCTGGGACGGACAGACTGTCGCACTTGGTGGGCTGATTCGTGAAGATGTTCAAGATGTGGAAGACAAGATTCCATTCCTTGGAGACCTTCCTGCTGTAGGGCGCCTTTTTCGCTCCAGCGTTGAACTTCACCTCAAGCGGAACCTGACAATCTTTGTTAAGGCTCAGTTGATGGACCCTGCGGGTATGCCAATCAACGGCAGGATCAAGGACGAGCCTCTCCCAGAGCCTGTCCCACGTCCTCCAATTACTCCTCCTACCACGTTCGCTCCTGCTGGACCGATTCCTTACCAAAAGTAGATTCTTTGGAGTTTTGCCAGCTAGGCAATTGTAACCATTTAACGGGCGTGACTTCGGCAGGAGTCACGCCCTTTTTATTTTGATGATCACCATTGCAATTACCGGTGGCATTGCTTGCGGAAAGTCGACCATAGCCAGCGGTCTGCAGGATCGCGGTCCAGAGGGGCGGATTGCGAGGTTTGATTGTGATAGTGGAGTGGCCGAACTTTTTGACGAAGACGAAGTGAAAAAGAGGATTGCGAAACTCGATGAAAAGCTTGAGTTGCTCAAAGATGGAAAAATGAACCGGAAACTTTTGCGTAAACGGGCGTTTGAAAGTTCTGAATTTCGTGAGAAACTGGAAAAGATCCTGCATCCGCTGGTTTTGAATCAGGTTCACAACTTTGTGAAATCTGTTTCTGGAAGGGCGGAGATTTTTCTCGTGGAAGTTCCTCTCTTATACGAAGTTGAGTTTCCTATCGAAAGAGACCTCGATCTTGTCGTTGCTTCGTCGAGGCAAACCCAGCTAAGTCGTCTGTCGGAAAAGCGAAATGTGAAACGAGAATTGGCGGTTCGGATTATTGAATCCCAAATGTCTTTGGAAAAAAAAATGAAACGCGCGGATATCGTGATCTGGAACGACGGATCAGAACAATCCGCAACCAGCCAAGTTGATCATCTGATTGAACGCTGTAGACCTATTTTTACCGTATGAGTGAACAAGCAACTGTAGAATCGGAAAATGATACCCCAACTTCTGAGGCTGCGCCGGAGGAAGTGAAGGCCGAGCCAGAAAAGCCGGAAATCAAGGTTCCTGAAAAAATCAATTTGAATGACTTTCAGCAGCTATTGCTGAATGAGTTACACGCAGCCGCGCAGGAAGCCGAGTTACGTGTCGCAGGGGTTCGTTCCAAGCACCAGATCGTTTTTGAGTTACTGAAATTCTACGGAGCTCGGGGTACTGAAATCGAAGGGGAGGGATTTCTCGATTATTCCGGCGACAATTTTGGATTTCTGAAATGGCCTGATTTCAGTTTTGCTTCCAATGCGGACGATGTCTACGTCCCAGCTGGATTGATCAAAAAACACCAGCTTGCCGTTGGGCAAAAATTGCGATGCAAGGTCCGTGCTCCTAAGGATCGGGAAAAATACCTTTCAGTTGAATCGATTCTGAGCGTAGAAGATAAGGATCTCGATTCATGGGAAAAGCCGGTGAATTTTGATAATCTGACCGCGCTTTTTCCAAAGGAGAGGCTCATTTTGGAAATGCCGGAGCATCCATCGGCTTCCCCTAGAGTGATTGACCTGGTGGCTCCTCTCGGTAAAGGCCAACGTGGATTGATTGTCGCGCCTCCTCGAGGAGGTAAGACGATTCTATTGAAGAACATCGCGGTTTCTATTCACAAGAACAACCCCGAGGCAGAGTTGATTGTCCTGTTGCTGGATGAGCGTCCGGAAGAGGTGACCGATTTCAAGGAGACGGTTGAAGCTTCAGTCTACAGCTCCACTTTTGATGAGTCTTCACGTCGTCACGTGGAAGTGGCTGACATGGTTCTGAATCGTGCCAAGCGGATCGTCGAAAACGGAAAAGACGTTGTGATCCTCCTCGACAGTCTTACTCGCCTCGCGCGGGCTCACAACTCTGCTAACCAATCCGGCGGTGGAGGCGGTGGGCGAGGTAAGAAAGGACGCCGTGGCGGAGGTGGACCCATCGGAAGTGGTGGTATATCCCCCAAAGCCCTTGAGCGTTCACGTCGGTTTTTCGGCGCAGCACGAAACGTCGAGGAAGGTGGTAGCCTCACGATTCTCGCGACTTGTTTGATTGAGACCGATAGTCGGATGGATGACGTGATCTTTGAGGAATTCAAAGGTACGGGTAACATGGAAATCACCCTTGATCGTGAGATGGCAGAGTCTCGTGTTTTCCCTGCAATCCACCTGCTCAAGAGTGGAACGAGAAAAGACGATCTTCTCTATAACGAGCAAGAATTTCAGAGAATCAGCAGTCTTAGAAGGCAACTCGCTCAGCGTCCTGCACCCGAAGCGATGGAAGTGCTTTTGCGTGAGATTAGAGCGACGAATTCCAACGTCGAACTTCTTCTGCGTGGAATTCAGTAGACGATCGTGATGTCTTCTTCATCGACGGAATCATTGGCTTCCGTACCGGAAAGCTTTATCGACACGCCTGAGGCGTGGAAGTCCTTCGTCGACGAAGTAATCGCTTCAGGTCCTCTCGATGTTTGTTCGATTGATACCGAGGCAGACAGCATGCATTCGTATGAAACGAAGTTGTGCTTGATTCAGTTCTCCATACGTGACCGGCTCGCGATTATTGACCCCTTGGAGATCGGCTTGGAAAACCTGGCGGGTTTCCCGGCTTTCATCGACCACTTCGATCGAGTGTGGATGCATGGAGCGGACTATGATATTTCGATGTTCTCTATGACTTTTGATTGGGCTCCAAAGACGATTCTCGACACACAGATCGCGGCACGTCTTTTGGGGATAACACGGTTCGGGTTGGCCAATCTTCTTGAGGAGGAATACGGAGTCAAGCTATCCAAGCAGTCGCAGAAGGCCGATTGGAGTCGACGTCCGCTCAGTGAGAAGATGTTGGCATACGCTTTTAATGACGTCCGCTACCTCATTGATCTCGGTGAGCGCTTTGTTGAGCGTCTGAAGGAATGTGGTCGGGACCCTTGGTTTATTGAGAGCTGTGACTGCGCTCGCAAAAATGCTTTTGAAAGAGATTCTCGACCAGAAAGCGAATCGTGGCGGATTTCGGGATGGGGCAAATTGTCGCCCAGTGGATTGAATTATCTTCAGCATCTCTGGCAGTGGCGAGATGATGAGTGTCGTCACCTGGATCGGCCAGCCTTCAAATTCCTCGGGAACAAAGAACTTTTTCGCATGGTGCAAAATCTTGAGGCAGGCAGATCAGCCAAGCCACCGCACTACCTCAAGCCGCACTACGTTCGCCGTATGCATAAGTCGATTGAGAAGGCAGAAACAGTAGATGCCAAAGATTTTCCTGCGAAACGAGTCAGAGGAAATGGTATTCGGCTGGAGACAGACGAGACACGTTTTCGGTCGATTCAGAAGTTCCGGAATCAAAAGGCTGAAGAACTCGGGATCGAGGGAACTGTCATTGCGACTCGGCTGTCGATGGAAAAGCTGGCTTCTACGAATCTGACCGAAGAGGAGCAGTTGGATGGCCTGATGAATTGGCAGCGGGAAATTCTTTCTCCCGCCATCTCTCAGTGACCTGCATGCAGGGCGAGGCCTCGGCCTGGTTCCATGGCCCTTAAGAAGCGAAAACCCAAGACCGAGCGGCGAATTGCGCGCTCAATACTTGGGTTCGCGGGGAAAAGGGGGCGACCTGAATTACTTGGTCGTCATCTTCTTTTTCTCGAGTTTTAGACCCATCTTGCGGTATAAGGTCGCGATACTGACACCGAGCATGGATGCTGTCTTTTCGCGGGAACCGCCGTTGTATTTCAGCGTTTCCCGGATGAACAACTTCTCCTGCTTGCGGATGTATTCGGATAGCAAGCCTCCAATTGGCAGGTGGTGAGTCGCTTTCTCGTCTTCGTCGGTGATCTCGACTTTCTGAGTGACTTTCGGGGGTAGATCGACAGGACGGATCCGATTGTCTTCTGCAAAGGCGCAGGCGCGCTCAATGGCGTTCTGCAATTCTCCGACGTTCCCAGGCCAGCTGTATCCTTCGAGGAGGCGCTTGGCATACTTGTCGATCTCAGGAATGCTTTGCCCGGTTCGCTCGGAGTAACGAGTGAGAAAGTTTTGTGCAAGTGGCTCGATATCTTCTGGACGGCTCCGCAGAGGAGGTACGGTAATAGGAATCACCGAGATCTTGTAGTAGAGGTCCTTTCGGAAAGTATTGGCTTCGATTGCCTCCTGAAGCGGCTTTGCTGACGAGGCAATGAATCGGACATCCATATGCTTGGGTAGGTCGCCCATCATGCGGCGCGTGTTGACCTCCTCAAGATAGCTGTCGAGCTTCGATTGAAGCCGCACGGGAAGAACTTGGATTTCCTCGAGCAGCACGGTTCCGCCAGCAGCACGGGAAAAGATCGTCTCGCCGCAGCTTGAAGGGGAACCGAAGAGTTCCGACTCCAGAAGTTCTTCTGGAAGGGCCGAACACTGTAGCACTTTGAATGGTGCGTCTTTCCGCTCGCTCGCGTTGTGGAGGCTTCGTGCCACCATCTGCTTGCCAGAACCAAATTCGCCTTCGAGGAGGATGGGGGAGTCATTGTTCGCGATCTTATCGGTCACACTGAGGATATCCTTTACCTTCGCGCTCTCTCCGATCATGCCAGCACTTGGCAAGGAGATAGCAGAGGACTGAAAGTCAATTGCTTCGATCGTATCATCTTCGTCGCGCTTCTGGAGACCTAGATCGACCGTGCGGTGAAGATCTGCCAGCTCAAATGGTTTTGTTAGATAGTCGAAGGCTCCCAGTCGCATCGCTTCCACCGCAGTATCAATGGAACCGTTTCCAGTTACCATGATCACTTGCGTATCGGGATGGTTCTCGGCACCATAGCTGATGATTTCCAATCCGGTCATGTCGCCGATAAGCAGATCGACGATCATCATTTCGGGCTTGAACCGATCGAGGGCTTCAATTCCCTCTCTTCCGGTCTGCACGGCAGTTACTTCGTGTCCCTGCTGCCGGCAGGATTTGGCCATTAGATTGAGAATGGCGGCTTCGTCGTCGATTACCAGGATTTTTGCCATGAAAGAAAGAGCGGTTAAGTTGTGGATACTGATTGCCGGATTATTTCCGGATGTATGATATTACGGATATCTTAATTACTATTGCAAACGAAAAATCGCAAAAATGAGATTTTCACATTTACGAAAAGTTTCTCTCCTGTTGAGTCTCTGATTGTGGATTGGGGGGATTTGGAATAGAATTGTTATGATTTTTTGCTAATAAGCACTTCTGTGGGTCGTTCTAATGCGTGTAGCATTCTTATGTCCGCTGTTGCTTTCCAAAATATGGAGGTTTCTCCCTGTGAATTAGTCGAGTCCGCCCAGGCGGATTTCGAAGGTCCGTTGACAGGCTATGCTGCACAACTGCTCGGCGGTGATTGGGAGCGTGCGAGAGACGTTGTGCAGGATACTTTCATAAAACTGCACCGTCAGGACCCTGAGGCGATTCGGGGCAAGCTCAAGAGCTGGCTCTACACCGTTTGCCGCAACCGCTCAATTGACGTGTTGCGAAAGGAAAATCCGATGATGACTTCCGGTGGGGAAGCATTTGAAAATATCAACGATGCCACGCCGGATCCAGCTCACGCGATGGAGCGGAAAGAGCGCTTCGAAGAAGTCCTTCGCTTTTTAGACCGACTTCCTGAGAACCAGCGCGAAGTCATTCGACTCAAGTTTCAAGGAGATCTCAGCTACAAGGAGATATCCGAGGTCACTGGCCTCAGTGTCAGCAATGTTGGCTTTCTGATTCACACAGGAATCAAACGCCTTCGCTCCTTAATGGGTGTGCAATCCTCCTGATTACTCTTTCTTACCTGCCTATTTTATTCTGCCAAAACCATGAACCATCAACCTGTCAATTCCGACGATCTTGACCTCACCGCGTATGCTTTGGGTGAAATGACGAACTCGGAGCGTATCGAGTTCGAAAATCGTCTTCAGGATTCTCCAGATGCCCAGCTTGAGCTGGAAGCAATGGACCAAATTACATCTCTTCTATCCAGTTCGCTTCGCGATGAATGGCGTAAGGAGATGAAAGAGCCTTCTTTGGAAGTTCTGCCTGGAGCCGAAGAAAGAGTCGTAACCGGACAATTCCGAACACCCAAGCGAGCCTATGTTGCCGCTGCCGCCGCTTTCGCTGCGCTTCTTGTTGCAGGAGCTGCGGTTCTGCCGAAGAAAGAAATTGCGGCTGAGAGCGCCATTGTGGCATCTACCTTGCCGACAACTCTCGATATTTCTCAGACCATCGACTTTCCCAGCCTGACTCGGGACATTTCCGTTCCTCAGGTTTTTCTGACCGAGGAAATAGCGAATCCCGAGAATCTCGATCTCGCTGCTGCGCTCGAAAATCTTGATGAGCTCGCTGCACCAGTCGACGCGTCATACCTTGAGGCGCATGCTTTGAAGTCGACTTCGCCCCTGACGTCCGTATCACTAGCGCAGAATGATGCAGATGCCCGTGTTGATTCTTACCTCCCAAACAATGGCCGGATTTCACAAAGTCAGGGGTTGATTGAAAAGTACCGTACCATGCGGGTGATGTCGCCGAGCTCTGAAAATGGTTCCGTTTTCGTCCGCGGCTATGTCGCAATGGACAGTGATTTGTATTCTTCTGAAGAGCCAGACACCGGGCATTTTCTTCCCGGCTTTCGTCCTGTTTCCATGATCGGAAATCCTGTGCAGGAGACAGAGGTAGATCTTCGTATTCTTTCTGAGTTGCAGTCGATCCAGAGTGAACTGAAAGGCATTGTCGAAAAAATGCCGGAAGACTCCAAGCGACGCGAGCAACTCAAAGCGATTCTCGAGCGGAATCGTAAGGCGGTGACTGAGCTGAAAAGCGAGTTTTCGCACTGATCAATTTGCGCCCTGCTTGTCAGGTCGTAGACTAAACCTGTGGGACCGGGCGGAGAAATCCGCCCGGTTCTTTTCTATGCCCGCGTCGCCCTTTCTCGCGAAGAAAATCAGAGGGTGGAGAGAAAACTTGTTTGAAAAGGTTGATCTTTCCTGAGCCGTGTTGAAGATGCTTTTTCCCCCGTACCCGCACATTTTTGAAACCCGAATCCACCGAACCTGGTGCACGGTCGCGTCCCGTTACCGCTGCTCATGCAGGCGTCCTCGCTGAAATCGATCTCAGCAGAGAGCCTTTTCTTGGGGCCATATTCTCCGCCGAAGATTTGGAGAAAGGCAGATGGCTGGCTGATTCGGAGCAGGTGAAATTAGTCACTGCGAACGTCCAAGGCAATTTCGCCGGCATCTTTGGCCAGAGTCTTGCCACTCGGGAGCAACCGGCAGAAGAAATCAGCATGGTGGTCCATCGCAGCAATAGCGGCGATTGGAAGGTTGACGGTCGAGCTGGTCGAACGGGGCGGCCAAACGATGAGAATGTCGTAGCTCTCCTGCTCGCGGCAATGTTGGACCGAGGAGTGATCGAGAGCGTTGCCGAGGGGAAGCAGGAGCTCGTATCACGCATTCATCTTTTCTCTTGCGACGTTCGGGCTGGCATTCTCCATTGGGATGACAGCGAGGCACGCGGCTTATTGGAAAATATGCCACTCGCTCGCGTCAGCGGCGAGGATCCTCGAATCGAGACCCGTCTGCGTGAAATGGGTCTGAAGCGTCTTGTGGAGATGTATCCCTGGGACGAGATCGACGCGGACTGTCGCCAGTGCTATGCCTATTCTGCCGTGCGTCGAGGAATGCAGGAAGTGTTCTGGGCCGACTTTCTGACCAATCACAAAGGCGAATTCGAAGGAATGGGCTGCGCGGTTTCTGTAGGAAGCGACTTTGGTTTGCAGGTTGTCGATACTCTCGATTTCTACGGCGATTTGCGAAGCGGTGAAGACGGGAGTGATTGGTTCGGGTTCGAATACGGCGTTCGTCTTGGCGGGGAAAAAGTGAACCTGCTACCCTGCCTGATTCGCTATCTCGAAAGCCGACCTTCGGGTGCCACGCTTGAAACTATTGAAAAGTGGCCCGCCAGAAAAAAGATCCCGATAGAGACCGGCGAGGCCGGCAAATACATCGCTGTTCCGGCGAAAAAGCTTCATGCCATCCTTAGCATTCTCACGGAGCTATTCGATCGTGATTCGGTAGCGAAGGACGGGAGCCTGAAATTGCATAAGATTCGTGCGTCTCAACTTCTCCGCTACGAAGGGAATGAAGCTCTCGTCGAGTCCGCTCCGGAGACCCTCAAGGCATCTGCAACCGAGCTGGAAAAGCTCAAGCCAACTTGCGATGCCGAAGCCCCAACGGAGTTCCTGGCAACTCTGCGGCCGTATCAGCAGGATGGCTTCGAATGGCTTCAGTTTCTACGCGAGCAGGAACTCGGAGGAGTCCTTGCCGATGACATGGGACTCGGGAAAACGATTCAGACGCTCTGCCATCTTCACTATGAAAAGGAACAAGGACGAGCCGATCTTCCGAGCCTCATTCTTGCTCCCAAGAGTGTCGTTCCCAACTGGGTAAAGGAGGCGAAGAAGTTCGCGCCATCGCTCAAAGTTCTCGAATTGCAGGGAGCAAGCCGGAAGAAATACTACCAAGTGCTGCGCTATTCGGATCTGGTTGTAACCTCTTATCCCGTACTGCTTCGCGATGCGGAAGAACTGTTGAACCAACCCTTTCACTATGTCGTCCTCGACGAGGCGCATACGATCAAAAACACGACATCGCAGGTGACCAAGGTTGCTTACAAAATCGATGCGCGCCATCGGCTCTGTCTTTCCGGGACTCCAATCGAAAACAATCTAGGCGAGCTTTGGTCTTTGTTTCACTTCCTCATGCCCGGCTACCTTGGGTCGGAGGAAAGCTTCAACCGCTGTTTCCGAGCTCCCATTGAAAAAGATCGCGACGAGGGCCTGCGTAAGCGCCTTGCTGAGCGCGTCGCTCCGCTGATGCTTCGCCGGACCAAAACGCTCGTCGCTAAGGATCTTCCGCCGAAAAGTGAAATCGTCCGGACCCTCGATCTGCTTCCGAAACAGGTCGAGCTCTACGAAGCCGTTCGCGCTGCCGTCAGTCGCGAAGTTCACGAAGAAATTGAACGAATCGGGGCAAACAAGTCTCGACTTCTTGTTCTCGAAGCGCTCATGAAGCTTCGCCA
>Ga0055584_100007819_pt1 | contig 10478 bp, 8 predicted proteins | sample OSDHelmetaG_FD_58716 | JGI IMG/M metagenome (GOLD analysis project Ga0055584, IMG submission 58716) | Pelagic marine sediment microbial communities from the LTER site Helgoland, North Sea, for post-phytoplankton bloom and carbon turnover... | ecosystem: Environmental > Aquatic > Marine >...
ATTTTTATTTATACTACTATAATCACATAAATCACAAATGTATTTTTTTGCCACTTTTGCCACTTTTGCCACTTTTGCCACTTTTTCGACATTTTTTTGTATTTTTATATTATCCATATTAGTAATAATATACATATATAATATATTACTAACCCATTTATGTAATATATTATAAATAAAAAATGCATCCAACATTCCAACAAAATGCATCCAAATGCATCCAAATGAATCCAAATGAATCCAAATGCATCCAAAAAAATGCATCCAAATGAATCCAAAATAATCCAAATGAATCCAAATGCATCCAAATGAATCATTTTTTAGATTGTGAATTCAACATGTGCATTATGCATTCATATTATCAAATATCATAACATAGTTTGTTTGCATATTGCCACTTTTGCCACTTTTGCCACTTTATTGCATCCAAAATGCATCATTTTATATTATGCAGTTATAAAATAGTAAATTGGTGCATTATTTACTCAGGTTATCCAGCAAAATAAATTGGGTTATTTCTTGCCACTTTTGCCACTTTATTACATCCAATAATATATTTTTGGAGGGGGGGGGGGATTTTTTTATTTAAGATTAGATATAATATATGAAATATATGAATATTACTTTTCAAAAAGTAGAAATATACCAACATGAATTTTTAACGATGAACAATATAATAAAAGATAAGTTATATATGCATAAACAATATATTTAAGTAAGTTGTATATGCAGATTTAGGACATTGTAAAGAAGTAGATTTTTGATATCCACCATACAATGTATACAAAATACTTACAAATGTATACAAAATAATTACAAATTTATACAAAATACTTACATATTTATACAAAATACTTACAATTAAATTAACTAACTTAAACAAAATGTTTATAATATATATAACATGTCTTATCTATGCGAAATTTGCAATAAGCGTTTTACAAAAAAACAATCATTGAAACGTCATGTAGATACTATTAATATTCATAAAAAATATTTCGAAAGTGTAAAACATTATGTATGCAATTGTGGACATGAATTTTTACATAGACAGAGTTTACATGCCCATAAACAACATTGTACTGTAAAAAATGAACCCGAATTGGATATAGTCCAAATATTGAATAATACATTTGATAAAGAACGTGTACAATTTGAAAAGGAAGCAGCAGTATTACGTGAACAGATAGATAAGTTGCTTGAAAAAAATAGTGGAAATACAATAATAGAAAATCAACAAGTAGAAAATCAACAAATTCATATACATATAAATGCATTTGGTCGTGAAAATCTAGATTATATAACAGACCAAATGATAGTCCGTTGTGTAGGAAATGTATATAAATCAATTCCAAGTATAATTGAGAAGATACATTTTGACCCCAATCATCCAGAAAATCATAATATAAAGATTCCAAATAAAAAATTGCCACATGCATCAATAATGACAGAAAATCAAACATGGAAAACAGTAGACAGAAAAACTGCATTGGATACAATGGTATCAAATAATTTCAGTATATTGGATGAAAAATATCAAGATAATAAGTCACAATTCAGTGAATATAAACAACGAAATTATGATACATATCAAGAAAAATATAAAAATAATGATAAAGATTTACATAAACAATTGGCATCTGATGTAGAATTATTAGTATTGAATGGAACACGTAATTAATTAAATATATATATATAGTAAAAAACGTAAATGTATAGATATATATATAATATAATAAATAATAGATTATATTATAAAAAATGTCAAAAACATACAATAACAATCGAAAAAAATCAAATGAGTCATATATATCAACAACAATATCATTAAACACCAAATATTTGGTAATAGTAGAATCCCCATCAAAATGTAAAAAAATCGAACATTTTCTAGGATTAGATTATGCATGTATAGCATCAAATGGTCACATTCAAATGATCGATGGTATAAAATCAATTGATATAAAAAATAATTTTACCCCGAAATTTACACCAATTAAAGATAAGTGCACCCACATTCGTAATATGAAGGATATAATTACAAAATTTCCGAAAGAAAATATAATATTAGCAACAGATGATGATAGAGAAGGTGAAGCGATAGCGTGGCATATATGTACAATGTTCGAATTACCAATAGAAACAACACCACGTATAATCTTTCATGAAATCACCAAACATGCAATTGAAATCGCAATAAAAAATAAAACAATTATCAATATGAATCAGGTTCATGCCCAACAAGCCCGTCAAGTATTGGATATTCTAGTTGGTTATTCAATTTCTCCATATTTGTGGAAATATCTATATAATAATACATCAAAAGCATTGTCAGCGGGTAGATGTCAAACCCCTGCATTAAAACTTGTATATGAGAATGATATATTAACAACAACTGAAATAGATTTAAAATATAAAATAAAAGGATGTTGGACAAATCAACAAATCCAATTTAAATTATCAAAGGAGTTTGACAATAAGGATGATGCATACAATTTTTTAACAAAAACCAAAACTTATAAACATCAAATGGAAAAACAACCATCAAATGAAGTGATTCAACCTCCACCTAGTCCATTCAATACATCCAAATTATTACAAACTGCAAGTAATATATTAAATATATCACCAAAGGAAACAATGAGTCGATGTCAAACTCTTTATCAAAATGGATTAATAACATATATGAGAACAGAAAGTACAAAATATTCAAATGTATTTGTAAAAACCGCAGGTGAATATATAATAGAAACGTATGGTTCATCTAAGTATGTGAGAAATGTAGATGAAATCATCAATTCCAATACAAGTTTGCCACATGAAGCAATTCGAGTAACACAATTGAAAGATAATGCGTATATAGAAGATAATAAATTAAGGTCATTGTATAATTTGATTTTAAAAAATACGATTGAAAGTTGCATGTCTCCAGCTCGAATAATGACAACTGAAATACGTATATCCGCGCCGGATAAGATGTATTATAATTATGTAAATGAAATACCAATATGGTTAGGTTGGTTAACTTATAAAAAATCTAATAATGATGATACAAATATTCAAAATATTCAAAATAGTCAAATGTTTTTATTTGAAACAATTATATCATCGAAATTGCAAATAGATTATCAAAACATTTCATGTGAAGTGGTATCACGTAATACACATTCTCATTATACTGAAGCAAGTTTAATAAAAAAATTAGAATCATTAGGAATTGGTAGACCATCAACATTTGCAAGTATAGTAGATACAATCCAAGATAGAGGATATGTTATAAAGAAGGATTTAATTGGTGATGTGATAAAAATCACAGAATATGAATTAGAAGGTAAAATAATAACCCCGATATCAAAAGAAAAGACATTTGGTGCAGAAAAACAAAAGTTAGTAATACAACCAATTGGAATATTAACTATTGAATTTCTAATTAATAATTTTGATAAATTGTTTGCATATGAGTATACCAAGAACATGGAGATAAAATTAGATAAACAAGAATATAATTCAAATGATCAATTAGAGTTATGTAAAGAAACAATGATAGAAATTAATCAAATGAAAAATGAAATGAAAACGGTAACAAAACAATTATTTTCAATAGAACCCGGTTATGAATATATGTTTGGTAGATATGGTCAAATAATAAAACATACATTAAATGATAAAACCATCGAATATTTGCCGGTAAAACGTGATATGAATATAAATTTAGAAAAAATAAAGAATGGTGAATATAAATTAGATGATATATTAGAAGTAAAATCAAGATATATTGGTACATATAATGATGAATGTGTTTATGTAAAAATCGGACGATATGGTGCATTTATCGAATATGGGAATAATACAGAATGTATAAAATCAATTGATAAACCATTAGATGAAATAGATATAGTAGATTTCGAGAAACATATGACAAATAAATTATCAAAACCTGAAAGTCGTGAAATACCAATATTAAGAGAGTTAACTAAAAATATGTCAATTCGAAAAGGTAAATATGGTGCATATGTATATTATAGACGAGTTGATATGAAATCGCCTCAATTTTTAAATGTAAAAAAGTGTCCAATTGGTTATTTAAAATGTGAAGTCAATGAATTAGTTGAATGGTTATGTACAACATATAAATTACCACCTGAATAAAATCGAGTAATAATGTATAATATAATAAATACAATGGTATTTTTAGATAAAGACCAAATAAATAATGGCATTAAATATGTATGTATAATTAGTATATTATTGTTATTATGGTCAATCTTTGTTTTTAGGGTTTCAATGGACCGTGTGAATACTGATAGTAATAATAAAACCGGAAGCGATTTAGTATTAACTGGTCCATACGAATTCACACGTAGCTCGATTGTATATGATATTACAAGAACCAGCATTGCAATTGCATTGTTAATTGCGAATTATGGGTTAGACAAAATGATTAAGTCGACGCCTGATACAATAAACATTCCAATATCAATATTGAGTTTAATTTTAATAATATACATGTTGATAGTTACATTTCCAATAATATTATCAAGTGTAGATACATGGGTTAATTTCAAAGATTATGGAATGATAACGTTGTTAATTACAATAATAATCTCATATTTCGTGAATATGTTTAATTTATTTAACTATAATGATGCATTAATTATATCAGGAATTATTACATTAATTGTCTATATAGGTGATTCAATGTATAATGACATTTCATTATTCAACTTATCAATTAAATCAATTGTAAATATATTTAATGCATTAAAAACATTTGTTATAGGTACATTTGAAACAACTAGTGGAATTTCAATATTAGTCACACTAATATTAATTATATTATTAAAACTAAACCAAGAACAAAAGTTATTTGATATAGAGCTTGCATTATTAAATAATGTATCAATCACCGGAATAATGGTAACGCATGTAATTTCAACATTTTATCATAGTATTCCATTTTTAGATTTACCGAGATTAGTATTGTAAATGAATATGAACATAAAAAATATATAGACAGTTCTCGATTATAATTATAAAAAATGAAATATTACGAAACTACCCCAGATGAATATATAAATGCAGTAGAAAATTTTAATCTACATCCTGAATTAGTTCCAGTTTATAATGAATTACCATTAACACTCGATAATTTTGAGAATGCAATAATATACGGTCCATCGGGAACAGGTAAATATTCACAATCACTATATATTTTAAAACGATATAGTCCTACAAAATTAAAGTATGCGACACATATAACAGCAATAACTGATAAACAATCTTATAATTATCATATAAGTGATATCCATTATGAAATTGATATGTCATTGTTAGGATGTAATTCAAAAACATTATGGAGTGAGATATTTTTCCAAATTGTGGATATAATTTCAATGAAACCAGATAAGGTAGGTATAATATTATGTAAGAATTTCCATTTAATAAATGCAGAGTTATTAGATAATTTTTATAGTTATATGCAACAATACAATCATACAAATGCACACATATACATTAAGTTTTTAATAATAACAGAGAGTATAAGTTTTATACCATCGAGTATAGTGAATGCATGTCAAATCATACATGTCGAACGTCCAAGTAAAGATATGTATGGTAAAATCAACATAGAATCCTTACCATTGGATGATTATTTTAAGAGAATTTCATGTTCACATATTCATAATAATAACAAATCAGATGTAATGAATCAACCTTCCCAATGTCAATTAAATAATGGAAAATCCAAAATGACATTTGATTTAATTGATGAAACTGAAATTATGAATATAAAGGAATTGAAATCATTTGATTTAATCCCTCCAAATTCGATGCCAATTGAAGTATTTAATATAGTATGTGACAAATTGATATTAGACATAGAGTCTACCCTCCAATATGATTTAAATGGAAAACGTGTAACTGGTAATTGTCCAGTATTTAATTATATAGAATTTCGTGATAGTTTGTATAATATATTAACATATAATTTAGACGTATCTGAATGTTTATGGCATATAATAAGTTATTTTATTTATAAGAATTTATTAGAAAAAGAAGACATAACACGTATAATTGAGAAAACATATTTATTTTTCAAATATTACAATAATAATTATCGACCTATATACCATTTAGAGAGTATTATGTTTTATATAATAAATAAATTGAATAAGTACGATGAATTATAATGTAGCATGTAAGTATTTGGAATTGTCACCGAATATAGAATTTGTAGAAAATGACATAAAACGGCAGTATAGATTAAATGCATTGAGATATCATCCTGATAAAAATATATCAATAGATACATCTGATAAATTTCGCAAAATCCAAGAATCTTATGAATATTTAATGAAATATGAAGGATATATGGACGTTGATATAGATTTATTGGACGAATTGAATTCGCCTGAATATAAATTTCGTAATATATTTTTATCATTTATTAGAGATGTAATGGCAGATGAATTAAGTGATAATCTTATGATTTTTTATGCAATCATACAAAAATTGTCATCATTATGTGAAAATAAAGCGATTGAATATTTGGAAAATTTAGATAAATCATTATTGGTAAAAATATATAACATTTTACATAAATATCGAGAGGCATTTCATTATACAAATAATTTTATATGTAAAATTGAAGAAATTATAAAAAATAAGAACAACATAAGTGAATGTATTATATTAAACCCCACATTCGACGATATATATAACGAAACCTTATATAAGTTAGTTCATAATAATGTTACCTATGCAATTCCATTGTGGCATAATGAATTGGTATATGATAATTATGGAAATGATTTATATGTAAAATGCATACCTCAATTGCCAGAGAATGTAGAAATAGATGCAAATAATGATATTTACATAACAAAACATTATAAATTTCATGAAATCTGGAAAATGGATAAAATAATGATAAATTGTGGTAATCAATATTTTATAGTGGATATAAACATTCTGCACATTAAAGATATACAACGAATTTCATTTATTAAACAAGGTATATTGCGTATAAATTCTGATTCAATTTATGATACATCAATTCGAAGTGATGTATATGTAGACATTGTATTATCATTATAACTCGAGTCATATATGAATGATTCAAATTAAGTAGGTTAATAAAATAACCGGTTTTTATTTTTTTCAATATATTTATATTGAAAAAAAATATATTTAAATTACGAGTTCATATGTATATTAATTATTTATTATTTTATTATTTTATTATTTTATTATTTTATTATTTGCATTTATTCAATTATTTTCTTTTTAACCACCTTCTTCTTAGGTACTTGAACAACTTGAACAATCGGAGCTATTGGAACTTCAGCTTCTTTCACAATTGTTTTTTTTTTAATAATTTTTTTGACAACAACTTCTTCAACTGGGTCTTCTTCTTCTTCGACAACAACTGCTTCTTCTTCAACTTCTTCTTCAACTTCTTCGTCACTATCTACAACCGTAGTATTGATAACAGTTTGAGTTGATAAATTATTATCATTTTCATCAACACTTGAAGTTGAAGCAGTGGTGTCCATACTTTGAATTTCATCAGTAGACAATTTGATATGACATTTACCAAATACACTAATTACTTCAGTTGGTTTCACTACACATTGATTTACCTTCCATGTAATGCCCCATCCTTTGCCACCGAACCAAAGTCCACCGCATTGTAATACACATGCAACATTACTTTTTTTAGGTACAAAATCCATAGGTGTATAATTTTCATTATCACATGGGAATAGTAATTCTTGTTTAGTATCATAAATTTCAATTGCCCATTTGTTATTATAGTTTGGAACTTTTGCACGAAGTGATGGTGGTTTACTTAGGTCGATTTTTTTGGTTAATTTATCTTTAGAATATTTTAAGAATGGAAAGAATGTATGTTTCGCAACTTCACGAGACATTTCTTCACCGAACCACAGTTCAGAATTTTTGACAGCATCATCTAAAATTTGATTTTCAAACTCCTTTAATTTGTCAAGGAATTCACGTGTAATAGGTGTATCATAATCTGAATTTGGAAAATTTAAAGACATACTGAATTTACCATCAGATTCACCGGTTTTCTCATCAACAAAATCTGCAATTCCCCATGTCATCATTAATGGGGTAGAAATGTGAAGTGAGCGATTAGTTTGAGAACTAATGATATTGATTGATTTGCCACCACGGTCATTAACCTTCGGTTGCATGTAACGAAGTTGTTTGATGTCCCATTCACTGGTAGATAATACAATTGGTGTAGTAGGTTTAGAGTACATTGTTAGTTAGTTTTGGTAGTGTTTTAATTTATTATAGTTTTAATTTGACTTATTATAAATTATATACAATCAATTCTTTAAATCAATTTTATGCTAATAATTTTAAAAATAAAATATACTGAAATTATTAACAGCATAATGGTGTAAATCTGAACGATATATTATAGATAATGATAATAATTGAGAACCATAATATTATAACATAAATACAATGGTTCTCAATATTGAATACATATAACCCCTAATGTTACTGGTCATAAATGGTGTAACCAATTATTATATTAATACATAATATAATAATGTTAATAAAGAATTATTTATCTACTAGAAGTGTATTATACATTAGGAATAATGTTATTGCATCATATCACAGTGAGGTAATTGACCATTATGAAAACCCACGAAATTTAGGCAAATTAAATAAAAAAGATATAAACATTGGAACAGGATTAGTTGTGTCTCCAGTATGCGGAGATACATTACAAGTGCAAATTAAAGTAAATAATGAGGGAATTATTGAAAAAGCCGTTTTTAAAACTTTGGGATGTGGCATTGCAATTGCATCTTCGTCATTTGCAACAGAATTATTACACGGAATGCATATAGATAAAGCGATATTAATTAATAATATTGGCATTGGTAAATATTTAAAGTTACCCCAACCCAAATTGCACTGTAGCATGCTGACTGATTATGCGATTAAAAATGCAGTTGAAAATTATAAAGAAAAAAATAAATAATTTTACATAACATAAGTATAACTATAAATCTAAATATTGAATGCATATAAATGTGATGATTATCATATAAAATTATAATATATGGTTTGCCTAAAATTATATAAAAATAATATAATGTATAATAATAATATAGTTAGTATATGTATGAATAGCATAAATATAAAACCAAAGTGTAAACGTAATCCAATAAAAATGAAACCAGTCAACCTACCTCTAACATATGACAATCATATAAATCATAATATAACATTGAAGTCGTATAAATTGATAGAGTTAAAACAAATGTGTAAATTGCATCGATTAAAAATATCCGGAACCAAGCCTATATTAATAGAAAGGATATTATGCACATTTAACAAAATATTTAATGTATCTATAATCCAAAGAAATGTACGTAGATGGATAGTTACTAACATGATGCGTCTCCGTGGACCCGCATTAAAAAACCGTAAAATGTGTGTAAATTGCAATGATTTTATAACATTAGACAATTTAACAGAAATTCCATGTGAATATTTTTATAGTTATGCTGATAGTGCAGGATTTGTATACGGATTCAATATAATATCATTAATTCAGATGATTTCAAAAAACAATGTATTCGAAAATCCATATAATCGAGAAATCATAAGCAAATCACAAATCGCAATGATTGTCAGGTTATTTAGTTCAACTTTAATAACATGTTCGATATTTAATGCAGAAAATATCATATATAAAACACAACGAATAAACACATTTTTGTATATAAATCGCCGTAGACATAGTTCATTTATCAGAGACATTATAAACGTAAATCGTAGACAACCAATTGTGACGAATGTTGCAGTGTCTACATACCATGTATATAATCCAACTATTCGTAACATTGTATTAACCCCTGAACATCATATTCGACTAGATATATTGTCAACTGCACGTGAAATTCCAATTGAACAACGTATAATAAATTTATTTATTGAGATAGATAATTTAGGGAATTATTCTCATGTCGGATGGTTTAATGATTTAACCATTGTTCAAAATATCAGATTATTTCAGGTTATATTTGAATTATGGAATTTTAGAGGTAATTTATCTAATGAATTAAAGAATAATATATCACCTTTTCATAATCCATTTGATGGATTATTTACTGAAATATATAGAAATGATAATATTAGAAGTATATCTGATTTACAACGAATATGTATAATAGTATTCGAAAACATATTGTATAGTGGCATAGATGAAGAAGACCGTAAAATCGGTGCAAAACATATATTAACTGCCATTACAATGGTTTCCGAACCAGCTCGTGAATCAATGCCATATTTATACGAATCAATGAATGAAATTTTTTAAAAATATTAGTTTAAATATATAAATTCAGATTTATTTAGTAGAAATCAAACAATTTTAAATAATACACTTCGTGTTGCATGTGCATTATTATTCATATATATAT
>Ga0055584_100007820_pt1 | contig 10477 bp, 7 predicted proteins | sample OSDHelmetaG_FD_58716 | JGI IMG/M metagenome (GOLD analysis project Ga0055584, IMG submission 58716) | Pelagic marine sediment microbial communities from the LTER site Helgoland, North Sea, for post-phytoplankton bloom and carbon turnover... | ecosystem: Environmental > Aquatic > Marine >...
CGTGGGCCCCGATCTCGAGTTCTGACGAAAACGTGGCGAAAACGGTCGCGCCCGAAACCCGCTCATCGCCTGATGATCGCCAAGCTTCGCCGTCGCCGGAGCTTCAAGATCATCGGCATGAACTCGATCGCCACCAACCGACACGACGTGGCACAGGCCGCCGGCCGGCTGCTCGACCGCTTCGGCCACGGGCCGCTGACGGTGCTCGATGTCTGGGCCCACCCCGACGACGAGAGCTTCCTGGCTGGCGGCCTGCTCGCCGAGGTCGCTCGCCGGGGCGGCCGTGTCGTCACCGTCGTCGCGACGGCCGGTGAGCACGGCACCGATGACCCGGTCGCCGAGCCGCCCGCCGAGCTGGCCCGCCGCCGCGTCGCCGAGCTCGACGATGCGATGGCTGCACTGGGAGCCGAGCCGGCCATCCACCTCGGCTACCGCGATGGGGCGTGTCACGAGGTCACCGAGCATCTCGCCGCCCACCTGATCGGCCGGATCGTCGACGACGTTCAGCCCGATCTGATCGTCACCTTCGGCCCCGACGGGGTCACCGGTCATCCGGATCACCAGGCGGTGTCGCGCTGGGTGCGCCGTGCGGTCGCTGACCGCGGTGACGACACCCCGCTGTTGACGACGGCCGCCGCCGACGCCTGGCCGCACGAGTCCGTCGAGGGGCTGCACAGCATCGACGCCTTCTGGCCGGGCTATCCGGTCGCGCACCCCGACGGTGACCGGCTGGTCGTCCGGCTCGACCCCGATCAGCTCGACTCCAAGCTCGCCGCTCTCTCGTGCCACGCGAGCCAGATGCGGACCGTCGCCACGGCGCTCGGCGTCGCCCGCTTCGTCGACCTCGCCGCGGTCGAGTGCTTCACCGCTGCCAACGCCGCCGCCCGCCGCCGGGTCGAACACCACCAGCCGCAGGAGCTCACGTCGACCTCGGCCTGATCTCCCACCGGTCGCCGCCAGGCGAATCATCACCAACACATCAACAAGGAGCAACAGAACCATGAGCAACACCACCGACAGCACCCTCATCTTCCTCTCGCGGGGCATCGACGACGAGCGGGCCACCGTGGCCTGGACTCTCGCCAACGGCGGCGTCGCCGCCGGCCAGAACGTCACCGTCTTCTGCGTCAGCGCCGCAGTCGACCTCGTGCGCAAGGGCGCCGCCGACACCGTGCAGATGAACCCGCACGATCCCTCCATGAAGGAGTTGATCGACAACTTCATGGCCAACGGCGGCACCGTGTGGGCCTGCCCGCCGTGCTCGAAGCTGCGGGGCTACACCGAGGACCAGTTCATCGACGGCGTCAAGATCACCGGCGCCGGCCCGGTCTACGACATCCTCAAGTCCGGAGCAGCCTCGATCTGCTTCTGATCATCACCCGACCCGACAGAGCGGTGGCGCCCGGCGCCACCGCTCTGTCGCGTTCAGCAACCTGTGTGCGCGAAACCGGGGCAACTCCAAACCGTCACCTCGAGACACGCTCTCGCTCCGCCGAGCCCACAGCGTCGGCCCGGGCCCGAGCGTGAACGGCCCGGGCTGGATCAGGCACTCGCAGCTCTGCTGTGCTGCCGCTCAGAGGGCCTGCATCCAGGCGACGGATTCGTCGTAGATGTCGTCAAGGGTTGCGGTGTCGAGGGGATCGGGGTCCAGAAGCTCGACCTCGTCGCGGAGCAGCCGGTAGATCGTGGTGAGCTGAAACGTCTGGGTGGGCTTCGGCGAATGACGGACTGCCGACAGCAACCGGCGCGCGGTCGCCAGATCTCCGATCCTCCATGCGAGCGCGGCCGGCGCGAGCAAGAGATCGGGCAGCCCGTCGTCGTGGTTGGTTCGCTCGGAGGCCTGCTTCGCCTCGGTCACGATCCTCAGGGTCGCCTGAGGGTCCCCGGTTGCTCCCGTTGCGACACAGGCGCAGATGTTCGCACCGAATCCGGGACCGAAGTCCGGCGCCACGATCGCGAAGGTGTCCATCAGCTGCCTGCTGACCGCGCGGGACGTCTCTGGATCCGACACGATGCAAGTCGACAGGAGGAACATGCCATGAAGGCTTGCTGCGTAGTCCATGCCTCGCCCCTCCACGCGGTCACCGAGCTGTTTGAGCATGCGATCGGCCTCCTCGAGGCGGCCGACGAGAGCGTGGTATTCGGCTCGGTAGCCCAGCGCGACCGAACTCAGTGGTCCGGCGCCGGACTGCTCGGCGAGTTCCCGTGCCTGGTCGAGCATGTCGACCGCGAGATCGAAGTCTTCGAACACGGTCATCCAGGAGCTGTAGATCAGCGCTGCCGCCAATTCGCTGGGGGTTCCCTCTCGCTGAAGGAGCGCCACGGCCTCGCGGGAGCTCTGCGCGATCCAGTGTTGGCGTCGTGCGGGAAGCCCTGCGCCGGCGGCGACGTTGTAGATGCGGCCACGGTCGTGGTCGGTGAGTGCGGGTTCTGTGACATAGCCACGGGCCCGATCGATGAGGGCGGACGCCCTGGTCCCGGCCTCGTAGGTGTACGTGAGCGTAAGACCGTCGAGGAGCCCAGCGAGGTCACCCCACCGCTCCGAAGCGACGAGCCGGTCCTCCACTGCGCGGTGGTCGTCGTAGTGGTCCATCGCCCATCTGACCACCTCGAAGCTCGTGTAGCGCGCGTACTTCTCGAACGAATCCAGGTGGCCGAGCACCCAATCGGTGTGCCGACCCAGGTATCGGCCAGCGTCGGTGGTCTCCTCCCATCGCTGTCGGGCGAACAGCTTCACTGTCTCCAACAAGCGGTGCCGATCGTCCCCGGTGCGGGACACGAGTCCCAGATCGACCAGACCGGCCAATGTCCGGGTGGGCGTGCTCAGATCTTCAACGATCCCGTCGACGTCGTTGGCCGAGAAGCCGGACGGGAACGCCGCAACCTGCAGGAGCAACTGCCGCTCGTCACCGTCGAGCATCCCCCACGTGTCCTGCAGGACGGCGAGGAGGCTGGCCTGGCGGCCACGCCGTCGCCGGCCCCGAGCCAACAACTCGAAACGCTGCTCGAGACGGTTCGAGAGTTCGATGAGGCTCAACTGGCGGAGCTGCGCCGCAGCGAGCTCCACCGACAGCGGCAAGCCGTCCAGGTGCCTGCAGACGTACGCAACGGTCGCCACGTCGTCGTCAGGAACTGGCACGCCGCCTCGCTCCGCCGCCGCCACGAACAACTGGACGGCAGGCGAGGCCACGTCGTCGGCGACTTCGAGCGGAGGTACCTGGAACTGACGCTCGCCGCGCAACTGCAGCGGCTCACGGCTCGTGACGAGTAGACGCGGTCCGCTCGTGCGCTCCAAGAGCACATCGACCACATCGGCGACGTCATCGGTCAGGTGCTCGCAGCTGTCCAGCACCACCAACGCCTGCCGGTCCGCGAGCAGGTCGGCGAGAGCAACCACCAGGTCATCGCCGCTGATCTGCAGAGCCATTGCGGTCGCTGCGGCCTCGGCGACCTGACCGGCGTCGGAGACCGCGACGAGATCGACGAACCACACCCCGTCCGCGAACTGGTCAGCCATGTCGGCTGCCACAGCGGTCGCGAGACGCGTCTTGCCCGTCCCTCCGATGCCGAGCAGCGTCACCAGTCGGTGATTGTCGACCTGTGCGCGTACCTCGGCGATCTCACTTGCCCGTCCCACCAACGCGGTTCGCTCGACGGGCAGGTTCGTTCGGACGACATCCAGGGTTTGCAGCGGCGGGAACTCGCCCGAACCGACCTGCCACAACCGCTCCGCTGCCGACAGGTCCCTCAAGCGGTGCTCACCGAGATCCGCGACCTCGTCGAGTTCCACCAGCGAGACCACGACCGCCGAGGCCAGGACCTGCCCGCCATGGCCCGCTGACATCAACCGTGCAGCCCGGTTCACCACGGCTCCGAAGTAGTTCCCGGCCCGTTCCTGTGCCTCACCGCAATGCAGGCCCATCCGCACCCGAATCGGCACGTCCTCGGGCCACTCCTCGGCTCCCAACGCCGACTGAGCCTGCAACGCCGCCTCGACGGCGTCGCCGGCCCGAGAGAAAGCCGCCGCGAACCCGTCGCCACCGGTCGCGAAGACATAGCCGTCCCGGCGCTCGATCGCCGAACGAACGATCTCGTCATGTCGTTCGAGAGCAGCCTGGGTCCGGGACGGGTTCTGGTCCCACAACCTGGTCGATCCCTCGACATCGGTGAACAGGAACGTCACCGTCCCCGAAGGAGGTGCCCCGGGGGTCGGACGGTCGACCGCATCGTCCCCCGCCACCGCGGTCGAGCCGACGACGCGAACTTCCTCGAGGGAGCGATCGGTGATGCCAACCGTGCGTTCCGGGAGGTGGGTCGCCTGGGCGACGAAACGGTACCCACGCCCGTGCACGGTGGCGATCACGCGCTGGGTACGCCCGTCGTCACCGAGCGCCCGCCGGGCGTCCTTGATCCGTGAAGTGAGGCTCGACTCGCTGACGAACCGAGTGCCCCACACCTCGTCGAGGAGCTCTTCTTTCGTGACGAGGTCACCCGGGCGCCCGACCAGCACCCGTACGACATCGAACACCTGCGGTTCCACCGAAACCACGTCGCCACCTCGGCGAATCTCGAACTTGTCGACGTCGATCTCGACATCGCCGAACGCGACGATCACTGGCCTGCCCCCGAAGCTCGCAGCACGCTCGCAACGGTAGCGCTCGAGGGCCTGACACTCGAGAGGGCATGGTGCGTCGACCGATCTCGTTGCTCGCCCGACCGTCGACCGGCCGTGTCGTCGATCAGATCGCGCAGACGAGTTCATCGAACGGGGCGGCAACGCACAGACGTGGGTGGCGGGCTTCGACGTCGAGTTCGTGGGGCACCTCCGGGTTGATCGTTCAGGGACGCTGGTCGGCGTTGGACACTGCCGCGATCGTTCAAGACCGCTGGAGTGAGTTCGTCGCAGCCGCGACTCGTAGACGTTCCTGGAGGGCTGCTTCTCCGAGTTCGTCGTGGCCGTGTCGCAGGTTCTGCATGAACTCGCGGTCGCGGATCGCGGTCGATGCCGTCCGATCGGTGCGAAGGCCGCGCACTGGCCGCGGCCTTGCCTTGAGTCGGCCATGGTCCCACTCGATGCGGTTGTCGGCGCATTGCGTGGTGTCGTGCAGCACCTCCGGCAGCAGCTCGTCGACGACGCACAGCAACGGTGCGGCGAGATCGGTGGTCACCTCCTTGGGCCGTTCGCGGCCGGGGAGCATCGTGTTGGAGAAGGTCTTGGCCGCCGCCTCGATCACCGGCGGTGTGAAGCCTTTGCGCCCGCCGGTGGATCGTCGCGTGGTCGACGTCGATGCCCTGTTCGGCGCGGAGCTCTTCGATGTCCCGGTACGAGAGTCCGTAGCGGAGGTACCAGCGAACGGCCGGCAGGATCGGGTCGGACGGGAACCGGAACCCAGCGAACGAAGGCCACACACGGCGGCGGCAGCGAAACACCTGGGCACGGTACGGCCCGGACTCGATCGGTCACGGCAACAGTGCCATCGTGGCCACTCGGCCGGGGAAGCTCGACGGCTTCGAGCCGAGCGACGTCACGATCTCGAATGCGCTCGATCTGCTCGATGGGCGTGATCGGTGGAGCGAGCTGCTGTCGACGCCGCAACACGTGCCGGCCGACCTCGTGGAGGAGGGCACGGCGATCCCCACCCCGCGCGTCGGAGCGATGCACGAGGGCAATCGACGACGGGCGCGCGAGCGCTCGGGCGAGACGTGAGGCTGTTGGGCCCAGCTCGCGACGATCTCGCAGCGGGAGCCGTGGGCGCCGGCGAGGCGGATGCCGTCCTGGTCGGTCCTGGTCCATCCGGACCGATGAGGCATGCTGGTCGTCGTGAGCTGGCGGTGTGCGATCGCGGTCGACGTGGGCGGGACCTTCACCGACCTGGCAGTGGTCGGTACCGACGGCCGCCGTCACACCGCGAAGGTGCCGTCCGTTCCGTCGGATCCCTCGCAGGGCGTGCTCGACGTGCTCGATGTGCTCGCCGGCGAGCTCGCCATGACAGCATCGGCGCTGCTCGCACGCTGTGATCGGTTCGTCCACGGCTCGACCGTTGCGACCAACGCGCTCCTCACCGGTCGGGTGGCACGGGTCGGTCTCGTCACGTCGGCCGGATTCCGCGACTCGCTCGAGATCCGTCGCGGACTTCGCGAGGACCAGTGGGACCATCGGGCGCCGTGGCCGCCGGTGCTGGTTCCTCGTTCGCTCCGTCGTCCGGTACGCGGGCGCGTCGATGCGTCCGGTGCCGAGATCGAGCAGCTCGTCGTCGCCGACGTCGACGACGCGATCGATGTCTTCCTCGACCAGGGCGTGGAATCGGTCGCAGTCTGCTTGCTGCACAGCTACGGCAACCCGGCTCATGAACGCGCCGTGGCCGAGCTGGTTCGGCGCGAGTGGCCGGGACCGCTCACGACCGTCTCCAGTGAACTCGTGCCGCACCTCGGCGAATACGCTCGCACCTCGACCACGGTCGTCAACGCCGGCCTCGTCCCGCTCGTCGGTGAGTACCTCGGCCGATTGGCGGGGGCCCTGGAAGCCGGGGGCCTGGGCGGACCGTTGTTGATGCTCCAGTCGAACGGCGGGACCGTGCCGATCGATGCGGTCAGCGCCCGCCCAGTCGATCTCGTCCTGTCGGGCCCCGCTGCGGTCGGTGGCGCGACGCGTCGGCTGACGTCCGATGGCGCCACACTGGTGACGATGGAGATCGGGGGCACCTCGTGCGACGTCGCCGTCGCCGTCGACGGCTCCGTGCCCGTGGTCGACGGGCTCGTGGTGGGCGGCTACCACCTCGACGTGCCGGCCGTCGACGTACACACGATCGGGGCAGGCGGCGGGACGATCGCCCACATCGACGCGACCGGTTTCCTCCACGTCGGCCCCGACGGGGCCGGGGCCGAACCCGGTCCTGCCTGCTACGGACGGGGCGGATCGGAACCGACCGCGACCGACGCCCACCTCGTGCTCGGACGGCTGCGTCCCGGACCGTACGCCGGCGGGTCGATCGAGCTCGACGAGTCGCTCGCCCGCCGTGCCATCGCGGAGCGCATCGCCGAGCCGCTCGGCCTCGAGGTCGACGAGGCGGCGATCGGGATACTCACGCTGCTCGAGGAGCACCTTCGCCACGCCGTCGAGACGATCACGATCCAACGCGGCCGGGATCCTCGGTCGATGACGATGGTGGCCGCCGGCGGAGCCGGCGGTCTGCACGGCTCACGAATCGCACGGGCGCTCGGCTGCCGACGTCTGGTCGTGCCCGCCGAGGCCGGAGTCTTCTGCGCGCTCGGCATGCTCGACAGCGACCTGCGTCGCGATGTTTCGCGGAGCACCGTCGGCCGGCTCGACGATCTCGGTGCCGTGGGCGTGCTCGACCTCCTTGCCGACGAGCAGGATCGCACGAACGCCCTGATCGGAGCCGAGTGGCCCGACGGTGTCGCCGCCACCTCGACCTGGTACGCCGACCTGCGCTACCCCGGCCAGATGTGGTCGGTGCGCGTCTCCGTCGACCCGGCTGCGACGACGGTGTCGCTGCGCACCGCGTTCGAGCAGGAGTACGCGCGTCGATACGGGCACGTGCAGGCCAGCGGCGAGGTCGAGATCACCGGCGTGGGGGTCGTGGCGCTCGGTGCGATCGGGCTGGCCCCTGCCGTGGTACTGGAAACCACCGACCTGCCCGTCCCGATCGAGCGACGACGATGCTGGCTCGACCCGACATCCGGCTGGCAGGAGGTACCGGTCTACGCCGGCGCCGACCTCGGTGCCGGTGCCACGCTCGAGGGCCCGTTCGTCATCGAGGACCGCACGACCACGGTGTTGGGCGGGATCGGGGACCGTGCCGTCGTGGGTGCCGGTGGCGACCTGGAGGTCGAGCTCGCGTGACGATCGACGATCCGGTCCGCCTCGCTGTGGTCCAGGCCCGCCTCGACCACCTGTGCCGTCACATGGGCTGGGTGATGACGCGTACGGCGCGCAGCCCGATCTTCAGCCAGAGCCACGACTTCTCCTGCTTCGCCACGAATCGCGACGGCGTGCTCGTCTCGACGGCGGACGGCATCCCGATCCACACCGGCGGCGGCGGTTACGCGGTGCGGTCGATCCTCGACCGATTCGGCGACCGGCTGCACGACGGCGACGTGTTCGTGCTGAACGACCCATACGACGCCGGCGGCAACCACCTCCCCGACTGGGTGGTGGCCCGTCCGGTCTTCACCGGTGGTGCCCTGGTCGGGTTCTGCTGCAACCGAGCCCACCAGAGCGACATCGGTGGCGGCGCGGCGGGCACCTACAATCCTGAAGCCACGGAGATCTTCCAGGAGGGAATCCGTCTCCCCGTCCTGCGGATCGTCGACGCCGGCGAGCTCCGCGACGACGTGTGGCGGCTGCTCCTCCTCAACAGCCGGACCCCGGACCTGCTCGACGGCGACCTGCGCGCGATGCTCGGCTCGACGCGGATCGGCGCCGATCACCTGGTGGAGATGATCGACGACCTCGGCCTCGATACGGCGCTCGCGGCGTTCGACGGCGTCTGCGCCCACGCCGACCGGCGCTTCCGCGACGCCGTCGCCGGGCTGCCCGACGGCACGTGGCGGGCGGTCGAGCGATGGGACGACGACTGCTTCGGGCCCGTCGAGCCCGCCTTGCGACTCGAGCTCGCCGTGACGGTCGCGGGCGACCGGTTGACGGTCGACTTCACGGGCACCGACCCGCAGATCCGTGGTTTCAAGAACAGCGGTTGGGTGAACACCTGGTCGGCGGTGGCCATGGGGCTGGCGTCGTTCTTCGAACCGGGTCTGCCACGCAACGAAGGTACGTTCCGGTGCGTCGAGATGGTCGCGCCCGAGGGTTCGATCGTCAACGCCCGCCCGCCGGCGCCGATGACGATGAACACCGTGATCCCGGCCCACGAGATCGTCCACCTGGTGTGGCGCTGCCTGTCGCAGGCCGATCCGCGTCGCTCGCTCGCCGGCTGGGGGAAGAACGTGTTCGGGGTGACCGCTGGTTCCGATGGGGGTACGCCGTTCGTGCTGTACCACTGGAACGCCGCCGCGGGCGGCGGGGCCACACCGGGACGCGACGGGTTCAACCAGATCGGTCACCTGATCGCGCTCGGCGGACTCACCCTGCCCGACGTCGAGTTCACCGAACAGCGGTACCCGGTGCGGTTCCGACGTCAGGAGTTCCGGTGCGACGGTGGCGGCCCGGGCCGCCACCGGGGCGGCACCGGCGTCGAGTACGAGGTCGACGTGCTCGTCCCGGCCCGGTGGTCGTTCCGCGGTGAGGGGATCGGGGCGCCGACCGGCTACGGCATCGTCGGCGGCGACGACGGCGCGGGAGGCGAGATGACCCTGACCCCCCTCGTCGACGGCGAACCCGGCGGCGGCGAGTCGTTCGTGGCACCCAAGTACGGGCTCGGCGAGTTCCCGCCCGTCCGTCTGACCGTCAGGTCGCCGGGTGGTGGTGGCTGGGGCGACCCGACCGGGCGCGACCCGGAGCTGGTCCGGCGTGACGTCCGCGACGGCGTCGTGTCGCCCGCCGCCGCCCGCGACATCTATGGGCTCGACCTCTGATGCGGCGGGAGGAGGATCTCGGGTTCACGACGGGTCGGACGCCGTTCCTGTCCGACTTGCCGTTCGACGGCCTCCACGCGGTGTTCGTGCGGTCGATCGTGGCCCACGGAGTCATCCGGTCGATCGATGTCGAGGAAGCGCGGCACATGCCGGGTGTCATCGCCGTCGAGACCGCCGACACGCTCGGCCTCGCTCCGTTCCGGCACGTCGACCAGGCCGAACTCGCACATTCGCGCCATCCGCTCGCGTGCGACCGTGTCCGTCACGTCGGCGAGGCGGTCGCGGTGGTCGTCGCCCGGTCGCCGTCGAGCGCGGTCGATGCCGCCGAGGTGGTGGTCGCCGACATCGACGTGTTGCCCGCTTCGACGTCGCCCGACCCGCTCGCGCCGCTGCTGTACGAGGCGTCGGGCACCAATGAGGTGTTCCGGCTCGACGACGGCGACGCCGCGGACCCGACCGCCGGCGCGGAGGTCTTGGTCGAGCTGGACGTCGTCAACCACCGTGTCGCCTCCGCCCCGATCGAGCCCGACGGCATCATCGTGCAGCCGGGCAGCATCGTCGACGTGTGGTGCACGACCCAGGGTGTGCACGAGGTCCGCGACGTGCTCGCCAGGTCGCTCGGTGTCGATCGGTCGGAGGTGCGGGTGCGTGCACCGGCGGTCGGCGGCGGGTTCGGCGGGCGCGTCACCGTGCCGGTCGAGTTCGTGGCCGTCGCCCGCCTCGCGGCCCGGCTCGGCGAACCCGTTCGCTGGTTGCAGACCCGCGTCGAGAACCTCACCGGGATGCCGCAGGGGCGCGACGTCCGGTCGCGGGTCCGGTTGGGTGTCGACCGTGACGGAACCCTTCGGGGCCTCGACGTGGACGTCGTCGCCGACGCGGGAGCGACCGCACACATGGCGGGATGGTTGACTGCCGCCATGCGCCG
>Ga0055584_100007821_pt1 | contig 10477 bp, 9 predicted proteins | sample OSDHelmetaG_FD_58716 | JGI IMG/M metagenome (GOLD analysis project Ga0055584, IMG submission 58716) | Pelagic marine sediment microbial communities from the LTER site Helgoland, North Sea, for post-phytoplankton bloom and carbon turnover... | ecosystem: Environmental > Aquatic > Marine >...
TGCTGGTCCACTAAAAACAAAGTGGCTGTGTCCAGGGGGAAGGTGGAGTTAATGGTTGTCAGCCCGTTTTCTTCGTAGACGTTAATTTTAAAATCCTTCGAAGTCAGTACGCATTTCTTGCTCATCACATCGCAGACGCCGTTTTCTACTTCTAGTTCAAAGATACGGCTTTTCATGGCTTGGCTTTCCATCCATATATCCGAGGCGGCCCAGCCTAATATAATCATAATAGGGGCCACAAATAGGGCGGTTTTAACGTGGCGATTTAGTTTGTAAAAGGCGCGAAGCATGGGGGATGTTCCAATTCAGTTAGCAGGTAATATTTTAGCAGTTATTAAGTGCTTAAGGGGATTCTTTAGTCTTAGTAGAAGGGATGTATTTTACTAAGCCAGAAACAAAAAGACCCCCACAAATGTGGAGGTCTTTAGTTGCTCACTTAATCGAGATTAGTGATCGTGTGCGGCTGCAATCTTACCGTGTGGAGAACGGAAGTTATCAACCATTTCTTTGATTTCCTGAGGCGCTTCTTCACCAGTCTTCAAGATGATGAAGGCAATACCAAAGTTTACTAGCGCACCGACAACACCAAAGGCGTTAGGGGAGATGCCCAAGAACCAGTTGGCTTCCATACCACCTAGGAAGGAAGTACCAGGTATAAACATGATGCCCTTATGCTGGAATACGTACAGTAGGGTGATACCAATACCAGAACACATGCCCCAGATAGCGGCCTTGCTGCTCATCTTGCGCGAGAAGATACCCATCATCAACGCAGGGAAGATGGAGGAGGCGGCCAAACCGAAGGCGATAGCTACGGTACCGGCTGCGAATCCGGGCGGATTCAAACCGAGATAACCAGCCAGGATAATAGCCAAGGTCATGGTAATACGACCCGCCCTTAACTCGTTCTTCTCCGACATGTTGGGCGTTAACATACCCTTCATTAAGTCATGAGAAATAGCCGAGGATATGGCTAGCAACAAACCTGCCGCTGTAGACAATGCCGCGGCCAAACCACCAGCAGCTACTAGAGCGATTACCCAGTTAGGCAAGTTAGCGATAGATGGGTTAGCTAGTACCATGATGTCACGGTCAACTTTCACCATCTCGTTAGCTTCTTTGTCAGCTACGTATTGGATCTTGCCGTCGCCGTTCTTGTCTTCAAACTGTAGTAGACCAGTACGTTCCCAATCCTTGAACCATTGAGGACGCTCTTCGTATACCAAGTTTTCACCGGCAGCAGGCTCAATAGTGTTCATTAGGTTGAAACGAGCCATGGCACCAACAGCAGGAGCTACAGTGTATAGCAAAGCAATGAAGATCAAAGCGTAACCAGCAGACTGACGAGCAGCTTTCACAGAAGGTACAGTGAAGAAGCGCATGATTACGTGAGGTAGACCCGCAGTACCGATCATTAGAGACATGGTGTAGGCAAACATGTTGATGCCGTTACCAAGCTTAGCGGTAGTATATTCCTTAAAGCCTAGGTCGGTTACCACCATATCTAGCTTGTCTAGAAGGTAAACGCCACTGCCGTCGGCTAGAGTAGAACCTAGACCTAACTGTGGGATTGGGTTACCAGTCAACTCCAAGGAGATGAAGATAGCAGGAATAGTGTAGGCAGTGATTAGTACACAGTACTGAGCGATCTGGGTGTAAGTAATACCCTTCATGCCGCCTAGTACGGAGTAAACGAATACTACGGCCATACCGATGTATAGACCCATGTCATAATCTACTTCCAAGAAGCGGGAGAAGGCTACGCCAACACCCTTCATCTGACCGATAATGTAGGTCAAAGAAGCCAGGATCAAACAGATTACAGCCACAGTACGAGCTGTCTGGGAGTAGAAACGGTCACCGATGAATTCAGGTACCGTGAACTTACCGTGCTTACGCATGTAGGGAGCAAGGCACAAGGCTAGTAATACATAACCACCAGTCCAACCCATTAGGAATACGGAACCACCGTAACCCAAGAAGGCAATCAAACCTGCCATGGAGATAAAGGATGCAGCAGACATCCAGTCAGCACCGATAGCCATACCGTTTTGCAGTGGTGTTACACCACCGCCAGCAGCGTAGAAGTCACTAGTAGAACCGGCACGGGCCCACCAAGCGATTGCAAAATATAAACCAAACGTACCGAATACGGCGATGTAGGTATAGAGTCTTAACTCATCCATTAGGAATCTTCCTCAACGTTGTGCTTTTTGTCCAGATCGCCCATTTTCTTGGAGTACCAGAAAATGAGACCTAGAAATGTGTAGATGGAACCCTGTTGGGCAAACCAGAAACCTAATTTGTAGCCACCTAGACGGATCTCGTTAAGAGGTTCGACTAGTAGTAGACCAAAGCCAAAAGAAACAATAAACCAAATGACTAAGCAAATAAGGATCAGGCGGACGTTGTCCTGCCAATATGAATTTTGATTTTCCAAAATCTTCTCCTTGGAGTTATTGCCAAGCATCGTAAGGATGCATGACTTTTTGTTGTCAACGATAAGCATAGACCACAACTAAAAAAAACAAGCTATTGATGATGAAATCGTCGAGGCCGAATTTTACAGGGCAGGGTGTGTTTAGGTATTGTACTTTAGTATCTAGAAGTCCTAAATCTGCTTAAAATCAAAGCCATAGTGGCTGTGCTCTGCTAGAATTTGTTCCATCAATGGACTGTAATATGAAGGCCTAAATTAGTGAATTCTGAACTTGCCGAAATCTGTGATTTTATAAACGCGACCCCACCTTTTGACAAGCTGTCAGATGAGCAGGTACAGCGGTTAACTAAGAGCATCAACATAGAATATGTTAGGCAGGGGCAAAAGATGCCATCTGATGATGCGGAGCCGCATCTCTATATTTTGCGTAAAGGCGCTTTGGCCTATTATGACCAAACAGGTGAGTTGCTGAGCAAGTACAGTGAAGGCGATCTGTGTTCGGTATTTTTGTGTCCCGATGATGCTGTGCAGATTCGAGTTGCGGTGGAAGAAGACACCCTGCTTTATGCCATTCCTAAAACAGCACTGTTTGCAACCATTGAAAACTCTCCTGAAGCCACGGCTTTTTTCAACCAAACGGCGGCTCAGCGTTTGCAAAATAGAATGCAAAAGCACAATGGCGACGCCATCATTGCGTCAACCTTGTCCAATTCTCTAGTGGCTGATTTTTATCACGGGCCAGCAGCTACGGTAGAGAGTACAGATAGTATTCAGTTCACAGCCATGCGCATGAATGACATGGGTTATTCCTGTTTAGTGGTCACTGATGCCGGTAATATGGTGGGTATTGTCACTGATAAAGATATTCGTCGACGCTGTGTGGCCGTGGGTCTTGATATTCAAGCGCCGGTAGCTGAAATTATGTCTGCCGATGTTATTACTCTCGATGTCAATTACAGTGCTTATGATGCCTTGATCATGATGAGTAGTCGGCATCTACATCACTTGCCTGTAACAGAGTGTGGTCAGCTTGCCGGTGTGGTAACAGCTACCGATTTAATGAATCAGGAAGGCGATAATGCCATCAACCTGGTGCACTTGATTAGAAAGGCCAAGGATCTTGATGAGCTAGTCCGATTAAGTGAAATGCTACCTAGGTTGCAAGTGCGTATGGCGCGCTTGGGTACCTTGTCTGACCATGCTGGTAAAAGCATTAGTGCTATTACGACGGCCTTGACTAAACGCCTGATTATTATGGCAGAGGACCGGTTAGGCGCAGCGCCAGTGCCTTATGCTTGGCTTGCTGCCGGCTCTCAGGCGCGGCAGGAACAATTTACTCACTCTGATCAGGATAATGCCCTGATCATTGATGACAGTATGCGGCCTGAGCATGATGCATGGTTTATGGATTTGGCGACGTTTGTTTGCGATGGCCTAGCGGCCTGCGGATTTGTATATTGTCCCGGTGATGTGATGGCCACAAATACTAAATGGCGTCAGCCGCAGTCGGCGTGGCATAAGTACTTTAGGCATTGGGTGGATTCCCCCAAACCACAGGCCTTAATGTATTCTAGTATCTTCTTTGATTTGTCCACGATCCATGGCAACGAGTCCTTGTTAGCCGATGTGCGCCAGAAGATGTTGGCTAAGACGGTGGCAAACTCTTTGTTTATAGCGCACCTTTCTCGCAATGCTTTGCAACTAAGGCCCCCGCTGGGGTTTTTTCGAGGCTTTGTATTGGTGGAAAACGGCGATAATGAGAAAGCCTTAGATTTAAAACACAATGGTATTGCCCCTATTGTGGATTTGGCACGCATCTACGCCTTGCAAGAAGGTGTGACGGCAGTGAGCACCGTTGAGCGTTTGAAGCAGGTGGCAGGCACACCCAGCTTAACCCGCTCGTCAGCACGTAATTTAATAGACGCCTTTGAATTTTTGGGGTACCTGCGATTGACTCATCAAGCCGAGCAGATACAAGAGGGCAAAGAACCTAGCAATTTTATGAACCCAAAAGTCATTTCTAAATTGGAGCGTGAGCACCTAAAGGATGCTTTTAAGGTTATCAAGACACTGCAAAACAATCGTCAGGTGACCTACTAGTGAATATGCTAGGCCGCGTGTTGCCCAAGGTATTTATCAACCTAGAGCGACGTCGACGGGTTTGCTTGGCTCTGGCGCCTAAAGAGGGGGCTTTACACGAGTATCTGTCGACGCCCTTGCCCAACAAAGATACTGCGGTAGGCAAGATGACGATACTTTCTTTGGATTTTGAAACCACAGGGCTTAATGCAGTTCAGGATCAGCTCCTGAGTATTGGTTGTGTAGATATTGCTAATGGCAAAATCAAGCTGGGCAGTGGCCATCATCAGGTAATTCGCACATTAGGGCAACTTAAAAAAGACAATGTGGTGATTCACAAGATTACTGATGCCGAAAAAGAGCGTGGCGCGGAGTTAAAAGAAGCAATTGATCAGCTATTGCGACTAATGGCTGGAAAAGTAGTATTGGTACATTACGCCAAAGTCGAGCGTAATTTTTTAAGAGAAGCATGTTTGCAAATATACGGCATGGTACCGCCAGTGCTTATGATCGACACCTTAGCTATCACCAAGCGTCGTTTAGATAGACATAGTATTCCATACGATCCATCTCGCCTGCGCCTAATGCATTTGAGAAATAATTTTGGGCTGCCTAATTATAATGCTCATAATGCTTTGAAAGATGCTATTGCGACGGCAGAACTCCTATTGGCAGAACTGCAAACTCATCACAAAGGCTTGCGTACTTCGTTGCGTAAACTGTTATAGAAGCAATTGTTTTGCTTGGGTTTTTCTGGAATAGCTCTATTAACTAGGCATAATAATTACAACTGCTTAGCTAACTCTTATACCTTGGTATTACATCCTATGGTCTAATTTTCTAATTATAGGATAAAGATACACTGTGGGTACGTTTCCGGTTTTTCTATCGTTTAGATAATCGTAGCGTTTGTACAAAAAAAATAATCAGGAGATTTCCATGACAGATGTAAAATCTGATAAGACTACTTCCGGCTGGTCCCGTCGCGATGTGCTAAAAGCTACTTCCGTGGGTGCAGCAGGTGCAGCTACTCCAATGTTTTTCACCAAGAACGCTTGGGCTGATGGCCATGAGTCTATTGGTAACTACCCAGTAAAGGGTAGTGAAGTTGTATTTGGTTTTAACGTACCTCAAACTGGCGCCTACGCCGATGAAGGTGCTGATGAATTGCGTGCATACAAGCTAGCGGTAAGCCACCTTAACAACGGCGGCGGCATGCTAGACACATTGAAGCCAAGCAAGTTGACTGGTAACGGTGTATTGGGTAAGAAGGTAGCATACGTTACTGGTGATACTCAGACTAACGCGGATGCTTCTCGTACTTCTGCTCGTCGTATGATCGAGCGTGATAAGGTTATCATGGTTACTGGTGGTTCTTCCTCCGGTATCGCGATTGCTCAGCAGTACCTATGTAACGAACTAGGTATTATCTTTATGTGTGGTTTGACTCACTCAAACGACACAACTGGTAAGGATAAGCAGCGTTACGGTTTCCGTCACTTCTTCAACGCTCACATGACTGGTAAGGCTTTGGCTCCAGTATTGAGCAACGAGTACGGTAAAGATCGTCGTGCATTCCACTTGACTGCTGACTACTCTTGGGGTCACACCCAGCAGCAATCTATGCAAGAATTCACCGAGAAAGAAGGTTGGAGCACTGAAGGCAACATCATGACGCCTTTGAAGACCACTGACTTCTCTCAGTATCTTGCACAGGTTATGAACTCTGACGCTGACGTATTGGTATTGAACCACTACGGCGCCAACATGGTTAACTCTCTAACCAACGCTGTTAACTTCGGTATGCGTGACATGCAGAAGAACGGTAAGAACCTAGAAATCGTTGTACCTTTATACTCTCGTCTAATGGCGAAGGGTGCGGGTTCTGCGAACATCGACGGTGTATTGGGTACTTCTGGTTGGAACTGGGCTCTTGAAGATGACGGTTCTAAGGCATTCGTTGATGCATTCGTTGCAGAATACGGCTTCCCACCATCACAGGCTGCTCACACTTGCTACGTACAGACTCTTTTGTATGCTAACGCTTGTGAAATGGCTGGTACCTTCTACCCACCAGCAGTAATCAAAGCTCTAGAAGACTTTGAATTTACTGGTGCTGGTAACGGTTCTACTCTATACCGTGGCGCTGACCACCAGTGTATCAAGTCTATGCTAGTGATGAAGGGTAAGTCTCCTTCTGCACGCTCCAGCGACTTCGATTACCTTGAAGTGGTACAGGAAGTTGATCGCGCTACTGCCGATTACGATCCAAGCATCTTCGGTGGTGACCTAGGTCCATACAAGCCAGCTTAATAGCTACTTGTAACCCCTCTAAAAGGCCAGTGATTTGGCTGGCCTTTTATGTAGGTCGGATGTAGGTCGGGTTTTAACCCGACTGTCTAGACGAAATGTCGGATTGAAATCCGACCTACAATAATTAGCCAAAAACCTTAACTAAACACTTGGGAAATACTGTCCTAGGATGTTTTTATAATTAGAATTTTATTAACCATGTTCTGCAACAACAGCAAATGGAGCACCAGAAATGTTTGACCTGTCGATCAATGCATTATTTATGCAACTGCTCACCGGCCTACAGATGGGGTCTATCTACGTGCTTATCGCACTAGGTTTGACGCTTATCTTCGGTACTTTGGGAGTAGTTAACTTTGCCCACGGTGCCCTGTATTTGGTGGCAATTTATCTAGCCGTATCTATCAATGACGCAATGGGCTTCGGCTATGCGTTAGTTCTCGTTCCTACTATCCTATTTGCTTTGGGATTGGCCATGGAACGTGGTTTGATTCAATATTTTTACAACCGACCACATACTGACCAGATCCTGGTTACCTTTGGTCTAGCCATCGTGATCCAAGAAGTACTTAAAGCGGTCTTCGGTGCTAACAACATTCCTTTTGCTATTCCACAATGGGGCAACGGCATCATCATGATGCACGAGTGGTTCCCGTTCTTGGAAGGCTTCGTCGTATATCCTAAGTGGCGCATGATTTTGGTAGTGGTTTCTATTGTTACCGTTGCTGCCGTGTTTGCTCTACTACACTTGACCTCTTTCGGTCTAGTTATCCGCGCTGGTATGCGTGACCCTGAGATGCTGAAATTCTTGGGTGTTAACATCAACCGTCGCTTTATGATCGTATTCGGATTAGGTTCATTGATAGCAGGTATTGCCGGTGTGTTTGGCGGCCCTGTTACCCAGGTATCACCAGAAGTCGGTATGCACTTGCTGGTTCCATCCTTCCTAGTTGTTGTAATCGGCGGTATGGGCTCCCTAGGTGGCGCCGTATTAGCTGGCCTGCTAATTGGCATGGCTCAAAGCTTTACTGCACACGACATCAACCTTTCCACCATTATTGTTTACCTGATTACCGTAGTGGTACTGCTGGTTCGTCCACGTGGTCTACTTGGCGCTAAGGGAGTATTTGAATAATGAATACGCAACAAAGTTTTTTCGAACGTAACCGCGCAGTCATTCTGTTTGCCGCCATTGCGCTTACAATGCCTCTTTGGTTCCCAATCATTGGTGGTTATTCCGGTCTTGACACCAAGATCATGATCTTCTGCATCTTTGTCGTAGGTTTTGACTTGCTATTGGGTTACACGGGTTACCTTTCCTTTGGTCACGCTGCTTTCTTTGGTATTGCTGCTTACACCACGGGTCTGATGTTTAAGGGCTTTTCTGACAACATTATTCCAGCCATCATTGTGGCGGTGATAGTGTCTACTTCCGTAGCTGTTGTGATTGGCTTGTTAACCCTCAAGCGTACAGGTATCTACTTCTCCATCTTGACTCTGGCCTTTGGTGAGATGTTCCACTCCATGGCCATGGCGATGCTACAGCAATGGACTGGTGGTGAGAACGGTTTGACTGGTATGCCAACACCAATGTTGTTTGGTACCAAGATGCAAGGTGACGCGGTATTTTACTTCTCCGCATTTATGGCTATTGTTATGTTCTACGTAGCGAAGCGTATCGAGCGTTCTCCAGTAGGTTTGATGATGCGTGCTATCAAATGTAACCAGCAACGTTTGGAATACACTGGCATTAACGCTCGTAAGTACAAGCTACTGACTTTTGTTATCTCTGCTGCCTATGCTGCTTTAGCTGGCGCCATGATGGTGGTATACGAGCCATTCGTAGGTCACGAATTCTTAGGCTGGCACTTGTCTGGTGAAGTTGTATTGATGAGCGTAATCGGTGGTGTTGGTACCTTAGTGGGTCCAATGTTAGGCGCAGCCTTCATGCTTTACTTCGAAAACGTATTGTCTGCTGACATCGGTGAACACTGGTTGTTATATTTGGGCATCATCTTTATGGCAGTGGTTATCTTTATGCCAGGTGGCTTCATGGAAGCTATGTCCCGTTTGAAAGCTCGATTTAAGCAACAATAAGGAGAGAAATAATGGCTATTCTAGATATTCATCAGGTCTCCTTAAGCTTTGGTGGCCTGAAAGCACTACAAAATGTAAACCTAAAGATTGAAGAGGGTACAACCCACGCTTTGATCGGCCCTAACGGTGCGGGTAAGTCCACGCTGTTAAACGTATTGACCGGCATGCTTGAGCCAGATGATGGTTCTGTGATGTTTGATGGCAAGCCGTTGCTTGACGTTAACCCATGGGACATCAACCAGCTAGGTATTGCCAAGGTTTTCCAAACGCCAGCCATCTTCCCGGAGATGACGGTACTGGAAAACGTGACCATTCCAGTATTTGCTGCCCGTGACGGTTCTTTCCGCATGAACATGTTCGAAAGCTCTGACCACCAGCGCCCATTGATCGAATTTGCTGAAGAGCAAATTTGTGAACTAGGCCTAAAAGACAAGATGCACACCCGTGCTGATAGCCTTTCACGTGGTGACAAGCGTCGCTTGGAAATGGCTATCTGCTTGGCTCATAAGCCTCGTCTATTGTTGTTGGATGAGCCAACGGCGGGTATGGCGCGTCACGAAACAGAACAAACTATCGAATTGCTTAACAGCATGAAGGGTATTACTAAGGTAATCGTAGAACACGACATGAACGTTGTATTCTCCTTGGCGGAAAAGATTTCTGTATTGGCACAAGGTCAGATCATTGCCGAAGGTGCACCTAACGAGATCAAGGGTCATCCAAAAGTAATCGAAGCCTACCTTGGCGAAGCGCAGGTTTAAGGAGAAAATTATGAGTTCAGAAACTAATAGTGGCGCACAGTCGTTCTTCTCCTGTCGTGACCTAAACGCTTACTACGGTGAAAGCTACGTAGTACAGGGTGTGTCTTTTGACATTCCAGAAGGCGAAATCGTTGCCTTACTAGGCCGTAACGGTGCTGGCAAGTCTTCTACTTTGCGTACCATTGCACGTGCTGATGAGCCAATGCTAACCAGTGGTGAAGTATGGTTGGATGGTTTGCCATTGCACGAGATGGAACCATACGAAGCCGCCCGTAACGGCATCCAGCTAGTATGTGAAGATCGTCGTATCATCCCGGGTGTAACCGTGGAAGATAACCTAACTTTGGCTCAAATCGCTGAACCAAAGGGTTGGACCAAGGAACAAATCTATGAATTGTTCCCGCGTCTAGCAGAGCGTCGTAAGCAAGAAGCTTCTTCTCTTTCTGGTGGTGAGCAGCAGATGCTAGCCGTAGCCCGTGCCCTTAGCCGTGACATCAAGTTGCTGTTGTTGGACGAGCCGTATGAAGGTTTGGCGCCAGTTATCGTACAAGAAATTGAACGTATGCTGCAGAAGGTAAAAGAGCAGGGTATTACTACTATCATCGTAGAACAAAATGCCATGGCTGCCTTGAAGCTAGCTGATAAAGCTATCATCATCGACACCGGCGAAATCGTATTTACCGGTACTGCTGAAGAAGTAATGGCTAACCAAGCCCTACGTGAAGAGTACTTGGCGGTTTAATAACCCCCAACGCACTAATCAAAAAGCCAGCCTCGTGCTGGCTTT
>Ga0055584_100007822_pt1 | contig 10477 bp, 10 predicted proteins | sample OSDHelmetaG_FD_58716 | JGI IMG/M metagenome (GOLD analysis project Ga0055584, IMG submission 58716) | Pelagic marine sediment microbial communities from the LTER site Helgoland, North Sea, for post-phytoplankton bloom and carbon turnover... | ecosystem: Environmental > Aquatic > Marine >...
AGCTGTCCGCCAGCTAAGCGTATGCTCATCTCTGCCGGTACCACCGTGGCGGTCAACGAGCCAGAGCAAAACGCCAAACACAGCTGTCGAGAGAGCAATAACCAACGGTGTACGAAAGTTGGCCGTTATATAGTCGTGAAACAGCAGACCAATAATGCCTGCTGGGATGGTGGCCAATACGATATACCAGCCAAACATGGCCTCAGCATTCGGTGACGAACGAGTAATGATTGACTGGGACCACGCCGAAGTCACCGCCTTAATTTCCTTACGAAAATAAGTACAGACTGCAATCAGGCTGCCCAGGTGAACCGCCACATCAAATGCCAGCCCCTGGTCATCCCAGCCCATAAATACCGGCACCAGGATCAGGTGTGCCGAACTGGAGATCGGCAGGAATTCAGTGAACCCCTGCACAAGCGCCAATACAATTGATTCCAGATAATTCATCGTGATCCTGTATGTAATAAGACGCGCACAGCGCGTCAGCAAATTCTATATATTAGGGATTCGGAGCCGGCCACGCATATCATGCCCGTGCATGCCGCTAGGTGCGGCTACTCCGCCCAGACTGAGTGCCATCACTTTAACCGATTCGCCCATCTCACCGGGCAACAAAAGCTGCCGCAATTTACTGGCTTGTTCTACCTGTGCCTGCTGATCACCTTCCAGCATCGAAACCCGCTTATCTATGCCCGACGCTAACAGGAAATTCGCCTGCGTCGTATAGCCAGTTACCGCAAACCCCGCCCCGAGGGCCGCTTCAGCCAGCAAACTAAAATCGACCCAAGCCGTTATATCCTGTAATCCGGGCCAGACAAACGGGTCTTCATGCGCCCTGTGCCTATAATAACAACGCAGAGTTCCGGAACTACGCTCAGAAAAATAATACTCGTGACGCGGAAAACCGTAATCGAGGATCAGGGCCACCCCTTCTTCCAGCCATTCCGCCACGGTCGTTATCCATGCTGGAAGCTGCAGACAGATTTCTGACTCAAAACCTTGCGGAGGAAGGAATCCCGGCAAGCGTGTAATTATGTCAATTGCCCCAAGTAATTCTGCGCCAGCGGGCCGGCCGTCGACTACAAACCGATCGCCATCAACCGCAACGCCCAATTCGTCCGTCGCGTCTCCAAGTAAGACAAAGCGCTGCACCGGCAGCGCATCCAGCACCTCATTGGCGACCACCACCCCGCGAAAAGCTTCGCTGGGCGCACTGTCCAGCCAGCGCACCCGGTCGCGCAACTTCGGTGCCCGATGCATGATGGTTTGCAACTGCCGTTCGCGTAATTCCGCACTCGGCTCCAGGATCAGGTATTCATCTGGTAACGACCCCAGTCGTTCCAGTTCCAGCAGGATATCGGCCGCCATAATCCCGGTACCGGCACCCGGTTCCAAAATTTTTCCGCCACCCAATGACATCAGGACCTCGGCACACTGGCCCGCCAGACATTGGGAAAAAAGTGGCGATATAACAGGCGCGGTAACAAAGTCACCCGCATCGCCAAATTTATTGGCGCCCGCACTGTAATAACCCAGGCCCGGTGCATACAGCACCAGGTTCATATAATCCGCGAAGCTGATCCAGCCCCCGGCCGCCTTTATATGCTCACGGACATGCGCACACACTGATTCGCTATGCGCCAGAGCCTCAGGTGATGGTAGGGGAAGGTCAAGCTGCATATGTACGGACTTTATCTCACGCCACTATCGCGATTACGTGACAATGGCGGCAATAATTGGTGAATACTGTGTGCTGATGTAATCTTACACGCCTTCCAGGCATGACCTGCACCGAACATTAAATACAGGCAACCACAAAAAGTGAATTCATCCAGCAAGTCGTCCTTAGCTTTAGAAGGCCAGTGGGCTTTAATTACCGGCGCAGGCAGACGCATCGGCGCGAGCATGGCCCGCATCCTCCACGAACAAGGGATGAATATCGCGATTCATTATCGAGGCTCAGCTCAGGAAGCCGACACGCTTGCGGCCGAGCTCAACGCCGAGCGTGCTGATTCAGCCATCACGGTGCAGGCCGATTTGCTCGATACGCCGAGACTGCCGGGGCTGGTCAATGACGTCATCGAGCGCACCGGCCGACTCGATTTGCTACTAAACAACGCCTCGTCTTTTTACCCAACACCACTGGATGAAGTAACTGAAGAGAACTGGAACGATTTGCTGGGCACCAACCTGAAAGCCCCCCTGTTCCTGGCAAAAGCCGCGGCACCCCATCTGAAAAAGAGCCACGGCAACATTATTAATATCGTGGACATACACGCGCAGCGGCCACTGGGCAATCACCCGGTATACGGCCCAGCCAAAGCCGGGCTGGCCATGCTAACTCGCTCTCTCGCCAAAGATCTGGCGCCCGATGTCAGGGTAAACGGAGTGTCACCCGGCGCAATACTCTGGCCGGAAGATGGTATGCCGGAAAAAGTGGAGCAGGCGATCATCAAGCAGGTCCCGCTTAAGCGCACAGGCGAACCCGCCGATATCGCAAAAACAGTGCTTTTTCTGGTTAAGGATGCGCACTACATTACCGGGCAAATCATTGCCGTCGACGGTGGCCGCAGTATCGGCTGGTAAGCAGCCGCTATAGCGCCCCCGTATTAACAGCGGTCAGGCGATACCGATTTCTACCTTCTGCATCGGGTGCGCATCATTATCGAAATCATCCCAGATTTGGCTCATAGTCAAACCAATGACCGGATGCCTGAGTTCAGGCGCAACCTCAGCCATAGGCTCTAAAACAAACGCGTATTTTTCGATGTCTTCACGCGGAAGTTCGGGTGTGCCCTCGCGGACCAGGTCACCGTAGAGCAGCAAATCCACATCCAGGGTTCTCGGGCTAAAAGGGTCTGATTGCCTTTTACGGTGGGCTTTTCTGTGCAGGGACTCCAACCGATCCACTATCAGCTCAGGTTTTTCCAGTGTGCTGAAACCAATCACCATATTCAGGAAGTCTTCCCCGGCGAACCCAACGGCCGCATTCTGGTAGACCGATGACACAGTCAGCTCGCCATATTCCGAGGCCAGCTCCTGACAGGCCATTTTCAGGTTCTGCTCCGGTGCTATATTGCTGCCGGCACTCAAATAAACATTTACGGGTGCATTGCGTACATCAAGCATGATTCCCTCGCTCCACCACGACCCCGACCGATTTTGACCGGGTTACGGCGTATGGCTTTTGTATGGATACCTTTATCCAGGGCACATCAAAGTCACTCATAATCATGGCCGCAATTGCATCAGCGGCCGTCTCAACAAGCTTGAATTTTTTTTCCTGCACAAACTTTTCTACTCGTTGCGACACGCTCTTGTAATCCAGTGCATCATCCAGCGCTTCACTTTTTGCAGCCCGAGCCATGTCCCAGGCCATCTCCAGATCGATACTGACAATTTGCTGCATCTGCCGTTCCCAGTCCCAGAGACCGATAATCGTCTTGAAGCGCAAATCCTTAACAATTACGAGATCCATCGACTGTCCTTAAATAAAGCCCTGTTCTGCTCAGGCCGCAACCGTTGTCATTTGCTGCAGTTCTCCCAAGTCCCACCTCGGTCTGGTCATTACCTCACCGGACGAGATGTCACCTGCCTGCAAACGCAGCAGACCCAAGTGAGCAATCATGGCGCCGTTGTCCGTGCAAAACTCAGGCCGGGGGTAGTAAACCTCTGCACCCACTGGCTGCAGGGCCAACGCTAATTCAGCACGAAGGCTGCGGTTAGCACCCACCCCACCTGCCACAACCAGAGATTTGTAACCGGTGCTGCCGATCGCCCTGACTGACTTCACAGCCAGTGTCTCGACCACGGCCTCCTCAAATGATTTCGCAATATCGGCCCGATCGGATTCGGTCAGCGGGTGTTTTTCTTCGAGTTCGCGCACGGCGAGCATGACTGCCGTCTTCAGGCCACTGAAACTGAAGTCCAGACCGGGCTTTTTAAGCATCGGCCGGGGAAACTTAAAACGGGCTGACTGCCCGCGCGTTGCCAACTCCGCCAGTGCGGGGCCACCCGGATAGGGCAAACCCAGCAATTTCGCCGTTTTATCGAACGCCTCACCGGCAGCATCGTCGAGGGTCTGGCCCAAAACCTTGTATTTACCCGGGCTGGCCACATCCACGAGCATGCTGTGTCCGCCGGACACCAGCAAAGCTACAAAAGGGAATTCAGGCACACGCTCTTCGAGCAGGGCGGCCAGGAGGTGGGCTTCCATATGATGCACGGGTATTGCGGGCAGGCCCCAGCCAAAAGCCAGCCCCTCTGCTACGGTGCCCCCCACCAGCAAGGCCCCGATCAGGCCTGGCCCGGCGGTATAGGCAACGCCGTCCAGCTCCGTAGCCTGGATACCGGCCTCGTCCAGAGTTTCCTGCACCAGCGGCAAGAGTTTCCGTATATGGTCGCGTGAGGCCAGTTCCGGCACTACGCCACCATAGCGTGCGTGCACAGGGACCTGACTGTAGAGGCGATGCGCCAGTAAGCCGCCCGCGGCATCGTAAATTGCCACGCCGGTTTCGTCACAGCTGGTCTCGATACCCAGAACTTTCATATGCTTTCCGACACTCGGCCAGTCACCATAATGCCTGAAAGTCAGCCCGGATACCTCATCAAACCTTTGCAATTGCATGCCTTGGGCGGTATATTTGCGCCCCCTACCGGCACAAGCGCCGGTTTTTTTGCTCCAAATGCCAGTATTTGGTGGAGAAGGAACACAGTTTTGCCAAGCGTACGAGTCAGAGAAAATGAACATTTTGACGCAGCCCTGCGTCGTTTTAAGCGTGCCTGTGAAAAAGCCGGCATCCTGTCGGAATTACGCCGGCGTGAGTATTACGAAAAACCGACGCAAGAGCGAAAACGTAAAAAGGCAGCTGCTGTTAAGCGCCAGATGAAGAAGACTTCCCGTGATATGAACCAGCGAGTGCGTCTGTACTAGCTTGTGTTGCCTGATGTCGAATACTGACATCAGTTAAACTTGCACGACCACGCTATTTATCTGTGTAGCTATCGATTGACGACACTGCAATCAGCCAGACATCCTGTTTCATTGCTGCTGCGGCATTCCGCCTGACACTAACGCTATAAGTCGAGCCCGGTTCAACTAATGTCTCTTAAAGCACAAATCCAGTCCGACATGAAAACCGCCATGAAAGCGGGCGAAAAAGAACGCCTTAGCGTTATTCGCATGCTACTTGCAGCCATACAAACCCGCGAAATTGAAGAGCGCAGCGATCTCAGCGATGCGGACGTCATGCAGGTTGTAGAGAAACTGATCAAACAGCGCAAGGATTCAGCCCGACAGTTTGCCGACGCCGGTCGCCCGGAACGTGAGGCACAGGAACTCAGTGAAGCTGAAACACTGCAGGGCTATCTGCCGGAACAGTTATCGGCAGTAGAACTTGAAACGCTGGTTGCCGGCATTATCGAGTCCACGGGTGCCAGCAGCATGAAGGACATGGGCAAAGTGATGGCGGAAGTTCGCGCGCAGGCACAGGGTCGCGCCGACATGGGTGCTTTAAGCGGCCTCGTAAAAAGCCGTCTTTCCTGAACCTGAAGGTTTTCTAACCGCCCCGATCCAGCATTCTTAAGCCGTATGCCCGCCATCAGTTGGCAGCGCTTCGGCAGAAGTGCCTGAGTGTTAAGAAACTCTCGCGCTGCGCATGCTGAACGTTCCTTAGAAACCCGCGGCAGGCACAAAAATACTTTATCCTGTATGACCGATTCATTTAAACACTTCACCTAACAAGAGCCCGCAATACTCACATCGCCATGGCCGGTCGCATTCCTCAGGATTTCATCAACGATCTGATCGATAGGTCAGATATCGTCGAGATCATCAGCAGCCGTATTCAGCTAAAAAAGGCAGGCCGGGAGTACAAAGCCTGCTGTCCTTTTCATGGCGAAAAAACACCCTCATTCACGGTGAGCCCCGACAAAGGTTTCTATCACTGCTTCGGGTGTGGCGCACATGGAACTGCAGTCGGTTTCCTTATGGAGCATGACCAACTTGAATTCGTTGAAGCCGTCGAGGAACTGGCTTCACTGAACGGCGTTGACGTACCCAGGGACGCCAATGCCGCACCGACATCACCAACCGCCCCACTTTATGAACTGCTCGACAAAGCGGCGAAGCTATTCCGCGACCAGTTACGGGACAACCCGGCTGCAGTGGAGTATCTGAAAAAGCGCGGGCTGGATGGCGAGACTGCGACCCGCTTCCTGATTGGCTATGCGCCGGCCGGCTGGGACTTTCTGCTCAAACGATTTGGGTCCGATGACGAGGGACGCGATCGCTTGCTGAAATCCGGGCTGGTTCTGCGCAACGAGGAAGGCCGAGTTTATGATCGCTTTCGCGAGCGCATCATGTTCCCGATTCGCGACAGCCGCGGCCGCATTGTCGGCTTGGGCGGCCGCGTGCTCGACCAGGGTGAACCCAAATATCTCAACTCACCCGAGACGCCTGTATTCCATAAAGGACGAGAGCTTTATGGCCTTTATGAAGCCCGCAAAGCCAATCGCAAACTGGACAACCTGATTGTGGTCGAGGGATACATGGACGTGGTGGCACTCGCTTGTCACGGCATCAACAACGCGGTGGCTACATTAGGCACCGCAACAACGCCCGAACATTTACAACGGCTCTTTCGTACGACGAATGAAATCATTTTCTGCTTCGACGGTGACCGTGCGGGTCGCGATGCAGCATGGCGGGCACTGCAGGTCACCTTGCCGGAACTGCGCGAAGGCCGGCAAGTACGATTCCTGTTCCTGCCCGATGGCCAGGATCCGGATTCGGTCGTAAGCGATCAGGGCGCCGATGCATTTCGCCTGCAACTGGATAGCAGCATGCCGCTTTCGGAGTACTTGCTTGAGCACCTGAAAGCCGCCACAGATCTAAGCAGTATGGATGGTCAGGCGCGTCTGGCCGAGCTAGCCCGCCCCCTGGTGAACCGCATACCCGAGGGGATTTATCGCGAGTTATTGATAGACCGATTGGCCCTGGAGGTGGGTCTGGCATCACGGCGGCTGGCCCAGTTACTCGAAGACCAGGGCGGTGGCGAAACAACTCCGGTTGGCGCCGCAGCGCCCCCGTCAAGTGCCGAGGCCCGAAGCCGGCCGGGTCACCTCCGCCAGGCCATAAAACTGGTACTGCACAAACCGTCGGCGGCGACGACCATCGCAATACCCGAGGGTCTGGTCAATTTGCGTAAACCGGGCATCGAGTTGTTAGCGGCCTTGTTGAAAACTGCCGCCGAAAAGCCTGACATCAAAGCTGCGCGACTTGCCGAGGCGCTCCAGGATCACCCGGATGGAGGGCAACATCTGCAGAAACTGCTGATGCAAGATATACCTCTTGGAGACGAATCCGACTGGCCGGCGCAACTGCACGCCACTCTGGAAGCAATCATGCATGAAGAGCGTGAACAACGAATCAATGAATTGACCGGTAAGGCCAATGCCGGTCTGAGTCAAACCGAAAAGCAGGAACTTAAAGCTCTCCTGTCGGGTCAACATCCCACGTGAAACAGGTATTTGCGGTGGCAATCGCGGACTCTGACGTGGGTACACTCGGATTGCGCGCTGCATCGCTACAGACCCAACCAGGCTATTCTATTTTAATTCAAACAGTTAAACCTATTTCAACGATGTCCTACACCAGCACATATAGCCTTAATTTCGCCCAGTTCGTATAATGGATGGTTTACGTTTTCCACTGAGGTCAGCCGAGTGAAAGAGCAGACTGCTTCCCCCAAGCCAACAATCAAGCAGCCACTAGTCAAACAGCAAAACTCACAGTTGAAGCTGCTGATTGCCCGTGGCAAAGAACAGGGTTACCTGACCTATGCAGAGGTCAACGACCACCTGCCCAACGATATCGTAGACCCGGAGCAGATCGAAGATATCGTCAATATGATCAACGATATGGGCATTACCGTCTACGAGAAGGCACCGGAAGCAGATTCGCTGGTGCTGTCTGACGCAGCGGTTACCAATGACGACGAACAGGAAGAAGCTGCCGAGGTTATTGCGACGGTTGATTCGGAATTCGGTCGCACCACGGATCCAGTGCGTATGTATATGCGCGAAATGGGCACCGTTGAACTGCTGACTCGTGAAGGCGAAATCCGCATTGCGAAACGTATCGAGAAGGGTCTCAACGCGGTGAAGGCCGCGGTGTCGCTTTTCCCACCCACCTTCGATCATCTGGAGGTAGTCTTTGAACCAATTAAAGCCGGCGAAGGCAGGCTGACCGACATACTGACCAAGTATATCGACCCAACCGCACCAGATGTTATCGCTCAGCCGGGCGTAAAAACGGCTGATGACGACGAAGAAAAAGAAGTAGACACGGGCCCCGATCCAGTTGAAGCAAAAAAGCGCATGGCGTCAATATCCCGTCGCCATAAGCGCGTACTGCTGCTGATCGAGTCCGACGGTTCTAAAGCGAAGAAAACAATTGCAGCACGCGAAAAACTAACGGCGGAACTGGCAGAAATATTGCTAGCCCCAAAACTGTTCGATGCGCTTTGCGGCAATCTGCGCGACACGATCAAGCAGATTCGTAGTCTGGAAAAACAGATCATGCTTATCTGCGTCAGAACCGCAGGCATGCAACGCAAAGACTTTATTGCCAGCTTCCCGAAGAATGAAACCAACCTGAAGTGGCTGGACAAGCACATTCGCGCCAAACGCAAATACTCTTCAATTCTGGCAAAGATGCAACCGGATATTATCCGTGCGCAGAAGAAACTGATCATCATTGAAGAGAAGACACACCTCAGCATCGCGGAAATAAAAGACATCAATCGCAAGATGTCGATCGGTGAAGCCAAGGCTCGGCGTGCGAAGAAAGAAATGGTTGAAGCTAACCTGCGCCTGGTGATTTCTATCGCCAAGAAATACACCAACCGCGGTTTGCAGTTCCTTGATCTTATCCAGGAAGGCAATATCGGGCTGATGAAAGCAGTCGACAAGTTTGAGTATCGGCGCGGCTACAAGTTTTCCACCTATGCAACCTGGTGGATTCGACAGGCAATCACCCGGTCCATCGCTGACCAGGCCCGCACCATTCGTATCCCGGTTCACATGATAGAGACCATCAACAAGCTGAACCGCATCTCGCGGCAGATGCTGCAGGAAATGGGCCGCGAACCATTGCCGGAAGAATTGGCAGAGCGCATGGAAATGTCCGAGGACAAAGTACGCAAAGTGCTGAAAATTGCAAAAGAGCCTATTTCGATGGAAACCCCGATTGGTGATGATGAAGATTCGCACCTCGGTGACTTCATCGAGGATGCAACGGCCGCATCGCCGATTGATTCTGCGACGGGTTCTGGCCTGAAGGAAACCACCGGCAATGTGCTGGCTGGCCTGACGCCTCGTGAAGCCAAAGTGCTGCGCATGCGTTTCGGTATCGAGATGAATACGGATCACACGCTTGAAGAAGTCGGCAAACAGTTTGATGTAACGCGTGAGCGCATTCGTCAGATTGAAGCCAAGGCTTTGCGTAAGCTGCGCCACCCATCGCGGTCGGATCAATTACGAAGCTTCCTGCTGGAAGACTAGCCCTCGACATACAGCCATAAAAAAACCCGCCATCGGCGGGTTTTTTTATGGCTCACGTTTTCAAAAAGCTACATACAAGCGGTTTGCACATGTAAATTCCGCGAGGACCTATCAAGCGACCACGTTCGGCCTGAAAGTCGCTCATCTCTTAAACGCAGCTTGAAACACGGTTATTCAGACGCCGTCAGCGATGGATACAGATTGTCCATCGACACCGAAAGCCCATTCTCCTGAACAACACGTGCATGCCTACGCTCCAGCAATCGCGGTCGCGGCACGCCACAAGAGTGGGCAATCATCGCAATATCATGCTCCACCGAACGCTGATAGCGATACACGCGTTCCGCCTTATCCGTTGGGTCAAGACCACGCTGCAATTTGGGATCGTGTGTCGTCACGCCCGTGGGACAGGTATTCCTGTTGCACTGGAGCGCCTGGATACAACCCAGTGCGAACATAAAGCCCCTGGCGGATACAACGAAATCTGCACCGGCACAAAAGGCAGCCGCCACATACTCCGGGTTAACCATCTTGCCGCTGGCAACCGTATGTATACGCCCCTTGAGACCGTACTTGTAGAGATAATCAACAACGACCGGCAGGCTTTCGCGCACGGTCAGACCTACATTGTCCATAAGTGCCTGCGGTGCCGCGCCAGTGCCTCCATCACCCGAATCAATGGTTATAAAATCCGGCGCGTTTTCAGGCCCTTTCATAACAATCAACTGCAACAGTTCTTCGAACCAATCGAATGCGCCGAAAACGGTTTTGAAACCCACTGGTTTACCGGTAATCCGCCGCACATTCGCAATCATCTCAAGCAGACTGGCTGCATCACATATTTCCGGGTGGCGATTAGGGCTAATAGAATCCTGACCCGCCGGAATGCCGCGTATGGCAGCGATTTCCT
>Ga0055584_100007824_pt1 | contig 10476 bp, 9 predicted proteins | sample OSDHelmetaG_FD_58716 | JGI IMG/M metagenome (GOLD analysis project Ga0055584, IMG submission 58716) | Pelagic marine sediment microbial communities from the LTER site Helgoland, North Sea, for post-phytoplankton bloom and carbon turnover... | ecosystem: Environmental > Aquatic > Marine >...
TAAGTTCCAGCAGCCGACCACGGCAATAAACCAGTTGTGGCAGACCGACTTTACCTATCTCAAGGTCATCGGTTGGGGTTGGTTCTATCTGTCCACCGTGCTGGATGATTACTCACGCTTCATCCTGGCCTGGAAGCTGTGCGATGGCATGACTGCCAGTGATGTCAGCGATACGCTCGATCTGGCGTTGCAGCGCAGTGGGTTGGAAACGGCGACGGTCGACCGTATCACCCGATGACGCAGGGCAAGATCGAACGCTGGCATCGCTCGATGAAGAACCAGGTGTTGCTGGAAAACTATTATCTGCCCGGCGACCTGAAAGCACGCATCGGCGAATTCATTGCCTACTACAACACCGAGCGCTACCACGAGAGCTTGAACAACCTGACGCCCGAAGATGTGTATACCGGTCGTGGACAAACCGTGCTCAACAGACGACTGAAAATCAAGCAGAAAACGATCGCCGAACGACGTCGGCTATACTACAAACAGAAGGCCGCATAGGCATGAACCTGATGAGCTGAAACTCTCTCTTAAATCAGGACATCCGAAGTCCGGAATCCTTTGACGACGTACAGGACATCGAAGCCTTCCACCGACCGGTATTCTTGACATAAGATCGCCGCTGGAAAGCCTATCCGACAATGTCGGGCGAACCACCCGACTCGCCAGCGGCATCTCTCCCGAGCACTCGCCACTGGTGCCAGGAAAACAGCAGAAACGCAATCGCCAGTACCAGTTCGGTTACCTCACCAAATTCCGAGATTGCGTAGTAATAATCCCGTAGGGGCTCGAAGAGATTTCTGTAAGTGCGCCACACCAACATGAGCAAAAAGTATGGAATTAGTATCCAGTGCGGCGTGATACGCATTGCGAAAAACGGCCAGTCGCGATAGCTGCCCCATCGCCACACGGCAAAACACGGCATGATCGTACCGTAGGCACCAACTACGAACATCCCCCAGGAAAACATCGTCTGCACTCCATAAACGTTGTGCAAGTTTGACTCTCCCTGGCGATTGATTTCGCTTAGGGTCTCCGGCGTGGAAAACCCAAAGATACGCTGCCCCCAACTGATTTCCTCGCCCACGATAAAAATCAGACCGCACAGGAAAAAACCATAAAGAAACGCGAATAGCGCATCCTGAGCACGAGCGAAACGCAATAAAAGCAATCCGGTGAAGCAGGTTGCACCAAGCCAGGCCACGACCTGCATCCACTCGCCCAGCCGGTCTTCTCCTGTCAACATATCGAACGTCGGTCGATGTACAACACCGGCCGCTATCGTAATTAGCGGTAGAACAAAGGGTACGGCGGCCACGATTACGATAAAAGTCGGGGAAGACTTCCAATCCTCAGCAGCCGAGGCAATCATTCTTCTTATTAGCATCTTGGTAATTCCCACCGCGCGATTATTCTCTCGCTTGATTCTTCTTATTCAGTAGATGCCGGTTTCACTCACTTCATGGCATTGGCTTCCGCTCAATGATGCAAAATGGAAGCATTACAGCACAGTAACTCCGGACGCAGCGAAAATGCAATATTACCCTTTACATAAGGAGGAAGTGGCTTCGAGCAGTCTGCAGACCTGGATCGAGCCCGGGGACTGTGCCCGGCCGGCACCGGCAAGCAATCTCCGGGTGAACTAACCGCAGACGAGACGACCGGCTCACCTTCTATCCGCGTGCGGCTGACCGCATCCGCAAGTCCGCGTATTGTGACTTGTCGACTGACCAGCTGAAACGTCGGTCCGACATATCCTGATTGCGCAAATGTTTGAAGTTCGTCGGTGTTCTCGTTCGGAAATGATGCTAGGCTTGCGCGAATTCTAGGTTGCAATTTCCGTATGCGACGCCTGCGTTGCCGGTATCCCAGTGGTCAGATGCTTTCAGGAAAGGATAAATGAGGATCCTATACTTTACGGTTGATTTTCAACACCCATTGGTGCCCGGCTCCCATCGCCACTATCACTTTATCAAGGAGCTTTCGAAGCGCCACGACATAGTCTGGCTCACGTTTGCTTCGAAACCCGTGCCTGCCGAAGCCATTGATGAAATGCGTCAATACACCACGGAGATGAGGGTCTTCAGCTGGTGTCCGGACGGTAAGTTGCCGACATCGAAGCTGGCGCGGCGGAAGCTGCGCACACAAGCGGTGACTGCGCTCGACCTGGCATTTCGGGAGGTGCTCGAGGCAGGTGAGCAAGATGTTGTGTTTTTTCATGGGCAGAGGGACCACTCGCTGCTAAACTCTTGCGAGATCCCTGTCGTCATTGACATGTGTGATGCGAACTCGATGCGCATTCTGACGCAGGCTCGCTATGAGTCGATCTATCGCCTTCCGGTGAACATGCTCAACTACCTGTGGACGTTGAGTACAGAGCGAAAAATCCTACAAAAAAGTCGTCACATCGCTTTAATCTCTCCACGAGATCGTGCCGCAGTAGCAGCGTCCAACAGCGATATCCATGTCGTCCCGAATGGCGTAGATTTGGATTACTGGTGTCCGACGGAGAAGGTCTCGCATCGTAATACGATTGTTCTGACCGGTGAAATGAGTTATCGGCCAAACACGGACGCGGCGATGGTACTGGTGCGAAAAGTCATGCCGATCCTTCGACAAGAGCTTGACGACCCGCAGCTTCTCCTCGTCGGGCGTGCGCCACCGGCTGCTCTGAAAGATGAAGTTCGCGGGCAGGAAGATATTACGCTTACGGGGTTTGTGGATGACGTCAGGCCGTGGATTCAGCAGGCAAGTTTGTTTGCCGCGCCTATTCGATTTGCGTCAGGTATGCAGAACAAAATACTGGAGGCTATGGCAATGAAGCTCCCGGTCGTTACGACACCGGTCGTGGAAGAGGGGTTGCGTAGCGATGCTATAGAAGGAAACCCGGCTATTGTTGCGGGAATTGACAGCGAGCGAGCGTTCGCGGACGCCATTATTCGACTGCTAAGAGATCCCGTGGAATGTGCTTCGCTTGGAGAAGCAGGCCGTGCTTACGTCAAGCAGAACTTTTCGTGGGCAAGCAGTTCTAGGATGTTTGAGCGCATGTGCCTGGATGCGATTGCTGGAGTGAACTGAAACCGGTGATTAGCAGAAATGCAAGTGCTAACGGTCTCGAACAATCCGCCTGTAGCCGGATACTGATGGACACTTTGCGAAAGGTGTTCGAAGCGCTTGAGTTGTCCGGCATACGGTATTGCGTTATGCGGGATTTCGAGCAACTTTTCGCAGAAGAGGACGACAAGGAAATAGATCTGATCGTCGATCGGAAGGTCTTTCCATCGGCCAGGAAAGTTCTGGAGGGTTTAGGGTTTATCGAGACGCCTTCGTGGGGGCATGAGCCGCATCGGTTTTTCGTCATTTATCTGCCGGAAATCGAGATGTGGCTGAAGCTGGATATCGTCAACTCGCTGCGTTTCGGGAAGCCGGTCAGTTGTTTCGGTGATGATTTGCTGATCAGCATGGTCGAGCATCGAATTTATCGTGAGTGCTGCTATACCCTGGCGCCGGAAGACGAGCTGTTACTTTTGCTCATCAAGGCTGTCGTGAACGATGGCGGAATTCGAGGATCGCGGGCGGATGCGTTGCAGAGGCTTTGGCAGCAGACAAAGTCCGATCCGGAACGTAAAGCGCGCCTGGACTCGCAATTACGGGCATACTTCGGACCCAATGCAGATGGGAATCGTGCGTTGGATCACGCCGATTGGCCATGGTTCGTTTCGAGACGAGCACAACTCATCAAGTCCTTGGCTGTGAGGCAGCCTTTCCGAACCGTTGGTCGATATCTGCGCACACGATTCATGGGCTTCATTAGCCCGTTGCTCTACGCTGTTTTTTGGCGCGGGGCTTCCGTTGCCCTGCTGGCCCCGGATGGGGCCGGCAAGTCGACGCTGGCCGCGCACCTGCTCGCGCAAAAGCATCTGCGCGCACGTTTGATTTATATGGGCATCAACCTGAAAGCAAGTGTAGTAGGTCTGCCGACGACGCCTTGGTTCCGAAGACATGCCAATGGTGCCGGAGGTAGCTCAATCAAGCGATTTGTCGCAAAAGTCTTGAATTTTCCGAACACGCTGCTTGAACAATGGTACCGGTCCTTGACCGGGTTCTATTACCGTCTGCGGGGACGGACCGTAGTCTATGATCGCTATGTTTATGATACCTGGATTAATCCGCGTCCGACGAGGTTAATCAAACGCGTACGTCGCTTCCTGATCGAGCGAACCTGCCCCCATCCTGACATTGTCATATTCATGGATGCGCCAGGTGCAGTGTTATTCTCGAGAGCCCATGAACATAGCGTCGAAGCGCTTGAGAAAAAGCGACAGGCGTACCTGGAGGTCGGGACGAAAATCCCGAATCTGCACATAGTCGATGCTACGCAAGATCTGCTGGCAGTGTCAGCGGAGGCGACTTCAATCGTCTGGGGTTTTTATTGCAACCGCCATGGCAGCCAGCCGCCGCATGGCGCAATCAAGCCAACCGGCACCTGATATGTCCGATCCTGAACGACAAGCGGCTGGCGCGTCCGCCCGCCATATCCGCGGTTCCAGCTTGTTGCTCTTTGGGAAAGTAATTTCCGTAGGAATCGGGCTCGCAACCCAGGTCGCATTAGTCCGATATCTTGATAAGGCTGACTTCGGGGCATGGGGCTATGCGATATCCGTAATTAGCTTCTTCGGAACGATCTGCACCCTGGGTCTGGCCAGGTCGCAGACGCGATTTATTCCCCTTTATCACGAAAAAGGAGAATTCGATCGGGTTTTCGGGACGATTGCTCTGATGCTGATAACCATAATTTCGACGAGCATCCTGATCATCAGTGCAATTTTTCTGGCCCCCGATGTGATTACGAAACTGATCGGCGGGGATGCGCAACCGGTGACGCTGCTTTTTGTGATGATTTTTCTCGTGCCCGTAGAAGCAGTAGACCGTGTTTTCGAAGGACTGTTTGCGAGTTTCAACGACGCCAGAACGATCTTCATCAGGAGACATATCCTTTCGCCTGTATTTCGGCTTGTCGTGGTCCTATTGCTTATCGGGCTAGAGCAGTCGGTCATGTTTGTCGCCTACGGCTATCTGAGTACGGCGATTCTGGGTGTCCTTATTTATTTCGGTGCCTTCCTGAAGATGGCCCGGAAGGAAGCGCTGATAGCCAACTTTCGTCTGAACCATATCGATATTCCGGCACGTGAGATTTTCACGTTTTCATTGCCGTTGATGACATCCGATTTGCTAGCGGTTCTCATGCATACCTCGGATACGTTGCTGTTAGGGTATTTTCACGACGCGGAAGTGATTGCCTCTTACCAGGCGATCTTACCCACAGTTCGAGTCAACGCCATGGTGATGATGAGCTTCAGTCTGTTATTTACGCCGATGGCAGCGAGGCTTTTCGCGAACGACGATCGAGATGGAATCAACGCTCTTTATTGGCGTACAGCGATATGGCTTGCTGTGCTGACCTTTCCGATGCTTATACTGACCTTCTCCCTGGCGCAGCCCCTGACGCTGCTGTTATACGGTGAGCGGTACAGTGACTCCTGGGTATTTCTGAGTATTCTGGGCTTCGCTTACTATTTTAACGCTTGTCTCGGGTTCAATGGCGTGACGCTTAAGGTGCTCGGCAAGATCAAGTACATTGTTCTTATGAATCTCGCGATCGCCGTATTGAATGTCGTGCTGAATTTGCTCCTGATTCCTCGACATGGTGCACTTGGAGCCACGATCGCAACCGCCGCCAGCATGATTGTCCATAACTGCCTGAAGCAGGTGGGCCTGAAGTACCTGGGTGGGATAAAGATTTTCGAGGCGTCCTATGTTCCGATATATGCAATGATTTTCGGGTCCGCTGTCGCCCTGTTTTTGATCCAGTCGATATGGCAGCCGAATATCCTTGTCATGTTTGGGGCCGGAGCGCTCGTATCGTTTATGCTGCTGCGTGCGAGTAATCGAATTCTGGACATTCAGGCGACATTTCCCGAGCTTTTGAAGTTGCCTCTAATGGGCAAACTGCTCGGGGTGACGCGGCCGCGTTAGATTTTAGGAGACGATGATGGTTCTAGACGCAACACTGAAAGCAGACTACTCGCCCGGATCCAACAAGAGTGGCGATATGGCATGTGCGGACTGGCGATTTCTGCTTCCGCAGTTGAGTGTGGGCGTCGTAGTATCGATCGGTATCCCGAGCCCATCCGCGATTCGCATACTGTCACAGTTCGCTCGTGAGGTTCATGTCTTGAGTTCCAAAATGGAACAGAGCCAAGCAGAGGACTTGAGGCGATTCGGCAATGTGTACGCCAGTACCGAACTGGCGGGCGAGCTGCCTGCTGACGGCATCGATCTGCTTCTGATTGCAGATCTGCAGGAGCTTGGACGGGCTGGCTCGCCCGTAACGATCGATAAGCTTCTCTCTTCGCTGACTGAGGCCGGCGCCATCTACTTCGGTGGGCACCGTGCTCCTTTACGAGCAGCTCTTTCGAAGTCTGCGGCATTCGGCCGTCGTTTCGACGCCGGGAGCGGGACGAGTTCATTCTGGTTGACGAAGCAATTCGGTGAAGTTCGAACTGCCGTGCCGCTGGGCCGCAGACGTATTTCGAGCTTCTTCTTTCGCACCGCGTTACACGGCAAGACACGCAAAAAGCGTCTCCTGAGCCATATAGGCCGCCTTGCGAGTAATCTGGGGTTGATCGAAAAACTGATCAGGGAGCGCGCCACAATAATCGCTGTGGGGCAGGATGCGTGCTTGCGGGACGCACCGCCGAGGTATTTGCGCGAAGTGGCTTCGCAGAGCGGGACGGATCTGTCGCAGTTTGACTTCGGCTTTTCTGCAAGAGGATTGTACGACTCTAACAAGGTGATTTTTTTTCTGTTCGAAAAGACCGAAGGGGAGCTGCAAATCGTAGCTAAGGCCACGCGAGTCGCGTCATTTAACGTTCGGCTCGAGCAGGAATGGAGCGCCCTAAAGCAGGTGGAGACCTTGAAACTCGCGCCTGCAGGAACGTATCCGAAGCCGCTGTTTTTTGGCTCCCAGGGCGGGCTGGCGATTCTTGGCCAGGCGGCCATGAAGGGAGACCCCTTTCGCATCGCAACGACTACCCGTGCTGATTGCCCTGTGGTTGCGGATGCAATCGACTGGATTACACAACTCGGAGTCAACTCTGCAGATACGTCGCATGCTTCGTCAGCGAGCGTTAGCGATGCTCTTTTGAGGTTATTCGACACTTTCATAAATATCTACGATTTTCCAGCCGAGCACACGGATTATCTGCGCCGCCAAATCGTGAGTATCAGCGAGAGCGAGCACGGCTTTCCCGTCGTTTTCGGTCATGGCGACGCGGGAGTATGGAACGTTACCGTCGAATCGGACGGACGGTCTCAATTTCTCGATTGGGAAGCAGCTGATCCGCGAGGGATGCCTTTGTGGGATCTTTTCTATTTCATCAATAGCTTCAGCAACTGGGTTTCGAGGAAGAGAACCGGTAGCATGGATAGCATTGCCAACTTCAGATCCAATCTCCTGCAGCGAGGCCCCTTCAACGATCTGCTCGTCAGCGCGACGCGCCAATACTGCGATTCCGTGGGACTGCACGAATCACTCGTTGCCCCTATGTTCTATACATGCTGGATGCATCGAGCACTGCGTCAGGCGACATGGGCGGAGGTCCTGCAAGAGGGCCATTTCGCTCGCTTATTGCGTCTGTGCATAGAGGAACGACGCTCTCCGGGGCTAGCCAGGCTTTTCGGCGAACATTGAATGGCATGTCTGCTAGCCGTGCCATATACCAGAACGTCAAGCGAATGCGGTTTTGTTGAATCTGAACTCTCCACCTAAAGAGCAAGATCTCGAGATACTCGAGGTCCGTCGAGTGGACTGGAGATTCCTGCTTCCCAGCCCGGAACTCGGCCGAGTACTTTACGTAGGTACAGGCCAGTCCGAGCTCAGGCGGGCCCTCGGGCGATTTAGTGGAGCGGTCGTCGCACTCGGTGATGCCGATCTGGCTGGCGGCAACGTGGGTGGGGCGGAAACTTTCGATCTGGTTGTTGTCGAAGGCGGAAATGCCGATGTTCTTCGCCAGAGTTTGCCGTTACTTAGGCCGGGCGGTGCAATTTACTGGGAGATCACGAGGCCACCGTTGTCTTTCGTGAGGAGGCATCCAAGAAGATACACGGACTTTCTCGAGCGCTTCGGGTTGACAGAGATCGACGTCTACTGGCCGCGGCCGAACTTCGACACTTGCGTCGAGATTGTTCCAATTACGCGGGATTTCGCACTCCACTTCGTCTTCGAGAGAACTCACGAGACTCTGAAGGGCCGGCTCAAATTGTCTTTTGGCAGGTTCCTGGTTCGAAGTGGGTTGCTTGCTTTCGCGATACGCGACTTCAGCATGGTCGCTGTCAAGCCGAATGTAATTGATTAAGAGCGCACAGGTATGAACGCACTACTGGAACTACTCCGAGACCATGTGCGGCAATCCGATCTTCCTTCGGGAGTCGCTATCGATAATCTCTCCTGCGTCTTCTTGACGCCCCGTTTCCGAACGTCAAGCCACATCATCATATTTGTGCTCGATGAAAAGCATCGATCTCCTGTGTTGTTGGCCAAGGTCCCACGGCTGCCCGGCGACGATGGGCCGTTGCAAAGAGAGGCAAGAAACTTACGGTGTGCCCAGGATTCTCGCGAGGGAGGGTTCAGATCCATTCCCCGTGTAGTCGCGTTCGAAGAAAATAGCAGCCACAGGTTTCTGGTTGAGTCTATCGTGCCTGGGCGGCCGCTTCGTCCGGACGCCATCAGGCTACGCCCGGAAGACACGATTCAGAAAACAATCGATTGGCTGTTTGAATTTCAAAGCGCATCCGTGGCCGATGCTCAACCTTTGGCCACCGTGTTCAGCGGTCGGATCGCGGAGCAGCTCGCAATTCTCGATCGTTTTCTTCCGGAGTCAGGGGAGGAAAGAGCGGCACTCGAAACTACGCGGGAAGAGATTGACATCTTGGCGAAGTCCGGTCTTTGCACGGTATTCGAGCATGGAGACTATGCACCGCCGAACATACTCGTTGATAGCGATGGGAATATCGGTATCGTGGACTGGGAACTGGCGGAGCCTCAGGGTGTTCCGTTAACTGATGTGCTGTTCTTCCTTACATCCGCAGCATTCGCGCGGGCTCGCGCAGGTAACGGACAGAATCGCGTTCTCGCATTTCAGAATGCGTTTTATGGAGATGACCCATGGGCGTGCAAATTCGTCCGGCGATTCTGTGAGCGTTTCGAGATAGAGACCGAGTTAGTCAGGTCACTGATGGTTCTATGTTGGGCTCGCTATGCCGCGAACATTCTGACGCGCTTGCATGCTGATCTAACGCCTGGAAGCAAGGAATACGAAGATACGCTAAGGTGGTTCACGCAGAATCCGTACTGTGCGATTTGGTGCTACGCTTCGCGGAACATGTTGGTACGCTGACAGACGTGTTAACGCATTAACGGCGAAGCAGAGACGCCGTCAGGAATAACAACGGGGTTACGAAACGGGCCCGCAAGATCCTCAAGCCAGTTGATGAGCACGCCCTAATCATGACTGAAAATTTGTGAAGTCGATGGAAGAAATGACCTGCCCCCCTAGAACGACTCTGGCTAGTGAGAGAGACTTTCACTGGAATCAATGAGTACGACGATGGGGAGAAGTCACTCTTAGCCTGACCAGATTATCCACATGCTGCGAAAAGCCGAGATCAAGCTCGCGGGCGGCAAAACAACCGGCGAGGTGTGCCGGGAACTGGGGATCTCCGAGCAAAGCTATTACCGCTGGCGCAAGGAATACGGTGGCATGCAGGTGTCGCAGGCTAAGAAGCTCAAGAACCTGGAACGCGAGAATGCCGGGCTGAAGAAACTGGTCGCCGAGCAGGCATTGGACAAAGCGATCCTCGAGGAAGCCCTGAAGGGAAAATACTGAGCCCCGATCGACGCCGGCAGGGGGTTCGGCACGTGCAGCAGACGCTCACTGTCTCGGACCGCCGGGCGTGCCGGGTCCTGAGACAACCGCGATCGACGCAGCGCCGCACGCTCGTGGCGCGCGATGACGAGGATGCCCTGACAAGGGCGATTGTCGACCTGGCCAGCGAGTACGGCCGTTACGGTTATTGGCGCATCACCGCGCTGCTTCGACATCAAGGCTGGCACGTCAACCACAAACGGGTGGAGCGCATCTGGCGTCGGGAGGGGCTGAGAGTGCCGCAGAAGCGACTAAAGCGGGGCCGGTTGTGGCTGAACGACGGGTCTTGTGTCCGTCATCGCCCGCAGTGCCGTCATCACGTCTGGTCCTATGACTTCGTCATGGAACGAACTCACGATGGCCGAGCGTTCCGCATGTTGACCGTCATCGACGAGTACTCGAGAGAGTGTCTCGCCATCCGAACCGAACGCAGACAGAACCAGGAGACGGTACTGGAGACGCTCGCGGACCTGTTCCTGCTGCACGG
>Ga0055584_100007826_pt1 | contig 10475 bp, 10 predicted proteins | sample OSDHelmetaG_FD_58716 | JGI IMG/M metagenome (GOLD analysis project Ga0055584, IMG submission 58716) | Pelagic marine sediment microbial communities from the LTER site Helgoland, North Sea, for post-phytoplankton bloom and carbon turnover... | ecosystem: Environmental > Aquatic > Marine >...
CATAGTGTTATTTTTCTTTTGAATCAATAATAACGTCCACTTGACGTTTTTTGTTTTGCTGAGAAATAATGACTCGAATACTTTGATTTTCTTGTTGATAAGTTAACCTTAAACGATCACGTTTTGTTTCTTGTGATAGGGGATTACCGTAGTGTTGTTGATAAAAATCAATTATCTGTGCTTCATTAGCATAGGTAAAATAGTTTAATACGGCAGGAAGTTCATCTGTATAATTAGCAAAAATTTGTGCGTTATCCATCACGGGTATTACTATATCATTTATAGTTGCGACACTTACTTCATTTGCTTCTGCAGCATAATTACTTACGCTAAAGCTTAGTAGAATAGCACTAACGAATAACGACAATTTATTTAAGCGCTGATTGTTCATTGTATTCCCACCTGAATTCGTATAATGACTTTGCTAACCTACCTCAATATAAATTATTTCGGGTGATAGTGCGACAATCAATCCGTTATAAATTCATCACGGTAGTGGTCAACCCATAATGCGGTTGCGCCACAAATAGCAACAGGCATTACAATCAAGTTGATTAACGGCAACATCGAAAATATTGTGACACTTATGCCAAAGCTATAACTTATGCCTTGATTTTGTTTGATTGTTTGTTTCATTACAGAAAAAGGAATTTTGTGATTATCAAAAGGGTAATCTTTGTATTGTACTGCCATCATCCAAGCAACAAACATAAACCATAGTATTTGACCAATAACAGGCAAAATCCAAAGTAAGATGAAAAAGCCAATAGCTCGTGGTAAATAATAGGTCAACTTTTGTAGTTCACGGGCAATGGTTCTAGGTATATCTTTAACAATATCCACCAAGATATTATCATCATTGAACGAGTTAACTAGTGTGCTTTTTTTTATTAAAAGCAATTCTATTTTTTCTGATAATAACCCGTTGAAAGGTGCTGCAAGCCAATTGGCCGCAGTACTAAATATAAAGGAAAAAATAATTAATACCGTGATAACTGCTAATGGCCACAATACAGCACTAAGCCAATTTAACCAATCAGGCAACCAGCCAATTAAAATAGCCATGTAGTGTTCTAGTTCAGTATAGATAAAATAGAAAGCAACGCTAAAAAATACTAAATTAATTAATAACGGTATGAGAACGAAGCGTCGAATACCTTTTAATTGAATTAATTCAAACCCTTTAAAGAAATAACCCATACCACTGTCGGCAATAGGATGTTGTTTTTGATTAGTTTGATTTTTGTCTGTTTCTTTAAGATAAGTCATTGATTGAATAATTACGCTAACATGTTGATATTACTAAGTTGAGTATAAATTGGTTGTTAGCATAAGAACAGTACTAACTTGTTACAAAATACCACTATTTCTGTTAGAATTATTTTGGTATATAGTATAGCATTTGAAATTAGAATAAAAATCTCAATTCCCCTTAGAAAAAATGATAAGACAGGCATAATAATGGAAGATAACTTTAGAAACGCATTAATTATTCTTAGTGCTGTAGTAATTGCTGCCATCTTTATCCATGGTTTGTGGACAATTAGAAAGCAAAAAAATCCGTATAAGCTTAAAGCAAGCCAAGAAAAAGTGAAGCCACTATCACGTGATTTTGATGGAAAAGGTTTTGATCAAGATGGTGTTGGTCAGGTAAAAGTAATTAAAAAAACGAATGGCGGTAAAGCCAGTGCTCAGGACGATTTTGGACAATCTTTTAGCCATGATGAAATTGGTCATCTTGATGGTAGGCAAAATACCGAGATGTACGATGAGCTAACTTATCAACAACAAAATTCTGCAAGTGATATTGATAAATCAGCAGTTGTTGCTGACAGTAGACAAGAAATTATTTTAGAAAAACCGCTATATCAACAGCCTGTTACTCAGGCAAAACCAGTAAGTCAGAAAATAATTAAGAAAAGAGTGGATGTTAAACCTGAAGCTAACGAAGGTGAGACAAAGCGACCGCAAATGGAAATTAATTTTGGTGAAGGTTTGTCACTAGTTAATGAATCTGTGCCGACTATAAATCTTGATGATTCAAATGAACCTGCACCATTAGTTAAAGAAAATAGCACAATAGAAGTGTCAGCACCGGCTCCTAAAGTCATTATTTTAAGTGTTGTTATGCCTGACCATCAACAAATGTCTGGCGCTCAATTATTACCTAGCTTACTTACATTAGGGATGAAATATGGAGAAATGGATATCTTTCATCGCCATCAAGACAGTGCTGGTAATGGCGCCGTTACTTTTAGCTTAGCAAATATGTTGAACCCAGGTTCGTTTGACCTAGATACAATGGAAACATTTGTTACGCAAGGGGTTAGTTTATTTATGACGTTACCTAACGAGACAGATCCATTTGCTAGTTTTGATCAAATGTTAGCAGCAGCTAAACAATTAGCTGCTGAGTTTAATGCCCAAATAGTTGACGATAAACGTAATGTGATGACGAAGCAAACTGAACAACATTACGTAGGGAATATTCGCGAGTTTGATAGACAATATCGTCTTGCTAGTGCCGAATAAACAATCTATTTTTTTGTAACCAATACACCCGTTTCAATTGAAGTAAATGCAATGAATTTCTTCAATTGAAACGGGTGTAAACCTTTTATAGGTTTCGTTTTTGAGTAAATCCCAACATGCCTAATTCATCATTGAATACTTTTAAAAAACAATTAACTGATCTTTATCAACAAATAAACCAATATAATCATCAATATTATGTATTAGATCAGCCTAGTGTTCCTGATGCGGAATACGATAGGTTAATGCGTGAATTAATTGCTATTGAAGAAGCGCATCCTCAGTTAAAAACAGTTGATTCACCTAGCCAAAAAGTGGGTGGAGAAGCGCTAAAATCATTTACCCAAGTGACTCATCAATTGCCTATGTTATCGTTAGACAATGTCTTTTCACAAGAGGAATGGCAAGCGTTTGTTAAACGACTTCAAGATAGATTAGCAACGCAAAGAGATATTGTTATTTGTGCAGAGCCAAAGCTTGATGGTTTAGCGGTCAGTTTACGTTATGAAAAGGGTGTCTTGGTACAAGCCGCCACTCGTGGTGACGGTAGCACGGGCGAAAATATTACCACTAATATTCGCACCATTAAATCGATACCTTTAAAACTTATTGGTGAACATGGCGTTGATTACCCTGACGTTATTGAAGTTCGTGGTGAAGTGTTTATGCCAAAATCGAGTTTTAATAAACTGAATGAACAAGCAAAAAAGAAAGGTGAAAAGTCATTTGCTAATCCTCGTAACGCTGCTGCCGGTAGTTTACGACAATTAGATTCTAAAATTACAGCCAAGCGTAATTTGGCTTTTTATGCTTATGGTTTAGGTTTTGTTAGCGATCTCTTTATAGAAAATAGTGAATTGGTTGAGCAATCATTTTTAAAGTCATCACATTATCAACGTTTATGTCAAATTAAGGCGCTAGGGTTGCCCATGTCTCCTGAGGTGCGCTTGCTTGAAAGCCCAAAACAAGTAGAAGAATTCTATCAAGATATTCTTAATAAACGTGATGCCTTAAGTTATGAAATTGATGGAACAGTGCTTAAAGTAGATGATATTGCTCAACAAGAGAAACTTGGTTTTGTTGCTCGCGCGCCACGTTGGGCAATTGCCTATAAATTCCCAGCTCAAGAAGAATTAACCATTGTTGAAGATGTTGAATTTCAAGTAGGTCGAACTGGGGCAATAACGCCAGTAGCTCGCTTAAAACCAGTTTTTGTTGGGGGTGTAACGGTATCGAATGCTACGCTTCATAACCAAGACGAAATTACGCGCTTAGGTTTGAGAATTGGTGACAGTGTTGTTATAAGACGTGCAGGAGATGTTATTCCACAAATAGTGTCTGTTGTGTTAGATAAACGCGGTGATGATACTAAAGAAATTATTTTTCCTAGTACTTGTCCTGTGTGTGATTCTAAAGTGGTTAAAGCTGAAGGCGAAGCTGTATTACGTTGTACTGCAGGATTGTTCTGCCAGGCACAACGTAAAGAAGCAATTAAACATTTTTCTTCTCGCAAAGCACATGATATTGATGGGCTAGGCGATAAATTAGTAGAGCAATTAGTTGATGAAAATTTAATTCATACGCCGGCAGATCTATTTAAATTAACTGAAATCGATATCAGTACAATGGATCGAATGGGTAAAAAGTCAGCGGTAAATTTAATCACGGCACTCGAGAAATCTAAAGAAACTACTTTAGCCAAGTTTATTTATGGTTTAGGTATTAGAGAAGTAGGTGAAGCAACGGCAGCTAATTTAGCGAACCACTTTTTTACTTTAGAAGCGATTCAAACAGCGAGTTTTGACCAATTAAAAGCGGTGAGTGATGTGGGGGAAATTGTCGCGACTAATATCGTTAACTTTTTTAAAGAAAGTCATAATATTGAAGTGGTTTCAGCATTAAATGACATAATGACTTGGCCTGCTATTATTGAAAAAAGTGCTGATAAACAACCTTTAACAGAACAAACGTTTGTTTTAACAGGCACGCTGACTCAAATGGGGCGTAGTGAAGCCAAAGCTGCATTACAATCGTTAGGTGCTAAAGTGTCAGGTAGTGTCTCTGCAAAAACACATTTTCTTGTTGCGGGTGATAAATCAGGCTCTAAGTTAACTAAAGCGCAAGACTTGGGGGTTAGCATTTTAACAGAAGATGACTTAGTTGCTTTGTTAGCAAAATATAATTAGTGATTTGATTATTACTACTATTTAATTTGAACAAAGTGAATACTGATTTTTTCTTTAGTTTCCCATGAGCATCGAGCACCTTGTCGAATAAACAGTGCTTCGCCGGCATTGATTTTATATTCATTTTCTTGATCATCAATACAAAGAAGGCTTCCTTCTTGTAATAAGATAAATTCATTGTATGGGAAAGCAATGAGGTCAGTTTTAAATGGATTACCTTGCCAAACACCTGCTGTAAATTTTTGATTATGACTTTGATATTGTATTTTTTTATTAAAGCCATCAGATGTTACTTGCCAAGAAGTATCACTTTTTTCATCAATATAGATTATGTGTTTGCATACAGGAGTGTCTGGAATTGCTTCTGGATCTTCTTCTGTAGGTGGTTCGTAGATAACGTAAAAATTTCGTAAATAACCTTGTTGGTACCATTGGCAATCATAGCCTTGTGGAATGACGAAACTTTCATCCGCAGTAACTGATTCTACTTTGCCGGTTTGACTATTTTTAATTTCAACCATGCCTTCTATGATAAACATAAATTCATCACAAACATAAGGCGATGCAGTGTTAACTATACCTATGGATTCCCTGACACCAATAGATAACCCAAGGTTTTCGTTTTTATAATAGCTATGAGAGCGTTGCTTTGGTAATGATGATTCTAATAAGCGCTCTTCAAGTTTATTCAATCCTATTGGATTTTTACTCAACCTTATGACCTTTTTTTTTGGCATGTTTTACTCAGTTTAATTTCTATTGATATTATAATGCTTTTTTCATCTATAATAGTCGCTTTGTTAGCAAACTATAATTAATGAAGGTTATCTTTAATGATTCAAAATACGAACAAAATAGTTAAGTTGCCCATACTTTTTTATGTCTCTTCACTCATTTTATTATTGGTACTTCAAGTTATTTTTGCTAGTAAGGGAGTACATGCAAATGAAGTACAGTTTACTGATAAACAGGCAAGAGCATTACAATTATTGAATACTGAAATGCAAAATGAAACAACTAAATCATTAAGATTAAGCATCACGACACTGGAAGATAACCAAGGTCAAAAATATTTAGGTGCTTTGGTCACCCGTGCAGATTTATTAGCTTATTTAACACAGTTACAACAGATATTAATGGATGATTTTAATGAATATAGAGCCTTACAAGCAGCGCGTGATCATCATTCATTTCATTTAACATTACTTAGCCCAAATGAATATCAATTAGCGGATAAAAAAATTATTGAAACGTTAATAAAACCTGACGTTAACAACTTTCTTTCGGGCCAATTTAATGTAACCTTATTAGGTTTAGGTAAGGTTGAGCAAGATGATAAAACCAGTTTTTTCGTTGTTGCTCAAAGCGCCGATGCTCAGTTAATACGTCAACGTTTTATATTGCCGGCGAAAGACTTTCATATCACATTAGGTTTTAACCCTAGTGATATTTATGGTGTAAATAAAAGCTCTTCAACCTTACTAGCGTTATAATTTATTTTTTTGTCATTTGCCAAAAAGCAAAGCCTGCAACAAAGAATAAAATCATAGGATAAAACGCATGAGAAACAACCGCTATAGGTGAAATACCTAAAGTAGTTCCTAGTAATAAAGCTTGTGCGCCATAAGGTAATAAACCCTGATTAATACAAGCAAAAATATCAAGTAAACTGGCTGATTGTGCGGGTTTTAATTCACCATCAGTTGCCAGTTCTTTTGCTGTTTCACCGGTAATTATGATTGAAACCGTATTATTTGCAGTAAAAAAATTACATAAAAAGGTTAATCCTGCTATACCAAACCCGGCTGCACGTTTTTTATTGTTAGGACTTAACTTTCGTGCTAATGATTCAATGCCTTGTGTTAATGCAGCCAAGCCACCTTGATGACGAATTAACTCACTTAATCCGCCAATGAATAATGACAGTATGAAGATGTCTTGCATACTTGAAAAACCGGCATTTATGTCATTAATCCAGGTTGCTAATTGATACCCATTACTGACCATACCAATAATTGCGGCGAGCACTATTCCTATTGTTAACACCACAAGTACATTGATGCCTGATAAGGCTAATACCAAAATAACAATATAAGGAATAAGACCCGTAAAAGCGGCATCGTTAGTCATTTCATAATCAATACTTTGACCAAGTACGGTAAAAACAATCAAGCATAAAATAGCGGCAGGTACGGCAAATTTAAAGTTAACTTTAAATTTGTCTTTCATTTGTGCGCCTTGGCTGCGAGTAGAAGCAATAGTGGTATCAGAAATTATTGATAAGTTGTCGCCAAAAATAGCGCCCGAAATTAAACAGCCGGCAACTACCGCAGAGTCAAGTCCTGCTGATTCAATAAAGCCTAACGCTATAGGTGCGATAGCTGCAATTGTTCCCATGGATGATCCCATCGCAGTTGACAAAAATGCAGCGACTAAAAATAGCCCTGGTAATAACAAATAGGAAGGGAATATAGCAAGACCTAACTCAACGCTGGCATCAACACTACCTGTCGCTTTAGCGACGCTAGCAAAAGCACCCGCGAATAAGTAAATAACACACATAGTAACAATGTTTGCATGACCTGCACCTTCAATAAATTGAGTTATTTGCTTTTCAATGGTTTCTTTAGCGAATACTTTACCTAAATAAAGTGCAACGAAAATAGCAGGAATAATGGCAATACTTGCAGGCAGTTGATAAAACGCAAACTCAACACCTTGCAGAGAAAGGATTACACCAGTCCCTAGGAAAACCCCAAGAAAAACAAGAAACGGTAACAAAGCAACCATGCTTTTATTGTTGGATTTAGAATGTGCTATAGAATGACTGTTCATGAATGTTTTTATGATTACGGTAAAGAATTAATAAACCATTATATTCAGTAAACTATTGTTGTGTGAAGCGAAGATTTAACAGATGTTATATTTCATTATAAATAATAGCAAATAGTCATACAGCGCTACTACATACTAGCTTAGCTTTATGATAAACTCGCGACCTATCTAAAAGCAGGGTTAACTTGCTTTTTGTATTTATTCAACATTTACTATTTTTTAGATGTCATATTTAAATAACTTGAGTTTATCTATATAAAGTAAAATTTAAGTTTCAGTGAAATGATATACCTAAAAATTAGTGAAGAGTTACTACCTTTTAATCTATTTATGTATGAGTAAAGTAAACTATGTCTGAAAACAAATTTGAAACTATTGAACAACGTGTAAGCTACGGTGTAGGTCGTCAATTAGGTGATCAATTACGTAATAACCCATTTAAAGAGTTTGATATTACTGCTGTACAAGCAGGTATTGCTGATGCGCTTATCAATGCAGAAAGCCAAGTGTCTGATGAAGACTTAAACGCTGCTTTCTCAGTAGTTTCTCAAAAGCTACAAGCACAAGAGCAAGAAATTGCGAAAGAAAAAGCGGCTGAAGGCGAAGCTTTTCTTGCAGAGAACGCTAAACGTGATGAAGTTTCAGTTACTGAATCTGGCTTACAATATGAAGTTATTACTACAGGTGAAGGCGAAAAACCAACTGCAGCAAATACGGTAAGTGTTCATTACCATGGTACATTTGCAAACGGTGATGTGTTTGACAGTTCAGTTGAACGTGGTCAACCTGCTGAGTTCCCAGTTGGCGGTGTTATTGCTGGTTGGACTGAAGCTTTACAGTTAATGACAGAAGGCAGTAAATGGAAATTAACTATTCCATACGACTTAGCTTACGGTGAACAAGGTTCACAAGGTGCAATACCACCTTACTCAACATTAGTATTTGATGTTGAATTATTAAGCATAATCAGCTAGTTTAGTTATTTTTAAAGGCCCTCAGTTGAGGGCTTTTTTTTAAGTTATTTATCTCGTTTATAAGGTTGTTGTGAAAACTCAGTTTATTCAGTCTTTTTTTGAAGGTTATGTCAGTGCATTTCGAGCTTATGATCTTGAAGCTGCTGTTGCGTACTATAATATTCCTTGTACTTTACAGACACCCGATAAAGTCGTGTTAGTGAATAGTGTTGATGACTGTCGACAAGAGATTAATGACATTTTTACCCAGCTTAAACAAGCTAATATAGCTAAAATAGTGGTTAAAAAATCAAGCTTTATGGCAATAAACGATAATTTATTGATGGCTTGTGTTGATTGGGATTTTATAGATGAGCAAGACCAACTATTTGCCGACTTTTGTGCCTATTATCATCTAAGTGTTTCCAATAGCACTGAGCATAATTTAGCAATAGTGAATGTTGTTTCACATGAACTATCTAACTCATTATCATTAACGAACGAGTTTACTATCAGTGATTAACACTGAAAATATTAGTTGAAAAGAGAATAAAAATGAAAGTAAAAGTAGCTATATTAGGCTGTAGTGGGCGTATGGGGCGTAATCTTATTCAAGCAGCTCACGAGCATGAAAGTATTGAATTAGTTGGCGGTACTGTGCGCGCTAGCTCTTCTTTTGTGAATTTTGATTTGGGTGAATTAGCGGGTATTGGTGCAATTGGCTTAACAACTTCTACTCAGTTATCTCAGTTGTCAGACGCTGAAGTGTTAATAGATTTTACCTCTATAGAGGCGACACTAGAGAATATTATCTGGTGTAAAAGCCATAACAAATCGTTAGTTATAGGAACGACTGGCTTTAGCGATGAACAAGTAGATCAAATTAAAGAAGCAGGTGAGCATATGCCTGTAATTTTAGCACCGAATACTTCTGTTGGTGTAAATTTGATGTTTAAGCTACTCCAAGTGACCGCAAAAGCCATTGGCGACTATACAGACATAGAAATTTTTGAAGCACATCATCGATTCAAAAAAGATGCACCTTCAGGGACTGCCGTAAAAATGGGTCAAGTTATTGCTGACACCTTAGGTCGAGATTTAAACAAGGTTGCTGTTTACGGCCGTGAAGGTATTACTGAAGAAAGAAGCCGAGAGACAATTGGTTTTGCGACAGTAAGAGCGGGCGATATTGTTGGAGAACATACTGCCTATTTTGCCGACTTGGGAGAGCGATTAGAAATAACGCATAAAGCAAGCTCGCGTATGACATTTGCTTTAGGTGCCATGCGTGCTGCATTTTGGTTAAGCAATGCCGATAATGGTTTTTATGATATGCAAGACGTATTAGGTTTAAAAGATTAGAAACAACACACCTTGTCGTTGTATCGCTTAATTTAGGTGTCAAAAGTACTTACAAAGTTTTCGGGAAATAATTTGAACATCCGAAGGATGGCCTGAAAGCTGGAGTACAGGGTTTACGGAGTAATGACTGACGTCAACTCCGTGCTTTTTCCTTTAAATTAAACTATACAGCTTAAGGTTGAGTCGTTTTTGGTTAAAACTATTGATATTAATTTCAAATAAATAATATTGATTTTATTTTTAGATAACTATTGTTTTTAATGGTTTGGTTGTTAAATGATATCAAATCAGATAAAAGAACAAGTTATTACAATTTTTACTAGACGAAGAAAGGTTACAAGCGTAAAATAAGTGGATTTTGTCAAAAGTTTAGCGAAAAGCTTGTTTTTGACATTTTTTATGTGCAAGTTTTACTTAAAAATATAGCTAAAATTAGAACGACTAATTTTAGCTATATTTTTAATAAGTGTTTTTCCCTTATGGGAGCATAAATGAATTTTGCGTTACATTAAGCTTATTGAACGAGTTAACAAACAACATTGTTTAGTAAAGTTATTTCTTCTTTTTGGAGGTTACATTGGCTACATCTGCTATTTTAGTACTGGAA
>Ga0055584_100007827_pt1 | contig 10474 bp, 9 predicted proteins | sample OSDHelmetaG_FD_58716 | JGI IMG/M metagenome (GOLD analysis project Ga0055584, IMG submission 58716) | Pelagic marine sediment microbial communities from the LTER site Helgoland, North Sea, for post-phytoplankton bloom and carbon turnover... | ecosystem: Environmental > Aquatic > Marine >...
TTTTCTCGCCAAATGTCAATCGTAGGTTGTTTGAATAGTTTTCTTTCTATGCCTTAATTGTATAGTAATAGGCTCCTAGTTTGAAACAACTTAATCTGTAAAAAGGACTATAATGTTTCCATTAGTAAAAAGTCCCGCTTACAATTCACATCACCTTATCACATCAGTTCATATCTTCTATCTTAGAATACGTACAGTGCTATATAGGGGTGGTATAAATTTTATCAAGTGATCAAACATCAAGCTTTTTTTACGATAGAGGTTGATTCTCTATTTGGGTAATGAATCGAAGAATGCCCTGCGAGATGCACTGCGGGATACAGTGCGAGGTTGAGTAGGTGATACGGTGTTGGTAGCAGTGCTGGCGCGTGTTAACACAGTCATTTGTCTTGGGATCACCGCCTCCTCACTAATTGAAGGGAGAGTGACTGGAACAATTGGCCGTATATTAACTCTTTGTCGCATCGCTTGTTCTGACCGTAAAATATCTCTTGTTTGTACCAATCGCATCAGGTCATCCTGTAAAGAATAAATAGCTTGTTGTGTAGTTGGACCCGCCTGTGTCACATTGTTAATCCGAGCAAAGTTTAGCTGTTCACGTGTTACCAAAATATCAAACGAGATCCAAGACATTTCAATCACATCAGGCTCCGAATCAACAGGGGGGGGGACAAAATTGGCAATCGTCGTGTTCAAACTATGTGCATTCAGTGCATATAAAATCAAATCTGCGTCAAACAAATCAGGTATATTTCCACTGGGCTCGTTTGCTGCAATGTCTACTAATAATTTTTGCAACACGCCGTTTGAACTCGGAACAGTCCCATCCGCGCATACAATGGAACTAGGCAGTTGTTTACACAGCGGGCAAAGCGGAGATGGAGCAGTAGTAATCCATTGTTCAATACACCCATTGCAGAAACTGTGTTTACACGAGAGTACCACTGAATTGGTTGGTTGCAACAAACATATAGTACAGTCATCAATTGCTTGTAACTCGACTAACTCACAGCGTGGTGGAGGAACAGAATAATCAAGCCCTTCTCCGTTTTGCCTATGGATGCGCTGGATAGGCGGCGGGCATTCAGTGCACACTGACGCAATTGGAGTATTACATTCCACGATAGGTGCGAGGGTTGCAACCCACTTGTAATGTCTTCCTCTATTAAAAACGAAATTGCCAGTTTTAGGATCAAGGCCCAAGTGACGATCAGAATGAAATTGTTCGGCCCATTCGTGCTGCGCATCACTAATGATATCCGGCTCAAAACTGGTGGCTTGATCGCTTGATTTCTTTTTAGGCAAACAAACAGTCTTCCGTTTTAGAGACTTTGGACTAGCAACGAGAATTAGGTCATTGGGATAAGCCCACGGGATCTTTTTCTTATCCTTAAGTTTACGAGATGAAACACTGGCATCTTGTGTTTGCGCGGCTGAAACAGCGGCTGCTTGGGTTGTATTGTTATATGACTTTTTATAACTACGAGTCATTGAAACAAAAGTAAAAATATATGGGCACTATATATTATAAAAATTTCAATTTTTTTATATTATTATTAAAACAGATACTGTATATAATATAATAATGACAAATCATTACAATAAAGAAATATTTGTAAAAGATTATTTTGACATTCATAAATTTTATAGTAAAATCTATGAAGACCAAAGTAATTGTAATATATTAATTTTAATGCAAGTTGGTAGTTTTCATGAATGTTATTCGACTGATAATGAAGGTCCAAATTTAAATATGTTGAGTGAAAAATTAGATATGGTGGTAACTCAAAAAAATAAAAATAAACCCCTCTCTACTACTAATCCAAGAATGATGGGATTTCCATCATATATAGTGGACGAAGTTATGGAAAAAATAATTAATTGTGGGTATACTGTAGTGCGAATAGATCAAACCTCTGAACCACCTAATCCTAAAAGAGAAGTAGTGGGAATATACTCACCATCTACTTTTATAACAAGTTCTAAGAATTCAATCTTAGTATGTATTGCATTTGATGGAATAAAGTTAAAAACATCATCACCATTATTATGTGTTGGGATCAGTGCATATTGTATGATGACTGGTGAAGGATGTGTATATGAAACAATATCAACTCCAAATGATACAATGTTAGCATTAGATGGAGTGGTAAGATTTTTAGAGAAATATCCACCAAATGAAATAGTATATTATCAAACAAAAGCAATCTCAAACTATTTACATTCCAATACATTTATTAATAGGATGACATTTGATGATATGCTTAGATATATTGGAATATCAAGTTCTATAAATAAATATCATTTAAGTAATAGTATCGATACAATAGTTAATGCCAAATATCAACAAACTTTAATAGAAAAAATTTTTAATGATAATTTGGATTCAATCAATCTTCACGCCTATAATATGGCTAGATTAGCTTTAGTGGGGATATTAGAATTTACAACAAATCATATGCCCCTATTATTAAATAAATTATCTAAACCAGAATATTTTAATCAAACCAATACTTTATTTTTAGGTAATAAAGCGATTGAACAACTTGATATTTTACCAACATACGATAAACCAAAAACACTCTACAATGTACTATGTCATACACGAACACCAATGGGTAAAAGATTATTAAAAGATAATTTATGTAATCCCTCGATAGAATCCTCCGTATTATTATATCGTTATAATGCTATTGACAAATTACTCGCGAGTAATATGGTAGATTCAATATATAATAATATGAGTAATATTATCGATTTATCTAAAATGGTTAGAAAAATGGAATTAAATAAAATATATCCTAATGAATTGGCTATATTTTATAATTCATTACTCCAGATAAAAACCACATTCTCTCAATTAAGTAAAGATTCAAATCTATCTAAAATATTTTCAATAGATAAAAATATAATAAAATCTATTGATACTTGTATTGAAAATTTAGATTCTACATTTGATATTGAATATATTACTAATATAAATTATATAAATTATAAAGAAGAATCAAAGAATTATATTTTAAATAATAAATATCCTTCTATAAATGATTTGGAAGAAAGCATTGTTGTTGGAAATAATTTTATGGAGCATTTATTAAAACAATTAGAAAAATATACAGAAGAAAAAAAAACTATTAAAACTGGATTATCTCGTGAACAATCTACTATAATTTTAAAATATAATGATAGAGATGGGCATTATATGATGCTAACAAAAAGACGTAGTAAGATATTACAAGAGAATTTAAAAAAAATAGAAAATATTAAAATTGGTAATAATGTAATAAATATCACCGATTTAGAATTTATTGATTTACCTCGATCTAATAATACTAAAATATGTTGTAAAGATATTTCTAAAATATCATTAAATGTAGTAGATTTAAAATCAAATTTGGCTAAAGAAATAAAAGAAGCATTCTACATTGAAGTATCTAGTTTTATTACTTTCAATAAAGATGTTATTACTTGTATTATTGAAAAAATTACAATGTTAGATTTTTTAAATTCAGGTGCAATGACAGCCCATATAAATGGTTATACTAAACCCACTATAGTTGAAAGTGATATTTCATACTTTGATGCAAAAGAATTACGACATCCAATTGTAGAATTGATTAATGACGATACATCTTATCAACCTCATAATATTAGTATAGGGAAGGATAAAAAAGGTATATTATTATATGGAATTAATAGTTCGGGTAAATCTACATTGATGAAATCAATCGGTTTAAATATAGTGATGGCTCAAATTGGATATTTTGTGGCAGCTAAAGAATTTACATATTCCCCCTATCATAATATTTTTACTCGTATTGTAGGTATTGATAATATTTATAGAGGGATGAGCAGTTTTATGGTTGAAATGATGGAATTAATGGCAATATTAAAAAGAAATACAATGAAAACTTTAGTCTTAGGAGATGAAATATGCCGAGGTACCGAAGAAAAATCTGCAAACATTATAGTTGCTTATATGTTAGAAACTCTAGTGCAATCCAACACGTCTTTTATAACGGCAACTCATCTACACAGTATAGCAACTCTACCTAGTATAGTTAATTTGAATGGATTGAGTACAATGCATTTAAAAATAAATTATGATGAAAAAAATGATTGTCTAATATATAAAAGAGAATTAATGGAAGGCCAAGGTGATAAATATTATGGAGTGATGGTTGCAAAATATTTAATGAAAAATGATCATTTTAATAATAGAACTAAAGAAATTGAAATGGAATATAATAATTATAGTTTAAAAAAAAGTAATTATAATAAAGATTTAATTATGATAAATTGTACAATATGTAAATCTACAAGTAATTTAGAAACCCATCATATTCATTTTCAAAAAGACTGTGATAAAATAAAAGTTATCGATAAACCACAAATTAAAAAAAATAAACTATATAACTTGGTAATACTTTGTAGTAAATGCCACGATATGATAGATCGAAATGATATAGTGGTACACGGTTGGGTAAAAACAAATAATGGAATTATATTAGATTGGAAAAGAATAGAATAAAATAAATGTCAAATACTTTATGAGTGAAGAATCTTTCAAACGCTCATAACAGCCTTGGCTCATAGCTCCCTAAGAACCTCAACTCAAATCTGCGGTAGGTCATTATTATAATTATTTTAATATTTATAATAATGCACTGTAATAAATTAATACATTGTAATAAATTAAAAATATTAAAAAAAATTATATATACTATTATTTATGGAATAATCGGTATATCATTTTCACAAACTATTATATTAAGATCTCATTTGATAAAATATAATAAAAATACATCAGATAAATATAATAATATGGTAAAAAATATAATATATAAAAGTTTACCATTTTTTTACCAGAACTGTACTGATTCTCCTTTATATTATAAAGGTCGTTATAAACCATCAAATAAAATAGATATTGTAGTATGTAATCATTTATTTATGTATGATAGTTTTATTCCAATTTCTATCATAAGACAAACTGATAATCGAAATATTTATCTAGTATTTGATAAAAAACAACTTTTATATCCAGGATATGGATTAATATTTTTAAATACTCCGGATTTTAAAACAAATAATGGTATTGAGAAAGATACAGTACATATTTTAGATACTATTAATAATAAATTAGATGATATTGATTCGGGTATAATATTAGTATTTCCAGAAGGAGATTATTTTTCAAATAAAAATTATAATAATAGTATTTCTTATTCAAAGAAAAATAGTTTACATCAATTTAATAATTTATTATATCCTAAAATGAAAGGTCTCTATACAATATCAAATAGATTAAAACAACTTAATAAATTGGGTAATATAATTGATATGACGATATGTTTAGAAAATTTTAAAAATAAAGATTGTAATATTTATAATATTTTAACACACGATATAGGGCGTACTAATGTAATTATTACAAGTTATAAGAGTAATTATAATATTAATACTTATGATGAGTTTAAAGAATATTTTATAAAGATTTGGAAGAAAAAAGATACAACATATAATATCAATCGTGATAATAACTATCGTGATAATAACTATCGTGATAATAACTATCAATATATTAAACCAATTTTAAATAAATTTAATAAAAATATTATAATATTCATAGTATTTATATTTAGTCTATTGGTATTATTAACTTTTGGTACTTATTATTCATTATCATTTATAGCAAGTTACTATATTATATTCAAATACTTTAAACAATATTGTTGAATGATTATAAGTTTAAAATACAAAGTAAATATCTATGTATTTTAATGTTAAATAAACTACTTTATTTAATTATATTTATAATATCATTAGTATGTTTTACACAGACATTATTAATAGGAAGTTTTATTTTTGGAAAATCTAATGAATGTAGTCAAATAATTAAAAAAACAATGATTGATGTATTTCCCTCAATATATCAGAAAGGTTTAAATTCACCAATTTTTTATAGTGGCGAATATAAATGTTCTAATAAAATAGATATAGTGATGTGTAATCATATAAATACATTTGATTTTATGATATATCTATCGATTATAAGAGAATATGATGATAGAGATATATATTTTATTGCTAAGAAAAGTCTTATATTTGTTCCTGGAATTGGTGCAGTATTTGCATCTAATAATGATTTTAGATTAAATAGAAATATAGATGATGATAAAAAAAATATTATATCGACTATAAAAAAAATTAAAAAAACTGGACGGTCTAGTATAATAATTATGTTACCTGAAGGAACACGTTATACACCAAAGAAATATAATGCATCGATACAATTTTGTAAAGAAAACAATTTGCATCAATTTAATAATATTTTATATCCAAAGATGAAAGGTTTATGGATAGTTTGTAATTCTTTAATAGAAGAAAACTGTATGGGTAATATAATAGATGTTAGTACTGTTATTGAAAATATGCGAAAATGCGAAGGTTATATTAAAGATACATTAACAAAAAAATTAGGTAATACATTAAGTGTTGTTACTACTTACAATGTACCAATTGACGGTATGATAATGGAATACAATAATTTTAAAAATTGGTTTATTGAAATATGGAAAAATAAAGATAATATATTAGATAATATGTTAACTAAGAATGATATAAATATTTATAAAAAGGTAGATTGTAATATTAAATATTCGACTTATATTATTTTTGTTTTAACAATTAGTTTATTTTGTTATTTAATATATAGTACTAATGGTATATATATACCAGTTTCTTTTTTAATTACAACAATTATAGGTATTGTCAGCTTTAATAATAAAATCAAAATGTAATATAATTATTTCGTACTGATTTTGATGCATCGGTAGCTAATTTATCAGCCATCATATTACCATACCAATCATTATATTTAGCTGGATTGGATGGTTCACTTGTATGCCCTCGAATGTGTGTAAATTTAATATTATATTTTAAATAATAATCATATAAATTAGATATTAATTGAAGATTCTCAATCTTTTTACCGTCTGATTTTTTCCAATTATTTATTTTCCAATTCTTACACCATTTTGTAATACAATTAATTGTGTAGAGTGAATCACTACAAATATTTAAACAATTATTATCATTAAATAATTGTTTTTCTATAGCGATCTCAATTGCAACAATACAAGCCTTTATTTCTGCAACTTGATTTGTAACTTTATCTAAAGCGGTTTCAATTAATGGGATTGAACAATTCATCGTATCATTTTCTGCAAAAAATACACCGACCCCACCATATCTTTTACCTTTATGTTGGTTATTTAATGTTGATCCATCTGTATAAACATTTACTGTTGTCATTTATATAAATTACTCGATAGGATTATTTATTGGATCATTCTATCAATTTTTATTTTATATATTAATAATATACAGCTTTGCTATATAGATAGAATCTTAAATAGATAGATAGATATATAGATAGTATCTATATAGATAGAATCTTAAATAGATACTATCTATCTATCTATATAGCAATGGCAACAATCTTTCCATATAATAATAATTCTGAATGGTTAAATCAAATAAATGATAATATGGTTGAAAATACAATCGATTACTTTTTTACTCAACGTCGTGTTACTGAGATGGAAGAAATAATAGATAGTAGTACACTAGAAAGGAAAAAGAAAAAAATACAATCTAATTATAATTTTTTAGCTATAAATTTTCCATCAACACTATTTAAAAATATTATCAATTTAATTATTGATATTGAAATATGGGGTGATGAAAAATTTAACTTTAAAGGTAGTATAATAAAAAATGATGGTGAAATTCCTCATCTGATGTTAAAATTAAAAGACGATAAAACTATATTTGTTAAATTAATATTCAAAGATAATGATAAAGTAATTAAAACATATATTAGTTTCATCCCTGTAATTAAAAGATATCAACAAACTCCTAATATTGATATTGAATGTTAATATTTAATATGTTGATTAATAGAATCATTTATTGTTTCAAATGTTTTTTTATACAATGATACTATATCTTCCATTATTGTTTTTATATTATATTCTTCCACTAATTCATATTGGAATAATATTTTCTTGTCTAGTAAGTGTGGCATACTATATCCTGCAAATTTAATCTTTTTATGATTTTGTAATCCAAGAACTATTAATGTACCGATAGTGTGATCAGCATCATCTAATAATATTTTTGCATTAATACTATTATTATCAGGTATCAATAATATAAAATTATCTAACATATTTACAATATTATCTATTGCATAGTTTAATATTGTTTTTTCATCTAACTGCCCACGTGATTCAATCATTATATCATAATTATTATGATCGTTTTCTTTAAAACTAAATATAGAGACTGGTGAATAAATAGCATTATCATCTTCAATACCAATTTCAGTAATTGCCGATAATTTAATTTTTTGTTTAGGTTGTAATTTAATAATTGGTATATTAATAGAATATGGTGATTCTATTTGTTTCTCAGCATAATAGAATTTACAATTATTGGTTCCAACTGTAACAATATCATTTGTATTATTAACATAATCTAGGTATAATGTTAATTGTTTTAATGAACTACTATTTAATTTTTCATCCATTGGCATTTCTATTTCATTATCCATAATACCATTAAATTCTTCATCATTAATATTAGCATCTTTTTTATTTCTAATAAAAATAGCCTGTTCGGATGAAATACCTAAAACTGGTAAATTACGTAATCTTAATTTCATATAATTATTATTAAATATACTAGTATTTTCCGATATAGTGATATTATTAAAACTGTATACAGGTATAAGAGATAATGCGACACGTCTCATACAATTTACTATAGTATTATTAATCGTAGTATCTTTACTCGATATATTAAATTCTAATCTAGAATTTATATCTTTAATATAAGAATTCATTTTTATACTAATATCTTTCATTATAATCATTTTGATAAATGTTTTTAAATAATATTATCAATTTTTATTTTATGGATTAATAATCACTTGGTGCAATATAGCTTTGTTGTATATTATCAGTTCTATAAACTAAGTTATGATTTGTGTTGCAAATCAATTACAGCTTTGCTGTATTTTTAAATATAAAATAAGTTAATTGGCTCATAATTATATTTAAAAATATCTTAATCGTAGTATTAATGATATTTTTAAATGTAAGATCAAATTATAATATTACAGATTTGTCTGATAATTACTATTATCATAATTTTTTCATCTTATCATTATTTTTATTATATGGTGGTATTAGATTAATAAATACTATAAATATTGAATATGATCCTTATGGATTAAGAACAACTGGTGATGACGAATAGTAAAGCTAATTTTATAAGATGATATGTAGGTTATTTAATAGAATATATTTCTTTTTTCACTTCTCATAAGTTTTACTAATCTCGATACAAGTGATTCATTTGATTCTATAAATTCATCAGAATGTAATAAATAATATATATCGATCAATAAATTAATAATAATTTCATATTTATTGGGAGATGTCATGTGAATCGGTTTACCATTTCCATTAAATGGTTTTGTATATTGTATTAAATTAATATTTTTTATCGAATTATTTATAGAATCATAACAGGTACTATCATCGGTCGCTAAATAAATCATTTTATTATCTTTATATTTAGATACAGATGATATAATTCTACGGATATCATTGGATATATCGGTATTACGAAAATGTACACCAATATAATTTTTTAAATTCATAGTATCTCTATCTTTAATAATTTTAATTATTGATTCTTTTACTCCAATATATCTTATTATATTATGATGATTATTTGCACCGGTCCCACAATACATTTTTATTTTTTCATGCCTTTTATAATTATCTAATGATATTCCTATATTAAAACTACGAGATCCATCATTTAACCAATAACCTGATACATTATTGAAATGACGTGCATTATTTGATGCAATAAATTCTAAAGGTATTCCCTTAAAATGTGTAATAGTTTTAGGTATAATTGAATAATCTTCACTATAAGATATTGTGGTATTCTTAATTAAAAAAAAATCACTAAAATTATGTTTAAAATATTCGTGATTTTTTATATCAATTAATAAAGTATGTTTATATTTTTTACACCATTCTATACAATAAACTAAACCTCCCAAACAGTGTACTATTCCACCGGATCCTTGATAAATTACTATATTTTGTTCCATTATAAATTAATATAATATAAATATAATAATATATAATAAACTAATATATAATAAACTAATAATATTATATATTATAATGAATAGATTAATAATTATAATATATCTAATAGTTGGTATTGTAGGTATTGCAGCGATTGTACTATTATTAAATCATAAATCAAAACCATCTTCTCCTGCAAATAAATCTACCACACAATCTACCACTAAACAACTTAGTACAACCCCACAAGCTACAACCCCACAAGCTACAACCCCACAAGCTACAACCCCACAAGC
>Ga0055584_100007828_pt1 | contig 10473 bp, 7 predicted proteins | sample OSDHelmetaG_FD_58716 | JGI IMG/M metagenome (GOLD analysis project Ga0055584, IMG submission 58716) | Pelagic marine sediment microbial communities from the LTER site Helgoland, North Sea, for post-phytoplankton bloom and carbon turnover... | ecosystem: Environmental > Aquatic > Marine >...
GGCGCCCGCGCCCGCGCCTCCAAAGCCGATATCTCCTACTGCAATCTGCCCTATAAATGGGTAGCCCTCGGCACGGAGGCCTCCCTCACCTGCGAGAACGGCCAAGCGGAGTACTGCACCGTGCACGGTCCCGACTACGAAATGAAACGCACGAAGTCCGTCGAGCAGCTAAACCTGCACGTCAATATCGCCGAACACATCCGCGAGGGAAAAGAGCTCATTATACCCGCCTCCCACGCCCTGCGCGTCATGCAGGTATTAGAAGCAGCCAGACAATCCGGCGCCTCGGGCAAGAGCGTAGACGTGAAAATTTAATTCCACTACATACTGATCCATTAACTAGGAGCTCACCATGAGAATCGCCCGCATTGCCGACTCCGATCTGCGCGCCGCCGAAAATTGCCACGGCGGTGCCGGTCACCTCAACTACGCTGGGCATTGGGATGAGAAAGACTTCGCGACACCCTGGCATTTTATACACTACGGCTCCATACCACCGAAGAGCGGCATCGGCCACCATCGCCACGTCAACTGCGAGGAGATGTTTGTCACCTTCGACAACGCCGCACAGTTTACGCACAACGGCCGCACCGTCGAGGTCGAGGGCGGTGCCTGCGTGCCCTGCCGCAAGGGCGAGTCACACGCCATTTACAACCATACGGATGTACCGACGCGCTGGATGAACTTCTGCGTCGCCGACCCGGGCGGCGGCTATGACGCCACCGACTTCGGCGAGGACCGCGTCGGTGCCGCGCTCGAATCGTCCGACCGCATCCCGCTGGGGCGTTTCGATAAGAAGCTGCTTACTCCCCATGCCAACGCACACCAAGGCAAGGGGGAAATCGGCTTCCGCACCATCTGGCAATCCGCGGATTTCCGCACCCATTGGGGCATGGTCGGCCACGCCCTGCTGCCGCCGGGAACTTCTTTCGGTTATCATCGCCACCAGAGCATCGAAGAAACCTATGCCATTATCAACGGCTCCGGGCGCATGACGGTCGACGACGAAACCGAAGAGGTCTACGCGGGCGACTCAATTCCCAACAAACTCGGCGGCGCGCACGGTTTGTACAACCACACGCAAGAGGACCTCGAAGTATTTGTGATGGCCGTCTGCATGCAGCGCGGCGAATTCGACAGCGAAGACCTCGGCGACGATTTGAGCACGCGTTGACCGTCTGCTCAAATATGGGCGATCTCGCCTGCAACACCCTTTATTGAGACCATATTAAACAAAACCACTGGCCAAGGAGCCCAATATGAAGTTCGACAACAAAGAAGATATCCTGCAACTGACGCCCCTCTGGAAAGGCGAACGCTTCGACAACGGCCGCCCCCGCGTCCCCGACGAAATCCTCAAGCGCATGGAGCACGTCGCGCTGGAAGAAGCCTGGGGCGTGCTCTGGAGCAACGGTTATAAGCATCAATTTCAAGACGAGTGGAAAGTAGTTCCCGCGGGAAAGAGTCTCGTCGGCCGCGCCGTCACCGGCGTCATGGTCCCCCAGCGACCCGACCTGCACGACACCCTGCTCGAATACGGCCAGAAGGAAGAGGGACGCGCCGGTTTTTTTAACTCGTGGGTGATCGAAACCCTAGCGCCGGGCGACGTGATGGTCATCGATATGTTCGACAAGATTTTTCAGGGCACCTACGTCGGCGGCAACTTAGCCAATACCATCGCCGCGCGCGGCGGCGCGGGCCAGGTCCTGTGGTGCGGCATCCGCGACGTGCAGCAGATCGCCGATATAGACAATCTCGCCACCTTTTATCGCGGCAACGATCCCACCGGCATCGGCGAAGTTACACTGACCGGCATCAATGTACCCTGCCGCATCGGCAAGGCCATCTGCATGCCCGGCGACGTCGTCTTGGGCAGCATGGCCGGCATTATCTTCGTGCCCCCGCATTTGGCCGAAGAGTGCTGCGAACGCGCCGAGCGCACGCAGCTGCGCGAAACCTTTCAGTTCCAGCGCATCCACGAAGGGGTATACAACTCGCATGAGATGGACAGCAAGTGGAGCGAGGCGATCGAAGAGGACTTTCGCGAGTGGCGCAAAACCAACACGCCCGAGCAGTTCCAGCACCTCGTATACGAAGAAGACAAAAAAGCGGCCGACGACCAGGAGACTTCCGAAGGAGCTGGCACCGTCCTCTAGATCTTCGCCATTTCCTATAGACCAGCAGCGCGCCCGTGAATTCTCACGGGCGCGCTTGCCGTTTCTGTGCCTAATACTCGAGGATGACTTTGCCGGACTCACCGGCGGCAAAGGTCGCGAAGGCGCGCTCCGCGTCAGCGAAGGAGAAGCGGTGTGAAATCAGCGCCTGCACGTCGAGACCCTCTCGATAAAAGGCCATCATCGCAGGGATCTCGCTAAAGTGGTAGTACCAGCCGCCGACGGCCGTGATATCGCGGCGGATAAAATGACTACTGGGAGAAAGCGGCAGCGGTCCCTGCTCGCCGTTAAACACCACCATGCCATTCGTGCGCACGGCGTCGAAACAGGCCAGAGCCGATGCCTCGCGACCAGCCGCTTCAATACAGACGTCGGCGCCTAGGCCCTCCGTTAAATCACGGATAGCGGCGGGCACGTCCATACTAGACGCATCGATCCCATCGGCAGCCCCCAAACGCTGGGCGATCTCGAGACGAGCAGGGGCGATATCTATAGCGATGACGCGCCGGCCCAGATGCGCCTGCAACAGCACATTGCCCAAACCGATCGGCCCGACGCCAAAGACCGCAACCGTCCGAATCTCGTCCGAGTCGATCTTTGCCGCCGTGTGCGTGGGCACACCGAGCCCGTCCCCCGTCAGCAACACCGCGGCATCCCACGAAACTTCGTCGGGCAAGGCATAACAGGCGTTGGCACCGGCGAGGAAGCGCTCGGCGTGCATATTGCCGTAGTAGCGACGCCCCGCACACCAGGTATAGCGCCCCTTTTCGCACTCAGCGCAGCTACCGCACCCGGCAATCGCACTGGCCCCCACGCGGGTGCCGACCTGCAAGTGGATAACGCCTTCTCCTAACGCCACCACAGTTCCCACGGCTTCGTGCCCGCTATTGCCCTCTGTCATGCCTTCGCCGCGATAGCCCTTTAGCTCGCTGCCACAGAGCGCCGATACCGCCGTCTCGACAACGACCTCACCCGCCCCGGGAACGGGGTCGGCTGCGTCTATAATGCTGGTCTGGCTATGGCCACTATGTCGTATACTACGCATGTCCAGCTCCTTTACAGATCGAGTGGAAATTCCCGCGCGATATCGACGGGACGCTGCTCGCGAATCGAGCGGCGCAGAGCCGCCTCAAACTGCAGTTCCTCAAGACCGGTCATGCCCGGCACCGGCGGCGGCTGGCGGCGGCGAATCGAAGCGAGATAGGCCGCGAGCGACTTTTCAAATGAAGCCTGATACTGGTCCCAGCGCGAGTGATGCCCAATCAGTGCGTGCGACTCGGCGTAGCGCTGTCCCGGCCCATGCACCTCCAGCGGACCATCCAAATCGCGAAAGCGGATGCTGCCCTTCTCGAAGTTGAGCAGCACATCGTAGAGCGGCGTGCTAAAGTCGGAACCACTCGTGCCCGTGATCGTGCCGGTGGCGCCATTCTCCATCTGGAAAGCAGCGGCCACATCGACGGCGTCTTTGTACTCGATATCGCCCGACAAGGCGGAAATTTTCGCGGCGCGCCCACCGAACAAGTGCAACAGGTCAATGCAGTGGCTCCAACAGGCATAGTTGACAAAGAGTGATGCCTGCGTCAGCTGGCCGAAATCGCGCTCGGCGATCAGCTCTTGTGCGCGTTGGGTCTGCTCAAAAAAGCGATAATTAAAGACCATCGCCGTTTCCACCCCCGCTGCACCGGCTCGCTGCAACAGCTCGCGCGCCTGCAAAAAATCGTCCTCCGACACATTGGCCTGGCCCGCAGCAGCGACGAGCGGTTTTTCAAAGAATAGCCGCCTCGGTTTGCCCGCCAACAGCGACATCGCCGCGTCGTAGCGCTGGGTCTCGTGCGTGAGCACCAGCACCGAGTCCGGGTCTTCCGCGAGCAGCTGCTCGACCGTATCTACGACTCGCCCACCAAAGTCCGTCGCGCAGGACTCGGCTTTCTCCCGCGTCCGCGAATAATAAGTCAGCTCTACATCGTCCTGCTCTGACAAAAAAGGTAAGTAGCTATTGCGGGCGACCTTGCCGGTGCCCAGTATGCCAATTTTCATATTTCCCCCGTTACAACCTATTAAGTGATATGGCGGAGCGTTGTCTTTCTGCGATCCACTCATTGCTCCACTTCGGGCAAGGGACAGTCCGCCCACTCGCCAAACCAAAAGAGCATTGACCTACAGCTTCTGCGAGCGTGCCGTAGCGCGGCCCCCGCGTCCAGTGTGCCTTGCCGTGAAAGAGCCTCTGCAACTGTTCGCGAATCTGCTCTTTAAAATCGGCACTCAACGCGGCCTCCGAGTCCTGTAATTTTTCGAAATCCCCCTGCAGGCGAAAGAGCGCCCATTTGATCTTTTCCACTTCCTTCGCACTCAGTACATTTTCCACGACTACGCAACCAAAACATCGAGATAGTAGTGTTGCTCCGGCGTCAACGCCAGGAAGGGGCGTTTAAAGCTCAGCGATGCCATTATCTTGCAGACTCCTATACGAGATAGCTTGACGTCTCTGTGAGAAGCTGATTAGCTTATACAATTGGATTAATAAACCTAGGTCTTGGCCGCATTACCAAAAAAATAAGGAAATACGATGGCACCCACATCAAAGATTATCTACACAAAAACAGATGAAGCGCCCGCTTTGGCAACGTATTCCCTGCTGCCCATTATCGAGACATTTACCGAAGCGGCGGGCATTGCCGTCGAGACGCGGGACATTTCGTTGGCCGGCAGGATCATTGCAAATTTTCCAGAAAACTTAACGGACGAACAAAAACAAGCGGATGCCCTGTCCGAACTAGGCGAATTGGCCAAAACGCCCGCAGCCAACATTATCAAACTGCCCAATATCAGCGCGTCGATCCCCCAGTTGACGGCCGCGATCAAAGAGCTGCAAACCAAAGGCTATAGCCTTCCCGACTACCCAGAAGAGGCTACGAGCGAGGCGGAAAAGGCAATAAAAAGCCGCTACGCCAAGGTCTTGGGCAGCGCGGTAAACCCCGTTCTGCGCGAGGGCAACTCGGACCGCCGCGTGGCAACGGCAGTAAAAGAGTACGCGCAGAAGAACCCGCATCGAATGGGCGCGTGGACAGCGGATTCAAAATCCCACGTGGCCCATATGCAAGACGGCGACTTTTATTCGAGCGAACAGTCCACCGTTATTGCAGAAGCGGGCAATCTCGCCATCGAATTTGTCGACGATGCCGGCAATACAACCGTTTTAAAAGACCAGACCGCCGTACAAGCGGGTGAAGTAATCGATGCCTCGGTGATGAGCGCCCAAGCGCTGAGGGCCTTTTATGCAGCAGAGATCCAAGATGCCAAGGACAAGGACGTACTGTTTTCGCTGCATTTAAAGGCGACGATGATGAAAGTCTCCGATCCGATTCTCTTTGGCCACGCCGTTTCCGTTTACTATAAAGACGCGCTGGCAAAACACGCGAGCACCTTTGCCGATCTCGGCGTCGACTTGAATAATGGTCTCGGCGATGTCTATGCCAAAATTGAAAGCTTGCCGGAAGCACAGCGCGAAGAAATAAAGGGCGACATTGCGGCGTGCTACCAGACGCGGCCCGATCTCGCCATGGTCAATTCGGATCGCGGCATTACCAACCTACACGTGCCGAGCGATGTAATCATCGACGCGTCGATGCCGGCCGCCATTCGCGAGTCCGGGCAAATGTGGGGGCCCGACGGAGCGCAGAAAGACACGAAGTTCACGATCCCAGACCGGTGTTATGCCGGAATTTATCGCGAGACCATTGCCTTTCACAAAGAGCACGGCGCCTTCGACGTGACGACGATGGGCAATGTCGCCAACGTGGGGCTGATGGCGCAGAAAGCCGAAGAATACGGCTCGCACGACAAGACCTTTGAGATGGCCGGCAATGGTCGGGTCCGCGTCGTCGACGGCTCTGGGGCGGTGCTGCTAGAGCACGGCGTAGAACAGGGCGATATTTGGCGCATGTGTCAGACGCGGGACTTACCCATTAAAGACTGGGTAAAACTCGGGGTGACGCGGGCGAAGCAGACGGGGGCACCGGCGATTTTCTGGCTGGATAAAAACAGGGCGCACGATGCCAATTTGATCGCGAAAGTAACCGCCTATCTACAGGACCACGATACGGCGGGGTTGGACATTCAGATTTTGGCGCCGGTCGATGCCATTCGCCTGAGCTTGCAACGGGCCAAAGAAGGCAAGGATACAATCTCCGTTACCGGCAATGTCCTGCGCGACTACCTAACGGACTTGTTCCCCATTTTAGAGCTAGGCACCAGCGCCAAGATGCTGTCGATTGTGCCGCTCTTGGCCGGTGGCGGACTCTTTGAGACGGGGGCCGGCGGCTCGGCGCCCAAACACGTGCAGCAATTTGTCGAAGAGGGGCACTTGCGCTGGGACTCGCTCGGTGAGTTTCTGGCATTAGCCGTTTCGCTAGAAGATTTGGGCTATAAGACCGACAACGCGCGCGCGCAGGTTTTGGCCGCCGCGCTAAACCGGGCAACCTCGAAGTTCCTGATCGAGCGCAAATCGCCTTCGCGCAACGTTAACGAACTAGACAATCGCGGCAGCCATTTTTACCTGGCGCTGTACTGGGCGCAAGCCCTTGCCGAGCAAGACGAAGACGCCGCGCTGCAAGAACAATTTACCAAACTGGCACAGGCAATGGCAGCCAGTGAAGAGAAGATTATTGCCGAATTAAATGGCGCGCAGGGAGCAACCGTCGACATCGGCGGATACTACCATCCCGATCAGGAAAAGGTGAGTGCGGCAATGCGACCGAGCAAAACGCTCAATGGCATTTTGCAGGCGAGTTCGTAGACCGCAACAGCACCAACAGTACGACCAACATAAAAGCAGTGTCCGCTAAACAGCGGGCGCTGCTTTTATGTTTTGTTTAACCCTCTTGGGTCTCCCAGCAGCCTTCGCTGTAGTGATCGCGCAAAAAGAGCTGTCGGCGATAGCCATCGGCACCGGCGGTCCACTCGGCGGGAATTTCCTGCGTATAACGATGGGGCGGCCCCGCCTGTTTAAAGATGTCGATAGCAAAAATGCGATAGGGCTGAGGGGAATCGATAGGTTTGGCCTCGATGGCGTGGAAGATGCGCGCATTGATATAGACCATACTCCCCGGGGGCACCTCCAGGCGCACTTCTTCGAGTTTGCGCCCCGCTTCGCCGTCGTATGCACCGGCCAGCATGCGCTCGGGCGTAGCCGCCTCGGTAGGCGCGACGCGATGGCTACCGGGAATTACTTTGAGATTGCGGTCGCCCACGCTAAAGCCATTGGGATAATAAAGTATCTGGATATAATACCCGTCGCGCTCGGCGATATTGACGGGGTTTTCGTGCTTCCAGTGGTGGTGGTCCTGATGATAGCCCCCCGGACCGGTGCCGCGCGGAGCGAGGTTGAGAGCGGAATGGCAGAAGTGGTACTCTGGACCCATCGTAGCCTGCAACAAAGCTTTAACAAAAGGATCGACAATGAGCTGGTGGCCAACGGGGCCGCGCTCGTTCCAAGGACGGACGAAATAGGGCTGCGCACCAGCGGGATTTTGCTCTAGCGTATTTAGATACTGATCGACTGGATCTAAATGGAGAATTTCCTCTATCAGCTCTTCGCGAGCATCGTCTTTGAGGATATTGGGATAATAGATATACCCATCGTGGTGGAAAGCCTCTATATCGGCAGGAGAAGGCGATTCGAGGCGGAAGAGCGTGTTCATAAGTCCCTCGCAACTAAGGTGGACCAGACAGCGAATAGAGCGCAAATAACGAGGTGTAAAAAAAGCCGATGCCCTATCTAGACGCAATTAAATTTTTGCCGGTAGCCCATTCGTTTCGCAAATTGTCATCTGCATGCGGACGCTTGGGCGAAGAACAGAACGGAACCCAGCCAATCTGCACGATCGCCCCGAAGCTACTCGAGAAAAGGAATACCATGCGCATCGCCTCCATTGTACTACTCTGCCTGTCCCTGGCCACCTGCGGTGGAAACGAGGGTGGGGGAAATCGCACGCTCAAAAATGTCCCGCGCAGCCGCACGCTAATTCTAGACTGCCCCGAAGGCAATACCTGCGCCGGGCAGATTCAGGACTACAATACGTTCAACCCCTTTATACCGGGCAGCATTTCGCGCATCGGCTACAATTTCCTCTACGAACCGCTCTACTTCTTTAACGCCTACCGCGAAGACTCCGAACTCATGCCCTGGATAGCCGAGCGCCACAGCTTTAACGCCGACTATACCGAGTTGACGGTAGTCATCCGGCCCGGTGTCGAGTGGAGCGACGGCCACCCCTGGACGGCACACGACTTCGTCTTCACCATCAATATGCTCAAGGACAACGCCCCCCAACTCGTCTACTCGACCGACATGGAAACCTGGGTCGAAGAAGCGGTGGCCCTCGACGACCTAACGGCCCGCATTACACTCAAAGCTCCCAACCCGCGTTTTCTCTTTAGCTATTTTGTCCACAGCGGCGACCAGGGCGTGCCCATCGTGCCCAAACATATCTGGGAGAACCAAGATCCGCTGACCTTTGCCAATTACGATCTGCAAAAGGGCTGGCCCGTCCTAACCGGCCCCTACGAAATAGCTCTTTCCGAGCCGGCGCAGCGAATTTGGGATTTGCGCGAGGATTGGTGGGCGAAAAAACTCGGCTTCCAAGAGCTGCCCAAAGTCGAACGCCTGATCTACCTGACCTATATGGAAGAAAACAAGCGGGTACAAAACCTGATAGCCAACACGATGGATACCTGCTTAGAACTGCGACCGGCCAATATCATATCCCTACTCGAGCAAAATCCCAATATCACCACCTGGACCGACCGCCAGCCGCCCTATAGTTATATCACCTGGTGGCCCATTTCGCTGGGCTTCAACGGCTTAGAGGCCCCCTGGTCCGACCCGGAGATGCGCCGAGCTATAAATTACGCCATCGACCGCGACCAGCTCATCGAAATAGGTTGGCAAAACTCGGGCGACTGGACCCACCTACCTCTGCCCGACCTGCCGCAGATGCACAAGTATTTCACATGGGCCGAAGATCTTATTGAAAAGCACCAAGTAGGCGTTTTCGACCTCGACAAGAGCGCCGAAATCCTACGTGCCAAAGGCTATGCGCGCACGGGAGAATTCTGGGAAAAAGACGGGCAAGAGCTGAGCATGATCGTCGATATTTTCTCTCATTTTCAAGACTTCACACCCGTGCTTATCGCCCAGCTAAAAAAGGCCGGCATCAACGCCACCTTCCGCATGACCTCCGACTTCAATAGCCGTCTGCGCCAAGGCGTCGCGCGCTCCTACCTAACTGGCAACTTCAGCTCAATGCGCGACCCCTACTTCGTGCTGCGCCAATACCACAGTCGTTTCGTCCACCCCACGGACCAACCCGGCGATTTCCCATGGCGCTGGAGCAATGCCACCTACGACAAGATCGTAGACCAGATGGGGCAGACGCCGACCGACGCCCCCGAGATGGAAACGCTCTACCGCCAGGCCATGGATATCTGGCTCAGCGAGCTGCCCTCGATCCCCATTGTCCAGTGGCCCCACCGCATCCCCCACAACGAGACCTATTGGACCAACTGGCCGACGGAAGAGAACCCCTATATCAACAGCGCCTATTGGAGCCGCACATGGCTGCTGGTGCTGCTCAACTTAGAACCTAGGTCGTAAGACGACTGCAAAAAGACCGTGTACTAGCCGTATGCGCATAGTCCTCTTACCCGCGGCACTCTACGCCCTTTTGCACGGGGTGGGCCTATTATTACCCAGCTATTTCTGGGGCGTCAACCTGCTCGCCTACTATGCCCCGCCCGTGCAAGTGCTCTGTGCCATTTTAGCCGTAACGGCCCTCTATATCGCCTGGCACCCCGCCTATAGCGAGAGCCTCGACCAAAAACTCGACGCCCTCTTGCAGCGCGCTGCGGCCCGCTTTTCCACCCCCTTAAAATGGGTGCTCTGTCTCAGCGTAATTCCACTCTGCTACGCATTCAAAGTAGATATACACCTCATGGGAGATGGCCAAGCCTGGCTGGCCTACCTAGAAAATGCCCAGCGCGGTTTCCCGCGCGAGCCGCCGGGTTGGATCCGCGGCTTTCCCTTAGCCGGGCTCGACTGGATTCACCCCCTCGAACCCCTCGACTTCTGGCTGCACCAACTGCTCTATCGCTTCGGCCGCAGCTATTGGCACTGGCAAGCCGCCGACGCCTATACGTGGTCTAGCTGTCTATGGGGAACCGTCTACGCCTGGGGCATCTGGAAACTCTCCGGCCTACTCGAACTCACGCGCCTGTCGCGCTATACACTCCTGCTGCTCTT
>Ga0055584_100007829_pt1 | contig 10472 bp, 9 predicted proteins | sample OSDHelmetaG_FD_58716 | JGI IMG/M metagenome (GOLD analysis project Ga0055584, IMG submission 58716) | Pelagic marine sediment microbial communities from the LTER site Helgoland, North Sea, for post-phytoplankton bloom and carbon turnover... | ecosystem: Environmental > Aquatic > Marine >...
TGGCACCCACCAGTGCCACCATAACGGCAAAACCGGCGATAGCTCTGGCCCACGGTAGGGGAGCAATGCGTTTTAGTATCATGCGATGCGCCTCCCTTAGCGCGCGATCAACGGCCTAGATCACTTCAGCGATGAGTGGACATGGGGCAAAACCAGCGTAAAGGTCGTGCCCTCCCCTTCGCAGCTTTCCACGCGCACGCCACCTCCAAGCAACTGCGCGGAACGGCGCACGATGGCCAAACCCAAGCCCGTGCCCTCTAGGGCAATCTGTCCTTTGCGCGCAACTTGGCGAAACTCGTCAAAAATGAAAGGTAATTCTTCTGTTGGAATGCCGTCCCCCGTATCGCAGACCGTCACCTCGACGAGGTTTTCCTTGGCCTCGACGGCGACTGTAATACGTCCTTCGCGCGTGTATTTAACCGCATTGCTCAGCAGGTTTATCAACGCGCGCCTAAGGCGATCGGAGTCCGTGTGCAGCACGTCGATATCGCCGAAGTTCTGGTGTAGCTCGACCCCCTCCTTAACCAGAGGTGAGACGGCGGCCAGGCACTCGCCAACCAGACGCTTTACATTCACTTCTTCGCAGTGGATTTCAATGCGCCCTGCTTCCACTTTGCTCAGGTCTAAAATGTCGTTGATCAAGTCGAGAAGGTGGTTCGCGCTCGTCTGTATATTTTCGATATTCTGGACCTGACGCGGTTCTATTGCCCCTTCTAACTTGCGCATTAAGATGCGCGCATACCCTATAATCGCGTTCATCGGCGTGCGCAGATCGTGCGACATACGCGCTAAAAACTCGGTCTTAAGGCGGTTGGCCTCTTCCACTTCGAGCTGCGCTTGTACTAGCTGATGCTCCTGCGCGGCGAGTTTTTCACGCGTTTCCCGCAGCTCTTTCTCTAGTGCGGCTACGCGTTTGTCTTGCGTTTTCATGATAGCCTCGGGGAAAGCCGACTCGGATCTGCGCCGAGCCGGCTGCGTGAACAAACTATGGGAGAGTTCGTTTTGCCATATCCGTTTGTCACCCTCTTAGAAAATACTGGCGACCCAACTTGCACTCGTCGGTGCCGGCGTCGTATCGAAGGCCGCAGTGATCGTGCGGTAGCCGTAGCCCGTTGCCAATTTGCGCGCCGTAGTGCCATAGTCATTGCTGGCGTCAGGATCCGCGCCGGCAGCCAACAAGATCTGGGCAATTTCGTCGTGTCCTTCCTGCGTGGCAAATATCAGCGCCGTATTGCCGATATAACCGCGCGCTTCGACGGCAACGCCGCGAGCAAGCAAAGTGCGGACGCGATCTAAGTCGCCATATGCAGCGGCAACCATTAGCTCAGTATTGCCGTTGGCATCGTGCATCTCCGTCTGGCTATATGCGACAGAAACGGGAATGCTCATGGTTTCTGCGTCGGTGCTGGCCGCCCGCACGGCGACGAACGCCAGCAGGGCGATTGTCAGGGATGTGAAAGTAAAACGTGCCATTGCGGGTCTCCTTGTTTAGTTTGTGTTCACCAAGGGTATCGCAAGAGCCGTGCCACATCCCAAATTTTTCATATTTCACTTATAAACAAATACTTACACCCAATTGTCAATTTATTAAAAATACACACTATAGACAATTTAATTGTCGATAGTATAAATTAAAAATGTATCTTACTTATAATTAACATCTTACAAAAAATCAAAAATTTGGCCGATATCGACAATTTAATAGTCAGTCAAATTTTAGCGACCAAAACCACAAATCGACTCTACCCTGAGGATAGAGCCGGCCTGATGCGAAAAGCGCCTTAGCATGCAGCGGCAACGAGAGTCCAGCCCCTGCACGGACAGCGCTTCGATCTAAGCGCATAAGAACTCGACGACTTCCGCGCACCCCTTCTTATGGGGCGAGGATCGACACCGCATTGGCGTTATAACCCCAATTTCATGCCAGCGAATCTAGGTGGACCGTAAAAACAGACCCCACCCCCTCTTCGCTAGCTACGGCGATAGTGCCTCCCAATAACTCCACGGACTTGCGCACAATCGCCAAACCCAAACCCGTGCCCTGATGGCGAGCGCCGTTCTTTTTGTCCACCTGGCGGAACTCGTCAAAAATATGCGACAACTCACTTTGTGGGATGCCAATACCCGTATCGGTAACGCGTATGGCAACCCCATCGCCCCGCGCGCTGAGCGCGACTTCTACATACCCCACCTCCGTAAACTTTACGGCATTGCTCAACAGATTCATCAAGGCTCGGCGCACGCGATCTTCATCCGTAACAAAGGGAGGCAATACCTCTAGGTTACAGCGCAACTCGACCCCTGGCCCCAACAGCGATTCGATCGAACGCCCACATTCCTCAACGAGCACTTTCAGATCGACCTCACTCGCCTTCAATTCAACCCGACCCGCTTCAATCTTCGATAGATCGAGGATATCGTTGATCAGTTCCAGAAGCGCATTGGCCGAGATCTGCACATTCTGCAAGTTCTTATACTGGCGCTCGTCGAGCACATCGGCGCTCTTGCGCAACAAGATTCGCGTGTAGCCTATGATGGCATTCATCGGCGTGCGCAAATCGTGCGACATGCGCGCTAAAAAATCGGACTTGAGGCGATTGGCTTCCCGGATCTGTGCGTTCTGTTCCTGGATCTGCTCGTATTGCTCCTGCGTCTTGGCCGAGAGTTCTTCTACTTGCAGGAGGCGCTCCTGCAACTGCTGATTGGTCTGCGCAACACTGCGCGCCAAATAGACCGACATAGAAACGAGGGGAATCAACACCCAATATAACGCCGTAACATCCGTTTCTGTCGCATAGATTAGCGGTGAGATATTGGCGGCAAATACAATAAAACCAATGCCAATAATCCACGCCCCCTCTTGGCGACGGCGCACGCCGCCGATCAACACCAACACCGTCTCGACCAACAGGAATAGATTGGTAAAACCGAGCGCCAAGCGATTAACCTCGAACGCACCATTAAAGGGGATAAGGCCCTGACTGTCGAAGTTGAGCAACACAATTGTGCCCAGGACGGTCGGTATAATAAATATGACTAATTCAAAATAAAAGCGTTTGGGCACGCGCCCTAAGAGGGCAAAGAGGAAAACCAGACCAAAGAGATTGATGACGAGAAGAGCCGTCTCTTTGGCCACGCGCACCATCAATGGGTCCATATAGGAATGAAATTCTAGCTGTAAACCCGAAAAGATGGCGGCACCAATAGCGGCGGTATAGAGCGCGTAAAATAGATTGGCACGCGTGGCGCGATTAAAGAGGAAGAGCAGGAAATGCAGAAAGGTAATGGCCATTAGCACGCCGGAAAAAAACATTTGATAACCGGCGGAAACCCCCCCAACTCCACCCCATGGACTACCCAGTGGCCCCTCGCGCCCTTCGCCGATGGCACCAATCTGCGCAATGACATCGTTCAGACTGGCTTCGGCGGGCACGAGGACTAGGTTGCCCAAACGGTCGGCGCGCTGATACTTGTCGACCCCCTTACTCCAAGCGATCCAAGAAGGCGCACCGCGCGCATCGCGATCCCATATACTCAGATCAAAACCCAGTTGCATCCCCGAGTGCAGTTGGATGCGTTGACCACTCGCCTTTGCAATATCAATGCGCCACTCAGAGCGATACCCATCCTCGCGCCACTGAGTCGCCACCTGGGCCTCATCGATCGTTCCCGGACCGTATATACCAAGACTATCGCCCCAAAGTCGATACTGGGTCGGCGCCCCCTCACCCGGCTTATGACCAAATAGATAGAGTTCACTGCCGTCCTGGCGGTTCCACTCCTGGCCCATTTGATCAACGGGTTGGCGCACGACAAAATCGTCGTGGATATCAACGGCGACATAGAGCGCATTTTCGCTCTCGTTATAACCGATGATCAGTTCGCCTTGGAAATCGCCCTCACCAAAGGGAGCAGCCCCATCTTCATTGTGCAAAATCGGATAGCGCAACAATCCCTCTGGCCAGTCGCCCAGGTCGCCATCCACTGCGATATCTACAACGGGATAGGCCAAAGCCACTTTGCCGGGATAGGCAAAGGCCGGAGCACTGCATAAGCATAGCAGCACAAAAAGAAGTAGGGCAGATCTATTATTTATCACAGTATTTGCATTCGAAGGTGTCCTGCAAACATAGGCAGTATGAACCCATTTTGGCCAGACCGACTATGCGACCCCGCTTAATTGCTGCGATGGCGACGGCGGCGAGCGTGTGGCGTTTCGACTTCGTAGCGACGACAGAGACGACTAAAACTTCTCATGGCAATGCCCAGAGCACGACTGGCATCTATGTTACTGGCGTAAATGCGGGCGACTCGTTCGATGCGATCTCTACTGATGGCGTCCATGAATAACCTCTGTTTTTTAATGGCGATAGCCCGGCAACCGAGTGAGCCGGGGCAAATAAAAAAACGGCGCGCCATTGTGGCGCACCGTTCGACTCTACTTAGATCCTGTTGCTTTTCTGCATCTCAGCAGCGGCCTGCAGGGTAACTGTTTCCAGCGTCTCGGCTATGTCGCGATGGCCATACCCCTTAGCCAAGCTGCCGGCCGTGACCTTATAATCGTTGCGGGCGGCGATATCTGCACCTGCATCGACCAGCATTTTGACGACATCGACGTGACCTTCTTGCGCGGCATAGATCAGGGCCGTGTTGCCAATCCGACCGCGAGCATCGACTTCGGCTCCCTTTTCAATCAGGCTCTGCAACTGAGCGACATTGCCCTGCGCCGCGGCGACCATTAAGGCTGTATTACCGTTGATGTCCTGCGCATTGATATCGGTCTGAGTGGCTCCAGCTGTAGTGGCGAGGGCGACGAGGGTGGCGAAAAATAGCGTTTTCATTTTATGTGCTCCTTGTAAGTTTCGTTAGCTGTCATTCACCAACGATATGGCAAGGGGCGTGCCAAAGGAAAAAATAAAAACAACTATATTCATAATGCGCTTAAAAAACAACCACTTAAAAATAATCCAGGACCTGTCTTTCAAATGGAGTCCTATAGTCTAATCGACAAATATATTGTCATTATTCCAAATTTAAAACACTATAAAACGATAATTAATAGTTATTTACATAAAATGACAATAATATTGCAGTATTGACAAAATAGTTGTCTCTGCTATTAAATAGCTACCAATAGACGAACTCGAACACATAGGGAGAAACATGGTAATTTTTAAAGCGTTAGCTTCTCTACTCATTTCTTAAATACGACACGCACGCGCTAACGGATACATTTGACATATGTTCTGGAATATTATCCTATTTGCCTTTATTTTTTCAGTTTGTTTGTATGCTATAATCGCAATGCAAAGAAGGAAGCTGCCAATATGATTATTGATTCACACACACACGCCTGGCGACACTGGCCCTACCAACCCGCCGTACCGGATCCCGAAAGCCGTGGACTAGTCGAACAGTTGCTCTGGGAAATGGATCGCCACGAAGTGGACAAGGCCGTATTAGTCTGCGCCCGCATCGAGCACAACCCCGACAACAACGACTATGTCGCCGAGTGCATCGCAAAATACCCCGATCGCCTCATACAGTTTGCCGACGTTGACTGCTCGTGGAGCGAGACCTATCACACGCCCGGCGCGGCACAGCGCCTAGAGGAGGCGGCCCATCAGTATCACCTCAAAGGCTTCACACACTATCTAAAGAGCGATACGGAGTGGTTTGAATCAGAAGAAGGGCTAGCCTTTTTTGCAAAGGCAGCAGAACTCAAACTCATTGCCAGCCTAGCGCTGGGGCCACAGTGGCAAGGGGCCCTGCGCGCGTTGGCCAAGCGCTTTCCCACGGTGCCTTTCCTCTGTCACCACATGGCCGGTGCCCGCCTCGGTCAGGAGAGCATGGACGAAGTCCTGCGCTCCGCTGAAGTCGACAACATATACATCAAACTATCCGGCTTTCACTACATATCGAATCTCTCGTGGGACTATCCCCATGCCGACACCCACGCTGGCGTGCGCAAACTCTACGAGTATTTCGGCGGCGGACGCCTGTGCTGGGGATCCGACTACCCAGTCGTGCGTTTTAATATGACCTATCAACACGCACTCGAAGCCTTCCGCACGCACTGCCCATTTGTCACCCAGACAGATCGGGCACAAATCCTCGGCGGCAACTTGCAAACTTTGTTACACAAAGCGGGCGAGTAAGAGACTTGAAACTGATCTCATGGAATGTCAACGGCATCCGCTCCGTCGCGCGCAAGGGTTTTCACACCTGGCTTAAGCAGGCCAAACCCGATGTCCTGAGCGTGCAGGAAACGCGCGCTTGGCCCGAACAATTAGAAGAAGACCTACTCGCGCCGCTCGGTTATAAGAGCTACTTCGCCTGCGCACAGAAGAAGGGCTATAGCGGCGTCGCCATCTATAGCCGTAGCGAACCTTTAGAAGTAGTCGAGGGCCTGGGCGATGAGCAATTCGACAATGAGGGGCGCACGCTAACGGCGCGATTCAAAGGTTTCACCTTAGTCAACGCCTACTTTCCCAACGGCCAACGAGACCACGCGCGCGTGCCCTACAAGATGGACTACTGCCGCGCCTTTCTCGACCATTGTCAGCAACTGCGCGCACGCGGCCAAGGCGTTGTGATGTGCGGTGACTTTAATACGGCACACTGCGCCATCGACCTGGCGCGCCCCAAAGACAACAAAAACACCACGGGCTTCTTGCCATTGGAGCGCGCGTGGGTCGACGAACTTATCGAGGCCGGTTACGTCGACATATTTCGCGTGCGCAACCCCGATGCGGCAGGTCACTATACTTGGTGGTCCAACCGCAAAGGCGTGCGCGAGCGCAACGTCGGCTGGCGCATAGACTACCACTTTATCAGCCAATGTTTAGCAACACAAATAGACAAGGTCTACCACCTGCCCGAAGTCCTCGGCTCGGACCATTGCCCGCTCGCACTAGAGCTTAGTTGAGTGATGTCTGCTGAAAACGGAATGAGCATTGACTGGCAAAAACAGCTGCCGGCAAAACTGCGCCTAGCCCTGTGGAAGCGCGTCGACCGCCGCCTACAGCACGGCGACGTACTCATTACGGACGAGCATTTTCAGCAGCTAATGGAGCGCGAGTTTCTGCGCTTAGTCCACGTCAAACCCTCCCCGAAAATCAGCGCCGCCATTCTCGCAATGGTCCACCGAGTCAACGAGGAATACCCCAACAAGTACCTGGGACTCGGCATTAAGAACATGATGACCTTTTATACGCGCACCCTGCTCGACCGCTTAGAGGGCCACTCCGAAGAGGCGTTAAAAGAGGGCCGCGACCGCATCAAAAAAATGATGCGAGAAGGCCGCACCGCACTCTTCTTAGAAAGCATCGGCATCGAGTTGGGGCCGAGAGGGCTGCCGCGCAGCGTAGAAAAGGCCATACAGAACGTGCTCAACGGCCAAGAGATCGAGGTGCCGCAACAGGTGCAAGAGCGCCAGCGCAAAAAGCGTGGACCGGGGATGGCCAACGTGCGCATTTCGGAGGCCGCACTCAAAGCAGAAGAAGAGGCCGAAGGCCCGGCGCAAACGCCGCTACCCGGCGAAGACGAATGCAAAGATCGCGAGGAGCGCATGATGGCGCGCGAGGTCGAGATCACTTCGGAAGAAGTAAGCCGGGCGCGAAATTATCTCGATTCCTACCGCGAGCAGGGATTGATTGACGAAGAAGAAGTGTCGATACTGACCGAGCTCTACGGCATCGACAGCGATTTGGCCGAAGGCAAGATCAACCTCGAAGAGGCCGAGCGCCGCCGCAGCAAGATCGGCAACCGCGAAGTCGTCGACAAAAAGATAAACCAAGCCGTTGCGTTCTCCGTGCACTATATAAATGCCTTCGAGGGACTGCGCCGCCTGCCGCAAGAGCGCGACGCCGTCTGCCGCCTGCTCATACGGCAAAAACAAGGTGCCATGGCGGAGAAGGGGGACGAAGTGTTGCTCGATCCGCTCATCGATGAGCTAGATAAGAACGACGACCTCCTAGAGAGCACGATAAAGCTATTGGAACGCCGCGACCACGAAGCGCGTATGCTCTCGGCGAACTTACCGCCCTATCGCTATGTCACGGGTCAGGGCAGGATCGGCAACTGGCTCATCGAAGAGAGTTTTATAGACGAACTGCGTTCCCTTCAGCGCGAAGAACTATCGCAGCAGCTCAACTCGGCCGACCAAAACGAGCGCGTGCGGCCAGCCGCCGCCGTGCGCTGTTTAGTAGCTCTCGTCAATCAATTGATCAATTCCACGCCGCTGCATATGGGCGTAATACGCCTGCATATACGCAAAACCGTAGCCCGTCTCTATTCGTCTATACCGCAGGGCAAGAACGGGCGCCAGAAAGTCGGCCACTACCTCAAGCAGCGCATGCCGCGCCTCTACCCCGACCTGACGGCAGAAGACCAAGAGCTCATCCACAAGGAGAGCGAAGAGATTATGGCCAATATCGAAGCGGAACGAGAAGCCGGCGGCGGTGAGGACGACCAGATGCGCGTCTATCGCGTATGACGCACACTCTTTAAGGAGATACACATGAAAAAGAAGACGTGGCGGGCACTGACAGCGACGATGCTGGTTTGTGCCGTCGGCGCTTCGGCCCAGATAGAACCAGAAATGGAGGCGGCCAGCACGGCCCCAACAATGGCCCACGAAGCGCCAGCACCGCGCGCGGCATTGGATCGCCGCCTAGAAACGGCACTCGACCTAGACCAAGATCGGCGCGCGCACTTAGAACAGCTGCGCCGGGCATTGCGGGGACAGCTGCAGGCAATTCGCGCACAGGCCGAAAATGGGCAAGTGGACGAAGAGCAAGCGCGCTGGCAAGTCAGAATGGCCTTAGCAGAACATCGCCAGAGCCGCGCAGTCCTCTTAACAGACGAACAAACGCACCACCTAGAGGCGGCCTACAATGCGCGCGCGCAACGGAACGGACGCCAGGCAAATGGGTTGCCGACGGTGCTTCAGTTGAGCGAGGCGCAAGAAGAACAAATGCGCATGCTTCTATGGAGCCAAAACCAAGAATGGCACACCCTACAAGAATCACCTGTGCCACCGACGGCCGAGCAAAAGCAGGCGCTGCGCCGAGCGCATAGAGTCGCCTTCGAACACCTCTTGAGTAGCAAGCAATTCGAGATCTTAGAGCACATGAAAAATGCGCGCCGCCGCCACCACGGCCTCGAAGAAGAAGTGCCAGTCGATGCACCGATGTTGCTCGACGACGCGCCAGATACAGACGAGTAAATGGTATGAGCTTAACGGCATGGATGCGTATCGGGCAACCGCTCGAACCCGTTCTCGACGACTATCAACGCTGCTTTGACGCTTGGGAAGAGGGCGGAGTGCGCGGACTAGTCGTCGGCCGCCTGCTCTTTGCCGACGCGGACGGGCAGTTTACGATCCCGGCCTTCGCAGGCAAACCCGAGGCCTATCGCGCGCGCGGTATGGAAGCGGGGCAGGGCAGAGAAACCGATACGAAGAAAGCCGACAAGTTGCAGCGCCTATTCGACGAGGCCAAAAAGCGCGGCTGGACGACCATGATCTTCTGTCCCGGACAGGGCACCACTGTTACACAGGCCCTGACCCCAGCAGAAGACCCATACGGCGCTCGGCATATGGCAGCCGTCTGGGACGAAGTCTTCTCAGCTTTTCCACAGGTAGATGGCGGCATCGTCGACGGCTGGACCGAGTCCTCGTACGAGTTGGTGTTCCACCACGGCAACGCCGTGTTCCGCACTCTCTCGCCGTTGGAACTAGAAAAGGCGAACGCACGCGGATGGGACACGGCGCGTTTGCAGCGCGGCCTGGCTCATTTGGAAAAGCGCTTTCACAGCTTTACCCCTGCGCAAGTCGACTACTATGGCCACTACGGCCTGCTCCAGGGACTAAATCTCTTTGATATAAACGAGGATGCGCTCTACTGGCTGCGCTGGCGGCGCGAGGACGGGCTCGACGAAGCGCGAGCAGCGCGAACTGAGCTCAACCAATTGGCCCGCCCATTACTGCTGGGAAACGGGCTGCGCTCCGCCGTATTCTCCGGCATGACGGGCATGGATTTTTGCGCCTGGAACGAAGTGCTCGATTTCCTACTGGTCAAACACTATTTCTGGCACCGGGGTTTCGACGGGCTCTATGGCACCTTGGCGCGCTGGGTCAAGCAATTGGGCGCCTGGAACCCATCGCTGAGCGAAGCACAGTGCTTTGCCGTAGCCAAAGCCTGGCTGGGCATTGAACTGCCTGAAGTCACGTCGCTGGCCGATATGGACCTGGGATTCCCACAGGCTTTTTTTGATGAAGTGGCCTATAGCGAAACGCGTCGCGCTATCGCCGCCTCATCGCCGCAAAAAGTGCTGCCGTGGGTCGATACCGGACGCATGCCACACGGCGGCGACCCGATGACGGCAGGGGATTTGCAGCGCATATTGAGCGCGGCACAAAAGGCGGGTCTAGAGCAGTTCCTCTTCCACAACCACGGCCACCTAACCGC
>Ga0055584_100007830_pt1 | contig 10472 bp, 6 predicted proteins | sample OSDHelmetaG_FD_58716 | JGI IMG/M metagenome (GOLD analysis project Ga0055584, IMG submission 58716) | Pelagic marine sediment microbial communities from the LTER site Helgoland, North Sea, for post-phytoplankton bloom and carbon turnover... | ecosystem: Environmental > Aquatic > Marine >...
TTTTGTTTCTCCTTTTGTTTCTCCTTTTGTTTCTCCTTTTGTTTCTCCTTTTGTTTCTCCAGATTTATCATTGAGGTTATCAGATTGTTTTGATTTTATTAAATCATATATATTTATTGCATAATCAAGATAAGCACAAAAATTTTTAATTTTTTTGTCATCTGAATTTTTATAAATTCCTAATAGTTGTTCATCATCATATAATTCATTAATATCTAAATTTAAATCAACTAAACAATTATTTAAATTAATAAGACAATCAAGTAGTATACATTCAATAGTATTCGATAATTCTTTTTTAATTTCAGTAATATTTTTTTCAGAGTGTGAAAAATTGTGTAATTTACCAAAGTTCTTAAATGGATTAAGATCACTAAATGTAGGATTATTACCATTAATACTTTCAAAACTAGTAGGAATAAAATTTTGATCAGATAAGCTAAAATGTTTATCAAATTTATTTCTAAATTTATTTCTAAATTTCTTAAATGTATCTTTCCATTTTTTTGATTTATTTTTTATAGGTTTTAAACCAGTAGGTTTAGGTTTTTGTAATTCAATATCTTCTAATGGTATCTTATTATAACTGATTCCATTAGTTGTTTGTATTTTATAATGTCTAGATTTACTTTTATGTTCTTTCACAATCTTCCCAGAATATGAATCTCCTTTTTTTTTAAATTTAACTTTATCCCCTGAATTTAATTGCACTTTCTTACGTTTAGTTGGAGATTCTACGATAATTTTTGCTTCTGAAAATAATTCTTGAATAAGGACTAATATATTATTATATAAAACTATAATAGATTCAATTTTTGTAGTTGAATTTTCAAGTGCTAATTTTAAGTAAACAACTGGTAAATCAGTAAGAAGATAATAACCATATTCAAAATGTGAGAATTTATGTTTATTTATCAATTTACCATTTTTATCAAGACGAAATTTCTTACTAATTATGGGATCATAATCAGATTGAAATAATTCATGAAGTGTATTATTTGAAAGAGATTTTGAATTCATCAATGCATGACGAACATTAGATGCACTTTTATCAGTTTTCAAATTTCTTATAGATCTCATATGTCTAATTCCTTCATTAAAATCAGATTTACTTAATGCAAGTGGTTTCGCTTCTTTAATGAATGGACGATGTAAAAAGTTCCAAACAATATCAGCTTTTACTTGTGATTTTTCAGTAGGAAATCGATTAGTCCATGTAAGTATTAAGTTAATAATATAAACAATATCATTTATATTAAATGAATAAGAATCAAAGAGTAATGTCATAAAGTTAAACATATCATCACATAAATAAGATCCTAATTTTACTGTAGAAAAATTAATATCTGTAAAAGTAGGTGTTTTACCACGATTATTTTTTTCCATTGCAGAAAAAAAATTCTTTATACAGCTATCACGAACATCACCTCTTAAAATAGAATTAGATACAGGTTGCTTCCATGACTGTATTATCAAAAATATAAGATGTTCAGATGGATTAATACTTAAATTTGTACAAATTTTTTGTACTTTAGTTATCAAGTGATTTTCGTATTGATGTTTATTTTTATTTTTAATTAATTGTGGCTGTGCCATTGTTAGTTGTTTTTTCTTGGTTTTAGCGTTGTTTTTTTCAATTTTTGAACATAATGTAAATTGACTAAATAAATAATCGATATAAATCATTTGTAGTATAACGTATTTTACTAGGTATCTATATAATGGTAAACTTCATAAATCAATGTAAAATACTGTCTTATATATATCAATTTTTCAATTTTTACTCCATTTTTAAGACTATTTTTGCTGTCCCATCAAGGTATAAACAGCCTCTCATCATACCACATAGTTTATATTTTCCGTCTGGATTATCAGGTATTTCATGTATCATAAACCAGTCTTTGATACGTTGAATTCCAGATAACATTAAATAATTTTTATACCATTCTGAAGATTGATCAAACCATATTTTAGACTTAATTTGCATTTGACCGCCGTTTTTAGGATGATAATAAGCTAACATTTTACAATTTAAATCATCAATTGATGTCATATATCATATTAATAAAATAATTTATGCAAATTTACTCATTTCAACAATTGGTATATTTAATTTCTTAGCTTTACTTAGTTTTGAACCAGTATCATCAATATCTCTCGCAACTACCATATTAGTATTTTTTGATACTGTTCCAGTAACTTTAGTACCGATTTGAGATAAAATATCTTCCCATTCTTTATTTCTAAATCCTGTAAATACAATTTTCATATTTTTATATTTAGTAAATTTCTTTGGAACACTTGTTTTCTTTTTTACTTGATATGTTATCATTGGAACTGTTTTAAGAAAATTTTTAAATTTAGGTAATCCATTTGCAAAATATGTTGCAGTAATAGTATTAAAACCATTTAATGCTTCAACTTTTTCTATTACTGTTTTTTTTGAAATACGTTTTTCATGTATGTCTGGATAATTTTTAATGATTTCAGAAAGTTTTCTTTTACCTAATCCGGATTCAAAAGTATTACTAGCATTCATTAAAATAGGTAATTCAACATTTTTAAGCCCATTTTGTATATTATTATAAAGTTTAGTTGCCATTTTTTCTTTAATACCGTCAATTTCAAGAAAATCTTCTTTAGTCATTTTAAGTAACCTTGGGATAGTTGCAATATCATTTTTAACTAATCTTGTTACTATGCCTTGATCTAAATTTTTAATTCCTAAATTTTTAACAAAATACGAAATATTTTTAACAAGTGATTGTTCTGAATATTCAGATTGATCTAAAATAAGATCAACTCCTGTTTTATTCCATGTCATATTTGCAATATTTTCTGGCATACTTGGTTTTTTGGAAGATTTAACTACTTTAAGTACATAAGGAATAATTTCACCACTTCTTGTAATTTTAATTACTGTTCCTGGACCAATTTTATTATCTTTAATATACTTTGCGTTATGAGCAGTAGCAAATTCATTTTTAAAACCATCAATAGTAACCGGTTTAATTCTCAATTTTGGAATAGCTTTTCTATACATTGAGATATTCCAAATAACTTCTTCAACAGTTGTTTCTTTAATTGCATTTTGTCGTTGATCTTTAAAAGCAAATGCATATTTTGGATTTTTTTCTGTATTTCTAAGATGTCGTGTATCACCATCTTGAATAATAATTCCATCAATTTCATATTGTGAATTTTCCCTACGTGTTTTTAAAAGTATTTGTAATGATTCATCATCTATATTATCTAATTGTCCATTTCCCGCAACTTTAAAACCCATTTTTTCTAAAGCAGCATATTGTTCAAAAATAGTTCCCCATGGAAAAATTAATTCATATGCAACAAAGTCAATAATTTTAAGAATATTTGGATCTGGATTTTTTTTTGTTGCTAAAGTATTAACTAAAGATCTAGGATTAACAAATTTCTTACTATATTTTTTAAAATTAGTTTTAGTAACAATAAATTCACCTCTAACAGCAATATTTGATGGAAAGTTTTTATTAAAAGTTGTCATATATTGAATAAGATGAGATAGATTTGTTCCAACTGTACCATTACCACGAGTATAAAGATTTTTATTACCTTCTTCATCAATAGTGAATAATCCTGATGAACCATCTAGTTTATCACTCCAAGAATAAGGACCTTTATATTTAGTAGACCATTTAAGAACATCTCCATTCCCTGGTTTGATTTTTGACATACTTCCCATATGATATGGTAAATTCTTTTTTTTACCAACAATATTAATTAAAATATGACCAGAACTTGAATTTAAATTTTTAAGTAATTTACTATTAGGAAATCGCTCTTTAAGAGTATCTAATAACATATCATATTCTTCATCACTCATAACAGGTTCCTTAAGAGTATAATATTTTTCAAGAGCAAATTTAACTAATTTTTCAAGTTCCTTTTTTGAACTAGTTGATAGAAATTCAGATTGATTGTCTAGATAAGATTTAACTAGTTTTTTTTGTTGACTCATTTTAATATAATTTACTTAATAATTTATTAAATAAATTTCAATATTTTTATAAAATTGATTTTTAAAGACTGAATTTAAATATATAATATAAATGTCAGATATATTACGTGTACGAAAAAATTGGAATCAAAACAATTTACTAACAGAAGGAGAAGAATTTCATGAAGTTAGTAATGTATTATACTATATGGAGAAAGATAGATTTGTTGTAAAATTTACTTCAAATAATAAAATATTTGAAGTATCAAAGTATTATTTAAATGGATCAATAATTGATAAATTTATGTGGTATATTGCAAATCATAAAAGTAAAATTATATTATATCATAGAAGTATATCTGCTTGGAATTATTTTAAGATAAAATTAACATCATATAAAATTAATAGTTATGAAAAATCTCTTTTAAGAATATTTTTACAAGGAGTAAATCAAAGTTTAAATAAATCATTTGAATTTAATGATATTTGGAAGAATCCATATCATAATTATAATGAAAATAATTTTATTCAACCAAAGAATACATCTATGAAATTATACAAATATCAAGGTAATACAGTATACTGGATGAAGCAAGTAGAAAAGAAAAAAATTAAATTTATTATAGATACTGAGTTTTTACTAAATCCATTGTTATTAAAAGAAAAATCAAAATCATATTATTTTGATCCAATAAAATTAACTATACAAAAAGAATCAATAAATAAAATGATTCATTATAGTGGAGGTATTTTAGCTGATGAAATGGGTTTAGGTAAAACAATATGTTGTGCAAGTTTAATAGTTGAAAATACTAGTAATATATTACCAATAACTAAACAAAATGATACTATTAATATTGTAAAAAAAAATGGTTTATTATACTGTCCAGCAACATTAATATTATTACCGAGTCAATTAGCAAAACAATGGGAATTTGAATTAAAAAAATTTAATAAAAATTTAAAAATAATATTGTTTTTAACAAGAGTTCAGCATAAAAAATATACTGTTGAAGATTTAGTATCAGCAGATGTAATAATAGTTACAAATCAATTTCTATGTAATAAAAAATGGTATTCTGAGATGGTAAAAAAAAAGTATTCAGATAATTATTCTCGTATAGAACATGTTAATTTTAGTTCTATAAAAACAAAATTAAAAACTGAAATTGAAACAAAGATAGACAATGAATTAATAAACGAAACTTGTAATTTATTAAATCGATTTTATTTTCATAGAATTATTGTAGATGAAGCACATGAGATTTTATCTGGATCAGAACATAACTACAATAATGAAAATATATATTTAAAAAATTTATATCTATCATTAGATAGTGATAATTTTTGGTATGTATCAGGTACTCCATTTGTAAATTATATAAGTTTATTTAATATTTTTAAATTTATTAAGGTTTCATTTAATGAAAATAATAATCTTGAAGGAGATTTATTAGGTTCAAATACAAGTATTAAAGACTTTTATTTAAAATTTTTAGAAAAATTATATATTAGACATACTAAAGAAAGTATAAAAGATCAATTAGATATTCCAAATGTGATTGAAGAAAATATTTTATTAGAATTTACAGATATTGAAAGAGCATTATATGAGAAAGCAGCTAAATATCATACTGAATTACAATTAAGACAAATATGTTGTCATCCTAGTATAAATGATTTAGATAGAGAAGCATTTAGTGATATTGCGAATATTCCAAATTTACTAGAAACAAAAGAAAAAATTATAAAATTAAGAAAAAGTGAATTAAGAAAATATGAGATTAATTTAGAAAATATGATTATCTCTAATTCCACTCATCCTATTTATAATTTTGAAAATAGAAAAAAAGAATTTGAAACAAAAATAAATGCAATAAAATATATATTAAAAACATTTGAAAATATAAGTATAGAAAAAGATAAAGATGAAGTGTGTCCAATTACTTTAGAACCATATGATGAAGGTGTAGTAACGGTATGCGGTCATAAGTTTAGTAAAGAAGCATTATTACATGGAATAAAATATACTGGAAAAAAAGAGTGTCCATTATGTAGACGTAAGTTAGGTGCTAAAGATATTTTTGAAACTTCTGAAAAGAAGAAAGAAGAAAATAAAAAAACAATTGATGATTATACATACAAATATGGTACTAAGATGGGAAAATTAATTAAATTAATTAAACAGATAACACAAAATAAAGAGAATAGAATTATAATTTTCTCTCAATGGGATTCATTATTAAATTTGATAAATAATACATTAAAAGAGATTGAAATAAATAATGTAAGATGTAAGGGAACTGCGTATCATAGAAATGCTGCTATAATGAAATTTAAGAAAGGACTAGAATCAAAAAAGAAGACTAGAACAGCGATAATTCTACTGTCACTAGAGAATGCAGCAAGTGGTACTAATTTAACTGAAGCAACACATATATTTTTAGTAGATCCTATAAGAGGAACTAAGGAATCTGTTAAGGCTACAGAAGATCAAGCAATAGGAAGAGCTCATCGTGTAGGTCAAAAAAATCAAGTTAAAATTTATAGATTATTGATAAAGAATACGATAGAAGAAAAGATATTTAAAGAGTGTTATAGTTAAATATTGAAATTTAATTTATTAAATATAATATTTATTAATTTAATAAATGATTAATAATAAAAAAAGAAAATTGAGTAATATAATTTCATCAGATGATAATAAATTTAATTTAAAAAATATAAATACAATAAATGAAATTAATAATTTTCTTAAGATTAAAAGAGCAAAAGTAATCAGTAACTTGATAGAAATAGAAAATTTAAGAGAACATATAAAACAATTAGATAGAAAATTAGATAAAATTTGTGACCACGAGTATGAACATACTGGTGAAAGTTATGGTATGAATCAAAGACCTCCTAAAAAATGTTGTAAATGTCATAAAGAAAAATAATTAGTAAAGAGCCCCAACACTAAATACAGAATTTGCTGGTTGTAAGTTAGGTAATAATTTAACATTATTTTCTGGTTTTATTTGTTGTTTTGGTAAATTTTTTAATTTAGTAATTTTTTTTTCAGAATTACCTTTTGCAAATCTATTTTTATTTATATTAGTATTTTCTTTTTTTACTTTTTCTAAATATTGTTTTTCAGATATTGCAGCTTTTTTTTTAATTTCAGTAATTTGTTTAGGAGTATTATTAAGTTCACCATTTAATTTTAATTTATATCTCCAAAAACAAATTAAAATTATTAATAATAAAACTAATAGTAAAAGTGTATTTGTTTTACAAAAATCAAGTATATTAATCGGTTTATACTTTGTTTTATTATCTAATCTAGCTCTCACAGTTTCCAAGTATTCTTTACTAATTAAATTAGGTAGTAATGTTCTATTCATTTTATATAATATAATAGAAAAATAAAACATAACTTCTTATTTAAAATAATATTATTATTTAATAAATAATGAACATAAATTTTTATGTAAATGGAAAAAAAGATATTTTTAAAAGTAATACTGCAAAAAAGAAATTACGGAATAAGATGAAAAAATATAGTTTTTTTGATTTAAGAAATTATTGGAAACATTTAGAACCAGAATATTATAGTTATGTAAATGACAATATATTATTCGACGTAACATTTTTAAAAAAAACACAAACAATAGATATTAAATTTAATATTTTTGAAAATAAAGAAAAAAAAGAGAAAGAAATAGCAAGAAAAAAGTTAAGAGAAAAACTTACAGAAAAGAAAAGAAATAGAAAATTTGCAGGCTCTTTAAGAATATTAGAAGAAGAAATGGTTGAATGGCGTAAGGATGTTAATGTTGATCAAAACAATGTTGATTTATATTTTAATGCTAGAAAGGAATTTCCGAATTTATATGTACCTGATCCATTAATAATTAAAAAAAATCCACGTGGATTTATTAGAGAGTTTACAGAGCAATTACAAGAAATAGAGAAAGAGAATCCTAATTCTAATTTATTATATAAATATAATTCATATGTCAAGTATATGAGACATATGTTAGATATGGAAGATGATATAAATGAAGAAGAAATAGAGATATAAATTACAATAATCTAAATATAATATATATATAAATAATATAATTAGAATAGATTAATATATATATATATTTTACCATGTAAATATATATATAATGTCGAATATTAGATTAAATACTTTAGAAATAAACGAAATTGAAACTGACTCATTGATTATTGGAAATTGGACTATTACCTTAAATACGGATAGTTCAGCATTAATTTTTTCAAAAAGCACAGTTAATAAATTTCAAATTGATGGTATAGTTAAATATGGGTGTACCGACAATACATATCTCGAATACGATGCGACAGCTGATTTAGATAATGGAACATGTTCTACTATAAAGGTATCTGGATGTACAAATTCATCTGCTACAAACTATAATTCAAGTGCTAACTCCGATGATGGTACTTGTACATTAGATAAAACTTTTTCTTATAATTATGATAATTTAGATTCAACTTCTATAGCAAATATAAGTGGTTTGAAAGCTTCATTAACTACAGCAATAACAAATGATATAACAACTACATTAACTGGTACTGGAGTATCTTATACTTCTTTTACTAATGATGGATTTAAACAAACTATTGTTGGTGGTAGTATTGTAAATGGTATTACACAAACATTTACTGTTAGAAGATTAGAATCAAATGCAACATCTCTTGATGCAAAAATAAATAGTGCAATTACAGATAATACATTCACAAAAACACAAGTACAAAGTACTGTAACTAGTAATTCATCTATTGTTGAAACAGGTGAATCAAGTACAGTATCTGTTAGTAATATAGTAATTAAAGGTTGTGCAACAAGTACAGCTCTTAATTATAATGCTGATGCTACTAATGCAAATAATACATGTATTGGTGGTCCATCTATCACGCTAAATGTTGCTACACAAGGAACTATACAAGTTACATTTACTAGAGAGTCTGGTGTTGATATTTCAACTAATGGTACTCATCAATTGAAGTATTTCTTTGACTTAGATTCAACAAGTCTTTCTACAGCATATGCAAGTGTTTTTACTGCAAATGTAACAAGTGCTGACTCAACAATCACTGTTAAGATATTAAATTCAGATAATAGTTTATTTTTATATATGGGACAAATAGATTTTACAAAATCTGGATGTACTATTACCGAAGCTGTTAATTATAATCAGTATGCAAATTCTGCTAATAATACTACATGTACTGGTTGTACTGATGCAACTGCTGCTAATTATAATGCAACAATTGCTGGCAGTGGTAGTACTGGATATAATTGTGTATATGCACCTTCAAGAAAGGTTGTTGAAAATGAAATAACTATGGTAACTAACTCTCAATCTGCAATTACATTTGGTGCGAGTGCTACTGATAAACAAATTCAATATTATTTTGATAATGATGCTACTAAATATTTTATTGAATATGATAATACTATTGTAGTTAGTAATTTAACTGCTAAAACTAGATCAGTAACTGTTAATGTTATTAATAACGATCAAACTTTATATGTTAATACAGTCAATAATAAACGTATTATGACTTTAACTGGTAGAAATAGAGGAATAACATATACTGAAAATGATGCAGCTACTATTATCGATGATTCTATTACAATTAGTGATGAAACAACTAATCAAGTTGATAGTGTATTAATTAAGATTACTGATAATTTCTTTACATATGATTCTTTAGCGTTTACTGCAAGTAGTGGTATTACTGGTGTTTATACAAATGCTGATAAAACTTTACGTTTATCTGGTAGAACAACTAATGCTAATTATACAACTGCATTGAGAACTGTAACTTATGTATCACCAAATGATAATATTAATGATGATAATTCAAAGAATAGTCGTGAATTTACATTTACTATTTATAATTCTAATGCAGGGAAAACAGTAACAAATCAAAGAAGTATTGTTCAATCATTTACAATAGTTGCTACAATTGATAATCCTGTATTAACTATGGGTAAGAATGTAAATACTGAATTTACTGAGCATGGTGCGGGTTCATTTGTAGATGATTCAATTATTATTAATGATGCTGATGATGTCAATTTAGATAGTGCAGTAATTAGAATTAGTGCAAATTATGATTACATTGTAAATAGTCCATCAACTGGTAATGCATTAAATCTTGGTGATAGTTTATTCTTTGCATATATACCAACACCATTAACGGTTAGTTATACTTATGGACAAACTACAGGAGATTCTATTACAATATCTGGTTCAGCACCGGTTGATTCATATGTACTTGCTTTAAGAAACTTGAAGTTTAAGAATAATAGCGATGATCCAACTAATAATGATACAAAGAGAACTAGAACAGTAACTATTAAAGTTAGAGATGTATCTTTAGATGGATTAGCCAAATCATGGTCAAGTATTTTAAGTAGAACTATTAATGTTACAGCTGTCTTAGACTTACCTAAGTTAGCAGATAGTAGAAC
>Ga0055584_100007831_pt1 | contig 10471 bp, 11 predicted proteins | sample OSDHelmetaG_FD_58716 | JGI IMG/M metagenome (GOLD analysis project Ga0055584, IMG submission 58716) | Pelagic marine sediment microbial communities from the LTER site Helgoland, North Sea, for post-phytoplankton bloom and carbon turnover... | ecosystem: Environmental > Aquatic > Marine >...
TGTTCGTCCTGGGGTTCCGGAGTCAGCCAGCGAGCTCGGGAGTCAGCGATAATCGTCAGGCCGTCGAGGTCCGCCCGGTCGATCATTACAGAATCTGTGTACGGACCTGGGCCAGCCACAGTGATCGTGCAGTTCTTCGCGGCTCGCCCAACGGCGGAGGAAATCGTTTTGAATTCGGAGTCCGGTGCAACGGTGATTCCCGTCAACTTCGGTAGGTGCGGTGGCGGATCAGAACCTGATTCCGGTTCAGTCTGGGAGCTGGAGTCAGCGCTAGGATTGCTTCCATCAGGACGAGCGTCGCCCGTTCGCAGCGACTGGTCTGGCTGTTTGTTTTCGATGAACTTCGGAATGACGAAGAACGCCGCGATTGCCAGGCCTGTCAGAACGGAAATCGTAATGGCTCGGCGTTTTGTTTTCGTCGATTTCGTGTCATCCGCCGAGTGCGGCATGGACGGATTGACCGACAGCACGGCGGACAGGTCGTCCGTGGCCGTGCGATTCAGTTGCGACAGAAACTTCGAAAGCACATCGGCCACTTCGAATGCCGACTGATACCGCAAGTCGGGGTCTTGTTTCAGCAACCGACTGACCAGGTCCGACAGAAAAGGTGGGATCGACGGATCGATCTCGAGAAGAGTTTTCGCTTCATCTCCAAGAATCTTATGAATCGTTTCTCCCTGAGTGCGTCCCTGAAAAGGCGAATAGCCAACCAGCATGTAGTAGATCACGCAGCCCAGACTGAAGAGGTCTGCTCGGGCGTCGACTTTGCCACCGCGTAACTGCTCCGGTGGCATGTACGCGGGCGTGCCGACGTATTGCCCGTGCGAAGTCAGTTCTGAATTATCGAACGTGATTCGAGCCAGGCCAAAGTCCGTCAGCCGAACTCGAGTGCCGCCTTCATGCAACATCACGTTGCCCGGCTTGACGTCTCGATGGATCACGCCCTGAGCATGTGCGGCGGCAAGGCCCTGAGCAATCTGCGCAGACAGTTGAAACACTTCGAAGTGAGTGAGCTTGCCCTTTTCCGTAACGTACTCTTTAAGCGACTGCCCGGAAACGTACTCCATCACCAGGAACGGAGCGTGGTCGTGTTCTTCGACGGCGTGAATCGTCAGAACGTTCGGATGACTGATTGCTGCTGCCGCTCGAGCTTCACGTTGAAAACGTCGACGTGCTGTCTCACTATGTCGAAGATGAGACCCCAGCACCTTGATGGCTACTGCCCGCTGCAGGTCGGGGTCGGTTCCCTTCCAGACAACGCCCATTCCGCCAGCACCGATTCGTTCCTGAATGGTGTATTTGCCGAGCGACTTCGGCGGCTTCTCTCCGCTGACTGCGGAATCAAGTTCGAAGTCTGCGTCGGAACCGCGGTCGGTTTCAGGATCGTACGGACGAGTTGCCTCCATCGCCTGATCTGGATCATCGGGCAGAGGCGGCGGATCACCCGCGAGTTCCCCGTCACTGCCATCCGCTGGTTCATCGCCCGAATTCGACATGATCAGCCCATCAAGTCTGAAACAACCCCGTGGCAGGTCAAAGATAATTTTGCAGGTGCCACCACACGACTGCCTGGTGCAGGATCAGCACGCCTGGCAGAAATGCGATCGTACGCGTGTGACTCTCCGAAAAAGCATACACGATTTCTGTCAGAAAATGACATCCAGTGCCCACATACGAGCCGAACCTGAGCTGATCCCGCCCCCTGGCAGCGAGCAAGGAACAGGCCTCAGTCCTTGTGCACTGAGCGGCAAGCATCAAGTCGAAACGCAGGATCGGCGCGTCAGACATCAACGCCCTGCCCTGCGTTCCGATGCCTGTTATCCGAACATTTCACCACAGAAGCTGTTAACTCAGCCATCGTCGTGCGGTCTCGATTGTGGAGACTGATCATGGCAACAACGGACATCACTAAGAACGACCGTCGCGTTTGTTTAACCGGCACGAGATTTTGGTTTTCAGCGATCTGTTTCACCGCTCTCCTGGGAATCGTCCCGTACATCTCCGGCTGCGCGAAAATGTACGGCATTGCCGGCTTGGTTTTTCTCCTTGCGAAGGCTCACACCTTGTCGGACTTCATCAGTCGACGAGGAAGCCTGGGGCTGAAGAGCAACACTCTCTGGTTCATTGCATGGCCCGGTCTGGATGCCGACGCATTCTTCAAGAAAACGGCCTCGCCGTTGATAACCACGAATGCTGAATGGCGCGCCGCGGTTCTTCGAACCGTCGGTGGATCGGTGCTGATCTTCTCAGCGGTGTTCTGGACTTCGGCCGACCTTATTGTTCGAGGATGGGTAGCGATGGTCGGAATGATTCTCGTACTCCACTTCGGACTGCTTCACCTGATCGCGTTGGCCTGGAAAAACAGCGGCCGTCCCGTGGTGCCGGTCATGAATGCTCCTGTGCAATCGACATCGCTCGCCGAATTCTGGGGCCGTCGATGGAACCTGGCGTTTCGAGACTACTCGCACCGATTCGTCTTCAGGCCGGCGGCAAGACGTTGGAACGGATCAGTCGCAACCTGGTGCGTATTCCTCTTTTCAGGACTGATCCACGAACTCGCCATCTCGGTGCCGGCTGGAGGCGGATTCGGATTGCCACTCGGCTACTTCCTGCTTCAAGGGCTTGGGGTTTCCATCGAACGTCAACTTGTCCGACGAGGCATCATCACGCGCGGCAGCATAGCGGGCTGGTGCTTTACTGCGACTTTCACAATCCCAGCAGCCTACTGGCTGTTTCACCCGCCCTTCGTCCTGAACGTCATCGTCCCGATGCTTCAGAGCTGAACTGGACAGTGCGATGCCTGATCTCGAATCGCTGATCTTCGTTTCCGGAGCACTCCATCTCGCGACGCTGCTCGGCAGTGCGCAAGTGCCGAAGGAACTGAAATTCAAGGAAGAGCTGCCAAAAGTCGGTCCACTGTTGCGACAGTGGATTCTCGTCGCCGGGCTGTACATCGTCATCAACCTGGTCGCGTTCGGCGTGATCGCCTTGAGCTTCTCAAGTACGCTCGCATCAGGCGAACCTCTTGCTCGAGCCTTCTGCGCGTACGTCGCGATCTTCTGGGCAATCCGCCTGATCATCCAGTTCGGCGTTTTCGATGCAAAGCCGTACCTCAGAAACCGATTCCTCACGATTGGCTACCACGGTCTGACCTGCGTTTTCGTATGGCACACCGTCGTCTTCGGCTACGCCGCCGTTCGCGGTCATTGAGCAATGCAACTTCAGACACGGCGATGCAACCGCCCCACGTTAGATGCCTCGGAATGGCCGATCGAATTTCGCCACGCAGAGTGCGAACCGTCTCGCCCAGCGATGTGTCGGTGGGGCATTCGCGGCCAAAGTGATCCGATTTCCAGCGCTGCCCCTCACGAAAGGAGACCGACGATGCAATGCATTGCCCTCAGAACGGCCTCGTCGTGCCTCTTGACGCTTTTCGTCGAACGCTTCTGACACAAGTCGGTATGCAGCGTGTCGACCAGCTCTCACGGCGAGGCTTCTGTTTCTTCAGCCTTCACGCCCTTCATTTCACGAGAGCTCTATGCCCCTTAACAATCGTCAGCGTGAGCAAATGCTCGCGAGCTGTGGTGAGATCCAGGAAGACGACGGTGTCGACCCGCGTCACTTCTTCAAACACGATGCGGGTCGAAGCAAACGAGATCGAAAAACGCAGCAGCTTTGTCAACAGGTTGAGCGAACACTAAGCCTTGTCCTGTCGGGTGAATTTTCCGACGAAGTACTGCTGTCATTGATCGTCGAGTCTGTCATCCCTGCTCCGAATGCTTCGCAGCTTCTCGTGACAGTCAGTGTCGCGAGCGGTCAGGAAGACACTGTCAATTCATCGGTCGTGTTGGAACGACTGGAGCAGGTTACCGGTCGCCTGCGTTCCGAAGTCGCCCGATCGATCACTCGAAAACGCGCACCGGGATTGAAGTTTCGCGTCGTATCGGCACTGACGATGCGTGATGAAATCAAGAACGCGCATAACCAATAACAATGACAAACGCCCCTGCTCTGATTACTCAGGACAGGGGCGTTTATTCTTACAGCAAGTTGACGACTCGGTCGGCAAGGCCCTTCTCGCCGAGGACGACGTTCAGGTTGCCGGTCGTTGCGATTTTCTCCAGCACTTCCAGTTCCCGAAGCCGCATCAAAGTCGGGTTGTCGGCCAGCACCTTGGCGGTGTTGGCCTGGCTTCGCATCGCTGCCGTTTCCTCTCGACGGGAGATGAGGTTGGCCTCGGCGGCTTTCTTTGCCTCCGTGACTTTGTTCATCAGGTCCTTCATGTCGCCTGGCAAAATCACATCCCGGATCCCGACAGACGCCACTTCCAGACCCACGTCGCCCGCCCGACTTCGAACGAGGTCTTCCAGCTCGCTCGAAACCTCATCCTTGTCGGTCAGGAACGCGTCGAGTTCTCGTGAACCAACGACCGCTCGCAAAGCAAGCTGCACCTCTCGGTACAGAGTCTGTCGAGCATCGTCCGTTGCCGTGACCGCCTTCTTCGGATCGACGATGCGGTACGTGACGACCGCGTTCATCCGCAACGAAACCTTGTCCAACGTCATGATCTCCTGACCGCTGACGTCGGCCATCGTTTCGCGCAGATCAGTTTCGACGACTTTCGCATCTCCGGAGCCTTTCCAGAAGGCGTACAGGCCAGGATCGAGCGTGTCGACAAAGCGACCATTCACGAACAGGACGCCGATGCACTGTCGGTTGACCGTGCAAATATCCAGAACGTGGCTGACCATCGGCGACCGAGAAATCGTTCGCAGCTGGTCGTGTTCGAAGCGAGCGTTTCGCGCATCGACAACTTCCACCTGCACATCCTTGAAACCGACCCAGTAAGCGTACAGGCCCGGAGGAAGAACATGGCTGAAACGACCATCGATCGAAACAAGGCCTCGCTCGTGATCCTTCAGGTCGACAACGATGGCACGCTCCTTCAACGCACCGGACTTAACGATGACGTCGAGGTCAGCGTGCTGCAGCCACGGATCGCGACGAGAGACGATATCCACTCGCGTTTTTGCCAGAGGATCAAACAGTCGGTGCGTACCCTCGCCGAGCAGTCCACGGAAGTCTCCATCTATGAAGCGCAGACCGATCTCGTAACTACGGATTCGAATTGTTCTGATTGGGTACATGGGCCACCGCCTTTGTGAAAGGATGAATTCAGAAGGCAGAAGGATGAAGACAAGCGTTTTTCGCCTTCATCCTTTCGCCTTCTGCCTTGAAAGAAACCGTTGGGAGATGAATCGTTTACGAATCACACTTCGACGCGCGGAGTGATGCTTGAGCAAGCTGGAATTAGCGACGCTTGCTGATGTCGTCGGTCAGTCCGCCTTCACGATGAACGCGTCAGCGGAGTTCCCTGATTCACCAGCTCAAGTCGCCATCGAGAATGCGGTATCCACACACTGCATGGCACGCCACTCATGCTGCTGCCGGATGTCTGTCAAAACTGGCATCGCCACACGCGGCTCTCGCCGCGATGAGCAAACCAAGCATGAACACACCGGCAGCCGATTCAGTAAACAATCATCTCCCGTGGGCTCAATGGTGACGCTATCGCGCCGGTCAGTATCTGGTTTTCCACCAGAGACGTGGACGGGAATCGAACCCGCAACATCCAGGTTAACAACCTGGTGCCCTACCGTTGGGCGACCACTTCGATGTTGTCACGTTCAGAACCCGTTCACGGAACACGCCTGGCCAACTTCTGACAAAGAGCCAATCGCGCCGCCGGTCATGACAACATCAAGTCAAGCATGAAAGAGACACCGGTGAGAATCGAACTCACTCAAAGCTGGGTTGCAGCCAGCCGCCCGACCATCGAGCATCGGTGTCAGTGGAGTCGAGAGCTGAGGGACGAGAGTCCAGAGTAATCCTCTGGACTCTTGCCCCTCGACTCTGGACTAAAGAGTGTCCTCACCAGGAGTCGAACCTGGTCCTCGACCTTCGCAGGGTCGCGTGCGAATCCGCCACACTCTGAAGACGTTTTGAACATCGAACAACGAACATCGAATACCAATATTCGATGTTGGACGTTCAGTGTTGGATGTTCGATGTTCATCAAGCACCCCGCCGAGGAGTCGAACCTCGTCCGACAGTTTCGAAGACTGCCATGCTATCCATCACACCCGCAGGGCTCAGAGCCGACGGTGGGATTCGCACCCACATCCATCCGGTTTACAAGACCGGTGCCTTTCTGAATCGAGCCACGTCGGCAATTATCTCAAAACAAAGCGGCCATGCCGCAGCAACGGTGCGAGGAGTCGAACCCCGTGAGACAGGTTTGGAATCTGTCTGCTCTCCCAGGAGCACACCGCTGTGTTTTCTGGTCGAGAGACGAGAGGCCAGAGTCGAGAGCTAAATGCTCTCGCCCCTTGACGCTCACCCCTTGTCCCTCCGCTACTTCTCCAGTTCGGCGTTCCAGTAGCTTTCGCTAATGAACCGCGACCAGCTTTCGATACGAATTCCGCGTGACGCGTAGACCGGTTTCCACTTTGGACGGACCGGCGTCGACCGCAACGGCATCCGAGCCTGCTCCGGAGTTCGGTCGGCCTTCCGCGAATTGCAGTCGATGCACGCCAGCACGCAGTTAGCCCAAGTGGACGTTCCTCCCTGAGCACGCGGCAGGACGTGGTCAATCGTCAGTTCCTCGCTGCCCGGTTGAGCACCGCAGTACTGACACATGAACTTGTCACGCTTAAAAACGTTTCTTCGACTGAAGGTCACAGCGCTCTTTGGAAGTCGGTCGTACTTCGTCAGCGTGACCACTTCCGGAACCCGCAGCTGAAACCGGTTCGTCTGAATAAACAGATCACCGTCCTCAGGACGCAGCTCTGACCAGTTCTCCCATGAGTACTGCTGATAGTCGGCCGGATCGACAATCCGAGCCGTTTCGTTCCAGACCTTCGTCAGTGCCTTAGCAACCGTGGCAACGCCAACAGGCTGCCAGTTGCGATTCAGCACAAGCGTCGGTCTCTCCAGAACAGAGGCCACCATCGAACCATTCCTTCCCTTAGTTAATTCGCCTTTGATCGATCAAGCCGATTCAGCGTGCTTATTGAAAATGCACGCCAACGGCTATCCGATCCAAACGCTCGGTTTGGTGGAGGGTGTCCGGCGGGAGTTGAACCCGTCTCTTCGACTTCCACAGAGTCGCGTGCAAGACCCTTACACTACGGACACCATAAATCGGTCGCCGCCACAACGGACGGCGACCGTACATCTCTGACAAACATTGAGCGACAAGTTATCGCGCTGATTTCGAAGTCCGTCGGTCGTGTCGCTCGTAGTCTTCGAAACGAATCTTGGCGATTCGCTTTCGATCGACCGTACGAACGACGAGGCCTTCCGGCTTACCGCCAGCCTTCTCGTCCAGTGCAACCTGTGTTGCTGGAAGATGACTCTTCAGCCACTCATGCGTTTCAGAAATTGACACCGGCAACTGACTTTCGCACTGAATTCGAGGCGTCAGTTCAACGCCTGATTCCGCTGCAAAGTCAGCCAGTTGAGTTTCAGAGAAGAAACTCTGCCCACCTGATTCACGCCAGGCCGAAATCTGTTCCGGTGTGGAATAGATCTGCCCAATCGGCACGATGCTTACGTCGAACAGGCGAAACCCGATACGACGCTCGCCCGTGTACTGCTTTGCAGCCGCCGTCGTCTTGCCGCCGTAAGTCTCAACATAGATCGTTGTGATGACATCCGGGGCCGGACTTCGTATCTCAACCAGACTGTCAGCGAACGATCTCAAAGCATCGACGATACCCATCGCCGGGTTGTGAATCAGATCGCCCTTTGCGTGGAGCAACTCTTCACGACTCCCGATCAGGTAAGCACCGTCCGGCATGAGGATAATTCGACTATTGGTACCGTCGACTTTTTCAGTCAACACCAACGGCTGGTCACCCAAGTCAACATGGTCTGGCAATAACCGCCCCTTCTCTCCGAGTGCGTGATACGTCGCAATCGACGGATACTTCGTCGCACTGTTGAGCCGACGCAGGTCTGTAGTTCTTGTTGTGATCATCGTCGAGCTCCTTTCATGCCAGTTGCGTGCAAACGCGTTGCACTTCGAACGTCAGGTTTTCCAGACTGGACGTTTGACCGGTTGAGTCTGTCAGTCATTTAGAAATTCCGAGTTGTCGTCGGGTTTCAGATTGAACGGAGTATTCCCGTTCGATCGGAAGCAGCCGACGAGCTTCAGAGTGTTTACCAGCCATGCGCATTCGCCTGACCTTGTTTGCAAATTGGGTCATGTCTTCGATGCTCTGAATCCACGACGACACGTATTCCTCGATGAGCTGCCGGCTGATACCGACTTGAATCGCTCGATGCTCCAGTTTCCTGCCGTGAATCGACCTTTCCGGATCCCATTGAACGTGAACCGGCGAGGCTTCGAACTGCAGTCTCCACGCGTCGACCGAGCGATGCACGCTAGGTTCGAAAGACGTCAACACTCCTTGCGACAATGCCCGCTCCCATCCTGACCGACTGATTCGGATGGCCAGAATCCGAGTTTGATTCGCCTTCGTCGCCCAGCCGCTCCGTTCCATCAGCCACAGAAACGACGACTTGATCCAGGTCATTCGGTTGAATGAAAACGGAGCCACAAACTTCTGTGCATCGATTGCTGAATCGGCAATCGCATCGTTGTACGCCTGGTAGACGACAATCGATGCCCGGTCGTAGTTCGCTCGAACTTGTCGATAAGCAGTCATTGGATCCTCACACGCAGCGGAAGGAGCGGGAATCGAACCCGCAAGGCACGCGTTAACGCACTCGCCCGGCTTCCAACCGGATCCCGTCGCCCATCGGGTTGCCCTTCCGTCGGAGCAGCGGGCTTAGCCGATACTCCCTGTCGTTTCACGATTCGTTACCAGAAGCTGAGTTCTGATTCCCATCAGAATTTTGCCGAGGTGATTCTTTCCGCGACCTCCGCAGACGCCCCAGTAGGTATCATTCCAACTGTTGCCTTCAATGAGCTTCGCGTCGCCCGTATCAAGCAGCATTTCTGCCAGATCGGGATGCGACTCAAATTTCAGAGTCACAAACTGCCTCATCACGGCAACCTTAACCGCTTCCCAGTCCTTTCTCAGTCGTACTTGACGACCGAGACTCTTGGCTCGGAGTGCCGATTGAACTGTTGCGATTTTCTGTTTCGCAGCGCTGTCAGCAGTCTTCGCTGCCTGGAACGCGTGCTCGACCGTCGGATATCTGAATCCGTCTACGAAAATCGTTGACGGATAGAAGTTCGACAGAAACCGGTACTCGCCGGCAAAACTATCGATGACATGAGATGTTGAGTTCATTTCATTTTCCTCCAGTAGCCCGACCAGGAATCGAACCCGGAACTCCTTGTTAGAAGCAAGGGATGATCTCCGTTTCACCATCGAGCCAGATTGTTGTTGCAAAGAGCGGAAGGCATGGGATTCGAACCCACATGCCCATACAGGCACACGCATTAGCAGTGCGGTCCGGCCAACCGTATCCGGCTACCTTCCGTATCGATTTGAGAATGGAGTCACCGGGAATCGAACCCGGATTGCCAGCATGCCATGCTGGAGTCGTCCCATTGGACCATGACCCCACTTCTTCAAGTGGACCGCCGGGGAGTCGAACCCCGATTACCTGGTTGCAAGCCAAGCGTCTTCCCATTAGACGAGCAGCCCGGAGTATTTGTCATTAGTTATTTGTCATTTCTCAATTGTCATTGCCGGTAAACAGGCTCCCAATGACCGATGAGAAATGACAAATAACTAATGGCAAATGGAATGACCCCGGATGGAGTTGAACCATCGTCTCCTGCATGTCACGCAGGTGTCGTTGCCGTTGGACCACGGAGTCGGGTTGAGACCAGAGTTGAGAGACGAGAGTCCAGAGGTACCGCTTAGGAAAAGCTCCGGACTCTGAACAATCCACTCTCAACTCAAAGTGACCGAGGTGGGAGTCGAACCCACAAAATCACGAGGCTCTCGACCTCGCCGCTTTGCCTGATTGCGTACTCGGCCGTGTTGCGAAAGAAGCGGGTCCAGGAGTCGCACCTGGCCGTCGAGGCTTATGAGGCCCCGATGAGCACTCGCCCACCCGCGATGTTGATCAGAAATTGCAAGTCGCAGGTCCCGGTAACGATCCGGGGAGGTCGGCCTTATGAGAGCCAACTGGGCACCTGCCACACCTGCATTAAGTAGATGGTTGAAAGTCGATAGTTGAGAGATGGAGTCGGCTGCTGACATCTATGTTCGCAGTTGCTATCAGCAATCAACTATTTACTTTCAACTCTTTAATGACCAGGGGGAGATTCGAACTCCCATGCCTTAAGCGGCACGACGTTCTGAGCGTCGCGTGTCTACCGTTCCACCACCTGGCCGTGATTTCGTTCTGGATTGGGCCTTGAAGGAATTGAACCTCTCGTCACCACCTCACTTGTTTTCCGACAACGGTTTTACAGACCGCCGTG
>Ga0055584_100007832_pt1 | contig 10470 bp, 11 predicted proteins | sample OSDHelmetaG_FD_58716 | JGI IMG/M metagenome (GOLD analysis project Ga0055584, IMG submission 58716) | Pelagic marine sediment microbial communities from the LTER site Helgoland, North Sea, for post-phytoplankton bloom and carbon turnover... | ecosystem: Environmental > Aquatic > Marine >...
ATTCTAATAAAAAATCATCTTAAAAAATATTTTAAGTATTTATTTATACAGGCAAAAAGAATATATAGATGCTCATAAAAGCATTAATTAATATTTAAAAAATATATTAACTGGTCTCAATTTTAATTTAATAAAAATTGAAATTATTTTATGTTATATTATCTATAGACAATACAAGTTGTTTATGAATACTTTAAGTAATCAAGCAAATAACAATCCACTTATAAATAATCTAGACCTAGATTGGCAAGATTTTATCCTACTAAATATGAGTCCCAGTGCACAAGAGTCATTAAAACCTTTTACATTTGAAAGCAATTGTGGACACAATCCAGATTGCAGGATTAATAGTGACAAGTGTTCCATTAGATTATCTTTTGAAAATAAAGATATATGTTTTTGGCATCACGTTAGAATGTCGCGTTATCAATATAAGAAATGTCTATGTGACATTTCTTATCTTGAATTATCGGGCGATGTTACTGCTAGGAAAATATTTAGAGAATATCACGCTACAATTTATCAAACATATAATTTTAAAGAGGCGATTCAAGGTTTTACTGGAACATATTGCTGTCAGTCCTGTTACAGCTATGAATCATTTACACATCGCTGTGGCAATGTATTAGTTTGTAATGATTGTACAAATGATCATAAAATATATAATTTAAAAGAAGAACCAAATAATTTTGACGATGAAGTGTCGAAATTATCTGAAGTGTCGAAATTATCTGAAGTGTCGAAAGTATCTGAAGTGTCGAAAGTATCTTGATCTTTATTATCATCGGAACATTATAAATAGAGTATTGAAACAGTAACATTATCATATGACCCTTTCTTTATTGCGTGTTCGGCTAATTTTTTAGCAATATTACCAGTATATTTATTTGTAAGCAGTGTATCTACATATTTACAAGCTTCATCATTTGATAATACATCCCATAATCCATCACAAGCAAATAAAATAAATTTGTCATTTTTATTTAATCTATATCTATAGACTTCCGGTCGATGTGTTACATAGGGGGTATTATCTAAATCACCAATCGCTCTCGATAATGATAAATCTCCAACTCTCCAATCCACTCCATCAAATTTAATTCTTCCTCCTAAATGTTCAATTCTTGCTTTTTCAGGTATTGAATGAGGTTTATGATCTATTGTAAGTGGTTTAGCTACATTTTTACTATTATATAGAACTGCTCTTGAATCTCCAACATTTGCTAACCATATCATTCTTTGATTATTTATATCATTATATTGTACACCACATAATGCGGTTGATCCACATCTTTTTGCTACAATTGGATGATTTTTAACTAAATCTTCTTGTAATTTATCAAATAATTTACTAAAAAATTTAGATGTTAAAATACTTTTTTGTTGGTAGATATTTATATGTGTTTTTTTAAAAATATATTTTGGTAAATTTTGTTTTAAAAATTTTGATACCAATTTACCACCGTGTCCATCAAAAACACCTATAAAATTAACTGGGTTAATAGATGGTATTTTATTATCAATATTTAATATACCGATATGTTGATCTTCATTTGCATCTCGTTTACCTTGTAAACTAAAAGACTGTAGCATCTTATTATAAGATAGAATAAAATATAAAATATTAAGATATTTATATTTTTACAGAATATTTAAGAATTTATATCAATTAATTGTTTCCTAAATGGATAACAATTAATTTGCTTCGTGTGGGGCTCGAACCCACGACCTTTGCGTTATAAGCACACTGCTCTACCAACTGAGCTAACGAAGCTATTTTTATTATAAGATAAAAATAGCTTCGTTATCTGCATATTATGATATTTATATTATTAAACATAAATATCATAATTTTAATGTTTCCTAAATGGAACTATGGCCGTAGCCGTAATATATATATACAATATATCTTTATATCTTATTCATATATTTATATCAAATAAGACAAAAGTAAGCAATATTTTATAGTCTTGAATTAAGTAATTTAATAGAATTTAAAATTGCCTCAAATATTGGAATCAATTCAACATCTTGACACTTACAATTTGTATTATTATTAATTCTATTTTTATTTTCCCATAGTTCTATTATTCCTATATAACATTCAACTGCTTCTTGATTATTATTAATTGCTTTTCTTTGTTTCTAATTCTACTAACTTTGTTTCTAATTCTATATCCATTATATAGCTAATAATAAAATGGATTATTTTAACCTACTCATAATAGTATTTAAAGATATAATATATATATATATTAAGGAATTATAGTTCCATTTAGGAAATAATATTATTTCCATTTAGGAAATAATATTTGAATTTGAATATGAATATATTTTATATATTTATATTATAAAATATATCACGTCAAAATAATAAAATATTTTCCTCATTTGGGAACAATAAAGCTATTATAATGCTATAGAAATTTAATTTTTTAAATAAATTTATTTTTAAATCAATTTATTTTCAAAATCTAATATTATATAATGGCGTCAAAACAACCTGGTAAGGAATCTGGTAAGGAATCTGGTAAGGAATCTGGTAAGGAACCTGGTGAAAAAAAATCTAGTATATTACCAGTTAATTATGTAATCACTGGTCATGGTAGTATAGTTAGCAAAAAGATACAACTTACTATAAAAGATTGTACTTTATTATTTTACGCAGACCTAGATGAGGATTTATCTTGTAAAGCTTTACCTAGTTCAAAAAATATATGCGATGGTATAGATTATTTAGGAATTAATTCAGTGGTTAAAGATGGTTATTATAATGAAATGACATTTACTCAAGATAAAGATATCAAAATGAACTTGGGTATTCGACAATGTACAGATAAAAAATATAGTGATAGCCAATTACCAGGAGAGGTAGTTTTAACATATGGTGACAAAATTCCATTTATAACACTTTCAAATGCTATTGCAAGTATACAAACACATCATAAAGCAAAAGGTCTATCTCGTGTTCCAATTAAAATTCACGTACTAACTTGTCGTACAATAAAAGATAGTGATAAAATGATTAAAAGTAATGTTAAATTAGATGAAATTTTTCCACTTGCAGCACAGCTGAGTAGTATTCCATCTAAAGAACAACTTGAAGTAATATATAATGAATGTCGTGAATATCTAATAACCCCTGATAATTTTAAAATATACTGGGATTCTATTACAAACAGTTCTTCATTACCTACACCAGAGATATATATTCAGTTGAGAAAACAAAACAAAAATGATCCAAGATATGTACTAGATCAACAAAGATATGAAAGTTTTTTAGCTGAAATAAAAAACCCCTCTGATAAAAGGAGAAGACTTGGGATACGTCCAAAACAAGCTAGAATTATAAATGAAAACTACGAAAAAAGTAAATTACAACCTATAGTTGAATGTAATTTAGATACATTGGTTGATCCCCTTGTAAAATCAGGATTATCTGTAAAACTATCAGTAAAACCATCGGTAGAACCATTGGTAAAACCATCGGTAGAACCATCTGCAGAACCATCAGTAGAACCATCGGTAGAACCATCTGCAGAACCATCAGTAGAACCATCGGTACCAGATCCTTCTATATTACCAGATTCTAATAGTAAATTAAAGTATTTAAAGTATAAAACAAAATATATAAATCTTAAAATGCGCAATATTTTAAATAAATAGAAAAAAATTTATAATAATATTTTATATTTATCGGGTATACAATCTATTTTTTTATTTATAGTTAAAAGTTTTATCCAATTTTCTAAACTTTTACCATAACTATAATTTTCACCATTTTTATACAATAATTGACATTCTACCATTTTATCTAATTCAATTGAATTAAATATATTGGTAAATTTCATTTTGTTAAAGACACATTGTTTTACTCTATCGGTATAATCAATTAATTTTCTTTCGCAACAATTATCACAATTGGTACAATGAAAAAATTTTGGTATTTGATCAAAGTATTCCAATATAAAACGTCTTCGACAAATTTGAGAAAAGAAATATTTACCCATTTTTGTTAAATTGTTATCTTTAGTTTTTAATAATAAACTATTATTTTCACTCTGTTCATTTTTATTAAACTTTGTACGGTTCATTTTTTTAGCAATCATTATATTCTTATATTGAAAGAACATTACTGTTTCTGCCAAATAACCATCTCTTCCCGCCCTACCTATTTGTTGATAATAATCTTCGACTGAATTAGGAGCACCGACAATTAATACACATCTAATAGTTAGATCAATACCCATTCCAAATGCAACTGTACTGACTATAATATTTAATGAATTGGTAAACATTGTTTGTACTGTATCTCTATCTTGTTTTGATAATCCGGCGTGATATGCCATCGATTTGTACTTGTTACAATTTATTATATCTTGTAGATCTTCGCATCCACTTCTTTTATTTACATAAATTATCATTTTATCATCTTTATATTTTGCAAGATAGGGTTCAATCATTTTAAAAGTATTTTCAATCGAACCTTCTATTAGTTCAACACATTTTAAATATAAATTAGGTCGATCAAAATTTGTAGTAACTATAACGGGATCTCGCATCATTAGATTTAATATAATATCATCTGCAACATTTTTATTAGCAGTTGCGGTTAATGCCATTATAGGAATCGATGGAAATTCTTTTCGAAATAAATTTAATTTTAAATAAGAATCTCTAAAGTCGTGTCCCCATTGACTAACACAATGACATTCATCGATTGCTAAATATCCAAATCTTTCTGAATCAATAAATTGTCTTACTATACTCATATCATTACTAACAAAGTATTCAGGACTACAATATACTATTGATATTTTTCCAGCTAATATTAAATCTATTTCACTACTCCTATCATTATTATTACAATGTAATGTAGCAACTGGTATTTTCATTTTAATTAATTTTTCTTTTTGATCTTCCATTAAAGATATTAAAGGAGATACTATTAACATTATTTTTTTTGTTACCAAGGGCGGTATTAAATAACACATCGATTTACCATATCCTGTAGGTAACAGAACTAATGTATCGATATTATCTATACACGCTTTAATTGCATCGATTTGTTTATCTTTTAATTCATTGTAACCCCAATATTTTTTAACAATACGATTAATTTTTAACATTAATAAAGAAAGATATAATGAATTATTAATATTAATAATCAACTTTTATAAAATAATTACATAATGTACGTTTAATCATCTTCATCACAAGATCCATCTGATTCCTCGGAACAACTTGATAAACTTTCTAAATCGGTTTCAGAACTTGAATCATTCGCATTGTCTAATACGACTTGTTGTAATTTTACTTCATTATCTGAATCTTCTTCTAATTTAGGAACAACATTTTTACCAGCCTTTGATTTTACTCTAGCGACTGGTTCTGGTTTCTTTACAGATTTGACTACTTTTTCATCATCTGAATCGACAACAATTGTATCAACAGCTAATTTTTTATTTGTAATCTCTTGAACTTGTTTCCAAATTTCCGATGAAATTTCTTCTCGTCTTTTGACAACTTGTTCTAATTTTGAACTAATGATAACAATTTCTTTTTGCACATTAGACCATTCTGACATTAATTTTTCAACACCTGGTGATACTTTTGGAACTTCAATCTTACTAACAATTTCATTTTCTTCAATTACATCAGCAACTTTTGTTTTAGGTTTAGCTTTAGGTTTAGATTTAGTTTCAACCTTGGGTTCAACTTTGGGTTCAACCTTGGGTTCAATCTTTGGTTTCGCCTTTGATTTAGTCTTTGGTTCAGCTTTAGTAGTATCAATAGGAGTTTCAACGACAATAGTTTCTTTCTTAGTACGAGGAGGCATTTTTAATAGTGTAAAATAAATGTTATCAAAATATTATAATTTCATTTTTTTTAATAAAACTCTTTTTTACATATATTCAATATGATATGAGACAAAAGGCAGCTTTAGAAAAATTGATTCTATTATTTTTTAACAATAAAGTATATAACCTTGTAATAAAATGAGTTTTGAACAAAAGAACAAATATACACTATATATCAAGATATCTTCAAATAATATTAACCACGACTTATTTAATTATTATAAGGAGATTGAGATGACTTGTTCCACTAGAGAAGATTCAGGAATTGATCTCAATATACCATTTGAAATACGATTAAAAGATCACGTGAATGAATATGATACGGTAGAAATTAATCATATGATTAATTGTATGATGGTTGATAATATGACTGGACTAACAACAGGATATTATTTATATCCAAGATCTTCTATTTATAAATACCCATTTTATATGGCAAATAGTGTTGGTATAATTGATAGTGGATATAGAGGTGATATTAAAGCGATGGTTAAAACCAATGATTTAAATTATCGAATTAAACAAGGATCTAGAATATTTCAGATATGTGCTCCTGACTTGTCTCCCTTAAGAGTAAAAGTATTATCAGGAGGTGATAATTTACCTAATTCTTCTAGAAATGCAAATGGTTTTGGATCATCTGGATATTAAAAACAGCAAAGCTAAATTCAATAAATAAAAATTGAAAATTAATTTATTATTAATTTATATAAATAACTATCTTTTGTCTATGGATTCTTTTATTGAGAATACATATAACAATACAAAAAATATTAAAGAATGTAATGGGGATGGAAGCTGTTTATTACAACAAGATGGTGATATTTATATTAAAAATCCAAATACTATTTGCAACTATGATTGCCAATTAATCGAATGTCCAAATTATATTTTATGTAAATCTATTATGCCTAACTCTTCAATGTATCACGGTATGTGCGATGGATGTTATTTAATATTTGGAAAATGGAATGGTGGCAGAGGAATATCTGAGATTAAAGATACTGAATGTGTTATATGCCTTGAAAATAAAACTTGTATCACTCAACCAAAATGTATTCATTTCACTTGTATTGAATGTTTCAAACGCTGTCATTATGGAGATCCAAATTATGACTTGGGAAATAAACCAATATTTCCATATAATAGTATGATAGAAAATGAATATTACGATGATTTTAAAAATCCAAAGTGGGCAAGTGAATATCCATTGATCTCTATATATAATGATAAAAAAAATGATTGGGATGATAAACAATTTGAAAATTCATTGAGAGAAGAACAATTACAATTTTGTCCTGTATGTAGACAATAAAATAAAATGATTAGCGTTGCTTCTCTATTTTTAAATTAAGTAAAATATTTTCTACATTTAACTTAATTGAATTAATTGATCAGCATTGCTTCTCTATTTTTAAATTAAGTAAAATATTTTCTACATTTAACTTAATTGCATCAATAGAATCATTACCATTAATTTTTATTACATTAGTTTGAGTTCCACTTAACCATTCTTTATGTTTTAAATCACAGTTTTCTAAATAAGCTAATGGAATGTCTAGTTCTTCAGTTCTATTTCTCTTTTTAATACGTTGATGACATATTTTGGGATCAGTATCAATATATATAATTAGATCTACTTTAGATAATTCACTAAAACTATTATACCAATAATTATATGTCTCCCATTCAAAACTACTAATATTACCATTTTCATATAACATTCTTGCAAATACATATTTATCGGTCTCAATACATCTCTCACTTATAATAATATTATTTGGATTACTATTAATCTTTTCTATTAATTTTTTTAATCTAGTGATATATGCTAAAACTTGAAAAGGAAATGAATTATTTTTTTGATTTTTATAAAAACATTCTAATGCGTTATTACCATCTTTATCTTTTATTTGTAGCCATTCATCGACTGGTTCATCTACAAAAGATAATCCCTCAACATTTAGTTCTTTTATATAATTGAATACAGTTGATTTACCGGCCGATATATTACCTTCAAATGACACTTTGAATGATTTGGTAGAAAGAGAAAACATAATTATAATTATTATAACCAATTATATATTTTTATATATATTATTCAATTTTTATAAAAGCAATGTAATTGCTGCTTTGCTACAATTTATAAAGTTAATCAGTGCAATCATCTTTATTTAACTAAAAAGTTAACCCCAACTCATATTTAATTTACACCTTTTCACATATTTAAAACACCAATTATTAAAAATATAAAATTTCTTATTATGATACATTTATTTTATTATTTGTTTTTTCATTTTGAATCCACATAATATATTGATTTTTATTTTTTAAAATTTTACCAATTGACATTGCTTTCTCTTGTGAAAATATGAATTGACCGTGTGATATGATCATAGTTGGATATTGTGTAAAAATTGCCCAATTGTTTTCTTCCATATTGTTTTTTATTAATTATTTTAATTTTTTTAATAAAATATTTCAATTTTTATAATAAAATATTATAAAAATTAGCATTTTAAACGTGCAAAGGTGTAAATTGAAATCTGAACTATATTTTAATTTTCATTACGAAATGAAGTAAGTATAAAAATTCCACTTTCAATGTAAAAAAATCTGAATAATTAATATTAATACTGCCATTAATATACCTTTTATAGTAGTAGATAACAATATATTATCACTAGTAAATGGTATATTACTGCATATCATATTATTCATATTAATATGATTCATTATTAGAAAAAGTAATGTGTAGACTAAAATAGATTTTAGAATAAATATCCAATATACTTTTTTTTTCTTATAAGTAGGTTTAAATTCTTCAGCAGTCTTTTTATTCTTATTCATATCAAAATATTTTTGTTCAGGTACAATATATGGCGTATAAGATGGTGATTGTAATCGTTGCGGAGGCATTTGTTGTTGTGGAGGCATTTGTTGTTGTGGAGGCATTTGTTGTTGTGGAGGCATATTATATTGCATTGGCATTTGTTGTTGCTGGGTTGACATATTATACTGCATTGGCATTTGTTGTTGTTGGGTTGGCATATTATACTGCATTGGCATTTGTTGTTGCGGTTGTCCTAATATTTGGTCTATATTTGGATTATAAGTAAATGATGATGAATTATTCATAATATAAAATAGGTGATAAAAAATATTTTAACTATTTATTTTATTTTATTATATAATGTATTTAATATTCTATATTTATTTTTAATAATTGGTCGATTAATTTGATCAAGCCATTCAGTTTCCATTTCAAATTCTTCTGGAATTGTATATTTATTTAATATTTTTGATAAAAATTTTATTTTATTAAATTCATCTAATGTAATACTACCACGGTAATTATCACTCCACATTGTAAATACAATCATTTTATCTACCCTAGATAATTCAGGTAATAGATTACCAAATACATCCAAGTTACCATATTTATTTTCAGAGTACCAAATATTTATATTATGTTTCAAAAAAGGTAACTCTATTTTCTTATATGTATATTGTGCTTCACCAAAGAATACTTGAGCATATTGATCTAATGATCCCATAATAGGTGTTTCTCTATATACTTCATCATCTGAGTCATACGTAATTACAGTAGTATTAGTTCTCCTTTCTAACATTTCTTTTAGATTTTTACTAGTAACATCTACATACCACATATTACAATTAGAATTTCTAGGTAATAAAAAATCAGTACTAGGTATAGTAGTTCTAGTTACTATTACATTTCCATAAACAATATCACCATTTATATTAAGTAATGTGGCTAATTCATTTTTATTTTCTTCCGTCTTATATTCTGGAAATAGATCTATATACATAATTTCTTCAATAAAATCGGCCGATTCAGAAATTACGTGAACTTTTACATCGGGATATGCATAATTATTAACTTGTAGAAATGTTGCTATTTTTTCAATATAATCTTTTGGATCGATCATTTCATATTTACAAAATGTATCATTTAATAAATTGGATAAATAATTTGGTTCAGACCAATCCCGATCTTCAATTTTATTAGGTTGAATAACTAGTACTTGATATGGTAAAGTATTTTCTAATTTAATATATTTATTATCATTTTCAAAAACAGGAGAAGTGGTAGGATCCAATTTAGGATCCACGGTGGTATCCACTGTACGATCGGTGGTAGTATCCACTGTAGTATCCACTGTAGGATCGGTGGTAGTATCAGTGGTAGTATCCACTGTAGGATCGGTGGTAGTATCAGTGGTAGTATCCACCGTAGTATCCACTGTAGGATCAGGTGTGGTATTTGCAGTAGTATCCACTATAGGATCCACTGTAGGATCCACTGTAGGATCCAATCTATCATCTAATGTAGTATTCGTAGTAGAATTTAAATAATTATAATGCATTCCTATATTTCCCATTAATTATAATGATTTATATTTTTTTAACTATTATCTAAATAGTTAAAAATAAATTATTATTTTTTAACTATTTAGATAATAATAATTTATTATTTATAGTTCTAATACAATATAATCGCATATATGAGTTGGGCGTGTATGAGCTATGAGTTGAGGTAAAATTAACTTTGTTAATTTTAGTAAGTGAAGTTGCAATGCAACTT
>Ga0055584_100007833_pt1 | contig 10469 bp, 8 predicted proteins | sample OSDHelmetaG_FD_58716 | JGI IMG/M metagenome (GOLD analysis project Ga0055584, IMG submission 58716) | Pelagic marine sediment microbial communities from the LTER site Helgoland, North Sea, for post-phytoplankton bloom and carbon turnover... | ecosystem: Environmental > Aquatic > Marine >...
ATCATATCAGTTAAATCGGCCGGTTAAACTTTTCTCCTTTAAAGCATTCAACACAAATGGTGTTCAGATGGGGGGAACATTGGTTGATTTTAATTTAAAACGACTTAAAAGCCGTGTTGAGAGGGTTTCGGTCTGCATTCGTGCCTGCTGACGGGACGTCAAAAACAGAGCTTAGCTGATTTGCAGATCAACGCGAAATTCGATTCTCACAGACGGATATGGCTTCTGGATACGACAACAGTCGGTTCCGTTCGTCCGGGTTCTTTCGAAACCAAGAGATCAAGATCATCTGCATTAGAACAGTCGGATGGTCTTGGGGAAGAGGATTTTGATTCACTGAGTTTGCCACATCGATTTGTTTCAATGCATGCGCAGCCAATCGTTTTCCCGTTGGTAAAACCACTGCACTGGAGATCAAACTGGAACTCAAACAGAGCCAAATCGTTCGCTTTCGGAAGCCGGTAACGGGGTAAATGCCATTAAAATCGTAACGAGCACGGCGAAGATCATTCAACCGTCGATCAAGCCAGGTGAGGTTCCGTATCTGATCTCGCAACATGGTTGCTTTCTCAAACGCGTGATTTTTGGACGCTTCGACCATTTCCTGCTGCAAGGAACTCAAAACTGAATTCTCATAACCACTCATAAAATCGTTCAGGCGTTTGACTTGATCACGGTAATCGTTTTGAGGAAACGTGCCGGTGCACGGCCCGGAGCAGCTACCAATTTCATAACGGATACAGCCTGCAGGGAATGCTTGGGGAAAAAGCTGCAATTGATCGGTGAATCGGATCGGTGTCTGCGCATTGCAATCACGCAGTCGAAAAACATGGTTCAAGTCCTGCGCCGATTCTTTCAAACGCCCCGTGCCCGGAATCGGTCCAAAACCATTACGCGTCTTTGGTGAAATCCGCGTGGACACAACCACGTGCGGTGCATCACGATCACTGATACACAAAAATGCTGGCTGGCGTCGCTCCGGTTGCCCTTGCCTGTTGAAACTGGGACGCCAGCGTGTGATCAATTCCTGTTCACGGATCAACGCGAGAAGCTCATGGGAAATTGGCTCCCATCGTATAAACTTTGAATTCCTGACGATTCGCGCCATCTTGTCGTCGGATGGCAACTTCGAAAAATAACTCAGCAATCGCATTTTCAAGCACTTTGATTTGCCGACGTAATTTAGCCGTCCGTTCTGATCAAAGTAACCGTAAATACCCGGAGATGTTGGTGCGTTTTCCCGAAGGATTTTTCGCGAATCCAAACGCTCGGCACCAATCTCCATACCACCCAATTCACCGCGCGCATACTTTTCGGGCAGCAAGGACGGTCCAAACGCCTGAAGAGATTCATGAGACGAAACGCGGGAACGCTCGTCGATAGAGACCGGGAATACCGGCAAACCTGTTCCTCCGTGAATCGCAATGGGAGAGAGCCTCTCTACCCATCTAGGATGTTTACCACAAATCGATGCCACAACTGACTAGCTGCTATCTTCCGCGATTTGTTGCGAAAATCAACCAGTATTTAGAAATCTGGTAGCATGCAAATCGCATTCTCAACTCAAGATTTCGGTGAAGATTTGACCGCCCGCACTCTGACGCGAGTTACATACTTCAATTCATCATTGTCTGGATTGAGGCGCCTCTAAAAAACGTTTACAGTGGCCAACGCCGACTTTGCCCGCCACCAACTGCGTCAGCCACGCCGACATTTGGCCTACGTGAGTGGAGCTTTGTCACATTTTGGTCAGCGATCCGTCCTTGAAGCAAACGAACGGCACGAAAAATGAATGATACATACCCCTACTATTTGGCGAATAAACCCGTTTTTGCCAACAAAGACCTGGCGGTGACCGATAAGTATTCTGGTTTGGTTGCAACTAAGGTTGCCGTCGCCGATGCGGCTGCAATTGACCAAGGAATCGCGGCCACGGTTGAAGCCACAGAACCAATGCGGAAAATGCCTCCTTACGAAAGGCAAGCTGTCCTTCACCATTGCGTTGATCAATTTGGCAAAAGATTCGATGAATTGGCGGACGCGCTTTGTATAGAAGCTGGAAAACCCATCAAAGATAGTCGCGGGGAAGTCTCTCGTTTAATTGACACGTTTCGCATTGCTGCCGAAGAGTCCGTCCGTATGACGGGTGAGGTCATGAACTTGGAAATATCACCGCGTGCCAAAGGTTACAGCGGTATGTTCAAGCGAGTACCGATTGGGCCTTGCTCGTTCATTTCACCGTTTAATTTCCCTTTGAATCTCGCGGCACACAAAGTCGCACCAGCGATTGCGTGCGGTTGCCCGTTCGTCCTCAAACCTGCCAGCCGAACTCCGATTGGCGCTTTGATCATCGGTGAGGTTTTGGCGGAAACCAACCTTCCAAGTGGTGCGTTTTCGATTTTGCCCTGCAGTCGTGATAACGCCGATTTATTTACAACAGATGAACGATTGAAACTATTAAGCTTTACCGGTTCGCCCGCCGTCGGCTGGGCCCTGAAGGCTCGCGCCGGAAAAAAGAAGGTTGTCTTGGAACTGGGTGGTAACGCAGCGTGTGTCGTCGACGCTGACGCTGACATTGACGACGCCATTAACCGTTTGGTTGTTGGGGCTTTTTACCAATCGGGGCAAAGTTGCATCGGTGTTCAACGGATCATTGTCCACGAATCGATTTATGACGAGATCAAAACAAAATTGGTCGCGAAAACTGAACAGCTAATTACCGGCGATCCAAAGAACGAGGATACCTTTATTGGTCCGATGATTTCAGAAAAAGAAGCATCCCGATTAGAGGGCTGGATTCAGGATGCAGTTGATGCAGGCGGAACACTCCTCTGTGGTGGTCATCGAAACGGCGCGATGCTCGAGGCGACCCTTCTTGAAAACGTTACGGCCGACCAGGAGATTTGCGTCAACGAGGCGTTTGGTCCGGTCGCGGTTTTGAGTTCTTTCAAAACATTTGACGAAGCATTAGTTGCGGTCAACAACAGCAGGTTTGGATTACAGGCTGGAATCTTTACTCGCGATTTGTACAAAATGCATCAAGCGTGGGATGAACTGGACGTCGGCGGTGTTGTGATTGGTGATGTTCCATCATGGCGAGTTGACAACATGCCGTATGGCGGCGTGAAAGATAGCGGACTGGGGCGTGAAGGCATTCGCTTTTCAATGGAAGACATGACCGAAATTCGAAACCTTGTTGTTCGAACCCCATCATGATTTAGGGTTGCCGTCAGCCGAAAGAAACTGCTTGATACCGTAAACCCAATACTTCGGGCAAATCAAACCGGTGAATTGACAACCGAATCCAGCCAGTTCTATCGGGCCATGAGTATTGCAGCTTTGGAATCGATAGTTCCGAAACGGTTTCGCCTGATGACGTCCCGCCCGATTTCGAAACACGCTGTCTCGCGTGGCAAACAACAACGCCACTTGACGCCGAGCGGTAAGAGAAAAATGCGAGTTCAAACACATTATCTCGTACCAAAGATTCGATGAAAAAGGGTTTCGTTTTTCGCAGAACCGTTTTATCACTTGCAGCGACTCGCAACCCAAACAAAAACAAAAATCGGTCACAAAAGCTTGCCATCCTTCCTTTCTTAAGAAGGCAACGATCACTCGCGAATTACGCCGTGAGTCGCTTTGAATTTTCGCCCAAGTCAGATTGGCAAAGCGGCTGGATCACTCGAAACTTCTTTCGGTCGCAGGAAATCAACAGGACATCATCCTCGGAAAACGACACAATCTCCTGCAAAGTTCGTCGATGCGATTCAAACACAGGGAAATTTTTGAAGCGGCTTTTGAAATACTTTGGATCAAAGACTGCGTGAAACTTCTTTCCTGCTTCTACCCAAGTGACGATCGACATAATGTGCTCCGTACGATTGCGAGGTTTTCAATGCAAAATGACCAGGTATTTATTCCCAGCAATCACAGTGTCCGGAGAACGAGTGACACGTCAGGTCATTCGTATAGATTTTTCTGATACATGTTGCGGCTTAACGGTACGGCTTTGTGCACTCGTCACCTGCGGGCACTTTAGAGCGTAAATTATTAGGAAAATTGCTTCCACAGTCGTTCGAAATGCGTGGAAAAATCGGCAACCAAACCGCGATCGTCAGTAACCACAAAGTTTTCCTCGTTATGATGAGACGCACTACGCGTCCAGTTATAGCTGCCGTTTAACAACTTTTTCCCGTCGAATATGGCGAATTTGTGATGCATGTGGTTTGGATCACGATCAGTGAGAACCGGAACACCAAAACTTTTTAGTTTAAAGATATCCGAACCCGGATCATGCGCCTTTTCATCGTCAGAAATAATCCGGACTTTGACGCGACGTTTCGCCGCGTCCATTAACTGATGGGAAATCCGATCGTCAGTGATTGTAAAGACGCAAATGTCAATCGTCTTATCTGCGAACGAAATCAAATTTTGAATCGTTCGCACACAATCTTGCCTGGTGCTGAAAATCGCCTGCGAATCGACTTTGGTTGATTTCGATTGCGGGACGAAGACTTTGAGAACTTCTTCAAGCCATTCAAGCACCTGTTTTGAATCGGGTGAAATCAACTCTTGTCGAGCAATTTCAAATGCCTCGCTGCGCAGAACCGCCAACTCGTGCTCTTCAGAAAAATAATGTTGTACAAACTCTTTGATCGATTTCTTTTCGCCTCGCGACAATCGAAAATCTGAGAGTGTCTGTTTGAGCATCGAAAGGAGCTGTTCCTTTTTCATGTTTGAACCTTGGGAAATAAACGGCAGGTGCGACTTCACTCATTTTTCTTGTTTTCCAATTATAAGGACGCGTCCCTGATCAAAGCGGATTTAACGACCAAAAGGCGAGAATTTGACGAATTGCAACCGGCACCTCCGTTTCATTCTTTTGAATCAACATCGGTAGTTTTTCTTCGAGTCGGCAGGTCGAAGGCCAAATCTTAATGGTCACTGTCCACTGAATGACTCTGAAAATCGCGTAACGGGTCCTTCGGCATGATACGGCCGCTTCATTTCCAGGCGTTGTTCAACAAGTGATTATGCGTGGAACATCGGTTTTCTTTTCCCAAACTAAAAACGTAAGCCACACTTAATTGATATAGAAAAAGGATGAATTGCAATCCGCAGCTTACATCGCAGCACGGTTTGTCGATTCGTTATCCAATTTTAGCCACCCTTAAAAAATGAACTCGATCGAAAACGTTCTAAATTCTGACCGATTGCCAAGTTTGCCGGAAATCGCGCTGCAAATTGTGGAAATCGCTAAATCTCCGGAACCTGACCTGAGGGAAGTGACACTGGCGATCCAATGCGATCCAGCATTAAGCGCTCAGTTCTTGAAAATATCTAACAGCATTCTTTTTGGTTTTGGGAATAAGACGGTAGACATCGCTGGTGCGATCTCGAAATTGGGACTCAATATGGTCCAGTCGGTAGCTCTTGGTTTCTATTTAAAGCCTAGTAAATCGCAGGGTAAAGCATGGGATTGTTTGCTCCAAAAATACTGGTGGCGGTCTTTGGCACAAGCCTGTGCGGCAGAAGAATTTGGAATGATGATCGACAAACCAAATGCTTCTAAATACTTTCTTGGCGGGCTATTGCAAGACATCGGAATCTTGGCAATTTTGCGAACGAATGAATCAACCTATGCCGAAACGATCGCTTCATGCGACCGTCCCGACTTTCTCAAAATTGAAAGGGAAGCTGTGGGATTCGATCATGTCGAAGTGGGTGTCGGCTTGTTCGATAAATGGGGCATTGATCCTGAGTTGACAAAATCAATTGGTTTGCACCATGACCCAATTTCCGAAAAGCAACAGAAAAACGAATCAAATATTCGCGTCGCCATGCGAACAGCTTCACTGTTCGCTGATAAACTCTTCTCAAAAGTTCCAGGGAATCGATTCTACCCGAGGGCCAGCCAACTTGAATTCGAAATGCTCTTGAAGAATCGATTCAAATTTGACACCTCAACCGAAGATGACCTGTTCAAAAATGTTGAACGAAGAATCGCAGAAACGAGTGGCGGTTTCAGCATTAAAATCGGAGACGCCCCATCCAGTGAAGAGTTATTGTTGGCTGCATCGGAGATGCTTTCACAGCTGGCTGTAAAATCGATGATGAATCCTTCGCTCGATGACCAATCACTTCGAGATCCAATGACGGGACTGTTCAATCGCAGAAAATTGGACGAAGCCGAAATGGTCCGAATAGACCACATGGACTCGGTCGGTGTTTTGTTTATCGATGTGGATCGATTCAAGGCCATCAACGATAAATTCGGACATCAATCGGGTGACGACGCCATATGCTTGGTTGCTCATACACTCAAACAGGCAGTCCGCGACAACGACGTTATCGTCAGATACGGTGGCGACGAATTTGTGGTGATCTTGAAGAATGTTAGCGACGAAGTGCTCGCTATCGTTGCTGATCGAATCGCTATGCAACTTGAAAAGTCCTGCGAAAACAAATCGTTTCAATCAAGGATAACGCTTAGCATCGGCGGAGTGTGCGAGGAATTGTTGAAAATTGAATCCGTGCGAGACAACCACATCAAAAAGTTGATCGAAAAAGCAGATCAAGCCATGTATGAAGCAAAGCGAGGTGGCGGCAATCGAATCAGATATGCCGCACCCCAAGTTTCGTAACATTTCATCCGTTATCCATTCAGCTCTGTTGAATGCTCTTGGGTTAAAATGAGCCTATTCGCAATCGACAACGGGAATGACTTCCGTAAACACCAATTGGATTCCATTGCAATCCAAGATCGAAAATTCACACGTTCCGTTTTCGGTTGAATCTCTCAGCATATCTGAAAAATCACAAATCTGATTGAAAACGGACTGAATACCATTCACGAAAAAACGGAGCTTACCGTAAAAGCATGTTGCCGGATCGTTCAGGTCAACGACGGTGGACTCCTCAAAAACCAAGTTAGAGTCACCGAATTGCAACATGCAACTTTTGCCCAGTAATTCGCCCTGATCGAGGACTAAATCAAAGTGAAGCACTTGGGTGTAATAGTCGAACGTGCAGTGGAGATTTGCGTTAAAAAAATGGGGATAATGGTCAACATGTGGTTCCAAACAAAAAAACCGAGAAGCTTACGAGACTCTGTGGAACCTGCCCACCAAATTGAATCCTCCGAAAACCCTCTGGAATCATCTTCCATCAGGCAGCGATGTTCGATGTTTCAACTGGAACCCAAATCCGATTCGCGACGCACTCCAACTCTGTCATGTTTTTGAATTTCTTGTCGAGCAGAGAATACTGCGAAAAATTTAACTAACAAACTGGAACTGCCCCGTCAGGTGCGCAACACGAATTGGATCTTGAATGCCAACATCCATCGACCTCGAGCAACATCTTCACTAACCTAGTCGTTGGGATTTTGGAAATTCATCATACTTTTCCAGTCTCTTTCGCAACCGATTTTGACTCGGTTGATCGTTTTGGTGCACAATGGTTAATCTGCTAGTTGTCGATTAGCAGCATTTGTTTTTGTAGATCGTTGCTTAGCGAGTTGATGGAAAGAATCGAGATTGATGGCAAATCGAAAAACTTATTTGGCAGTTGACTTAGGGGCATCGAGCGGACGTTTGGTCGCCGGGCGATTTGACGGGGCAAAGCTATCGCTTCAGGATGTCAATCGGTTCGAAAATGGCGGTGTCAGATTCAACGATCGATTGCAATGGAACCTACCTGGGCTATGGCAGCATATCAAAGACGGCATGCGTAAGGCTCGCATTGAATTCGGCGATAACATTGCCAGCATCGGCGTCGACACATGGGGCGTCGATTTTGCGATGTTGGGAAAGCACAATGAAATTCTGGCCAATCCCTATCATTATCGTGATGCACAGACAGCTGGGATTCTGTCTTCTGTTTTTGAAGTCGTCTCACGAAATGACATCTTTCATACAACCGGCCTACAATTTATGGAACTCAATACGCTATACCAACTGATTGCGATGAAGCGTGCGAATTCGCCGATTCTGCATATGGCGGATTCGATGTTGTTGATACCCGATCTTTTTCATTGGCTGATGACTGGCGTAAAGACAAACGAGCGTACGAACGCTTCGACGACTCAATTTTTCAATCCAATAAAAAATGAATGGGCGGTCGATTTGCTTACCAAGTTCGATGTACCGACTCATTTTTTACAGGAGATAACGCCGCCTGGCACCAACATAGGAAAGTTGCTTCCCGGGCTGCAGGAAGAAACCGGCTTGAAAACGATCGACGTCATTTTGCCGGGAACGCATGATACCGCCAGCGCTGTCATGGCAGTCCCCACAGTCTCGACGGGCAGGACAGACTGGTGTTATATCAGCAGTGGAACATGGTCACTCATGGGCGTTGAGACTCAAACGCCACTGATCAATGAACGAGTCGGCGAATTGAACTTCACCAACGAAGCAGGTGTTGGCGGAACGACTCGATTGCTGAAAAACATTGCCGGATTGTGGTTGATTCAAGAGTGCCGCCGAATCTGGCAAGAGGAGGGACGAAAGCTGGAATGGTTCCATTTGGTTGAAGCAGCGAACGAGAGCACGCCACTGGCCTCGTTTATTGAGCCGGATCTTGCAAGGTTCGTTTCGCCTAAAAGTATGCCGAACGAAATCCGGACATTCTGTCGAGAAACGGGCCAAACGGTTCCCGAGTCCGACGGCGCTATTATTCGTTGCGCACTAGAGAGTTTGGCGATGCGATATCGAATGGTTTTGGAGTGGCTTGAAGAACTGGTTGGCAACCGGATCGAAACCATTCACATTGTTGGCGGTGGGACTCAAAATGAATTGCTCTGCCAGATGGCGGCCAACGCGTGCGGTCGTCGAGTGGTAACCGGCCCCATTGAGGCAACGGCGATTGGAAACTTGATGCAGCAACTGATCGCCAACGGCGATGTCGGTTCAATTTCTGATGCACGGCAAATCATTGCGAACAGTTTCGACTTGACGACCTACGAACCCGAGCATGCTTCGGTCTGGAACGAAGCCTACCCACGCTTTCTCGAGATTTTGCAATAGCAGATCCATGCAAATAAAAATTTCATCGAACGGCAACGCGTTTCTTGGCGATCCGAAAACGCAACTTCGGATCGGAAACGTTGCCCAATCGTGTCCATATGAAATCTCATCGAAGACTGAATTGCAAGTTGAACTGGAACTGCCCAACTTTCACTGCAACATTGGTGGTGAAGATCCGACGACCGGACAAATGGCTTGCCTAATGTGCCCTCGTTCGTTGCGTGACTTTAAAAGGGAAGACGACCACGTCGCATCGATTTGCGATTCACTCAAGCCGCATGTAGCGAATATCCAAAGGCTGGAAATTTCTGGATTGGCCGAACCATTTTGGCGAGACCGGATTTTTGAGATCCTAGAGTCGCTCGACTTGAATCGAGATTCCAACATAAAAATCGTGACAACGACCAATGGAACATTATTAAATAAAACAACGCGAGATCGTTGGTTCGATTTGGTTCCAAAGTCAGAGATTCGTTTCTCCATCGATGCTACAAACCCAGAGACCTACGTGCGGATTAGACGCATTCATGAATTCGATTTGGTTGTGGAGAACATGAATCAGTATTGCCGCGAACGTGACCCAGATCGTCATGTGGCGGTTTTGGGCAACAACATCAACATGTTAAATGTTGACGAATTGGATGAGATGGTGCAAATGACCAAGGACAACTTTTGCCACGTTCTTTCCCTGGTACCCACTGCGTCCGTAGGTCCCCACCTCAATGATATCTGTTTAAATACGTCTAACGAGAGCATTTTCCGCGAGGCTGCAGAAAAGGCGAAACGCAAAGCAAAAGAATTGAAAGTCAATGTTCGATTTCCCGGCAATTGGCCAGCATAGGAATTCTTGATGAGTTCGCACGCTTCCGGAAAACTCGCAGTTCAATTCCTGATGATTACGTCATTGGCTTTGATCTTTGGATGTCAAAAGCGTTCTGACACCGAAGCTGAAGCGACCAAACAAATCCCTGTGACCGCGGATGCTCAATCGCCGTTGAACGGAACAATTACCGGCGCATCGATGGCGCCGATGCTGATGGGAGAACACCAGGCGTCCAAATGTTCCGAATGCGGCTTCGAAATGCGTTTTGAAATCATGAGGTCAATTTCCAAATTCATTTGCTCAAATTGCGGTCAAGAGAATCGACTGGCTGACCGCGAAGTGAAGACGATACTTGGTGATCAACGACTCTTTGAAAAGCGTGCTACAAAACAAGCATTACAGCACTGGGATGTTGTAGCTTTCAAATCAGCAACGGGAAATGAATCTGACCATAAAGTAAAACGCATTGTTGGGTTACCGGGTGAGACGATTGAACTACATTCTGGCGATTTGTGGGTGGATGGAGAGCGAACTGTAAAACCAGAGCACGTTTTTGAGAAAATGAAAGTCTTGGTTCATGACTCGAATTCTGCCTCCAAGGCTAGTCCGCGTTGGAT
>Ga0055584_100007834_pt1 | contig 10468 bp, 11 predicted proteins | sample OSDHelmetaG_FD_58716 | JGI IMG/M metagenome (GOLD analysis project Ga0055584, IMG submission 58716) | Pelagic marine sediment microbial communities from the LTER site Helgoland, North Sea, for post-phytoplankton bloom and carbon turnover... | ecosystem: Environmental > Aquatic > Marine >...
AGGGGATCGTTCACTTCGATGCCACAGGATTCATCAACGTCCGAATCGCGCGTGATGTGATCCCTACGGATCGGTTTGGCCAGATCCTGATCAACTATCGGACGGTGGATGAAGCGGGTCATTCATTTCCACATCTCTCTGTGCGTGACCTTCTGATCGGCAAGGTGGCGCAAGAGCAGGTCCAGGGCAAAATACTTTTCGTGGGAACGTCTGCAGCCGCCATGAAAGATATCAAGGCGATCCCACTCACGCCCGATTTTTCCGGCGTCGAAACCCATGCTACGATTGTCGATAACGTACTGGCTGGAGATGTGATCCAGGAGCCGGCCTGGATGTTCGGCTGTGAAATTATGCTGATCGGACTGGTTGGATTATTCCTCACCTTCCTCATCCATAAGGGTAGACCCTGGCTGTCCGGGTTGATCACGGTGCTGGTCGTTGCGACGGCTATGATCACGAGCATGTACCTGTTTGAGAGTAAGTACTTGCTGTTCAATCCTGCCGTTCTATGTGTGGCGGTGCTTGCGATTTATACGGTCCTGACCACGATTCGTTATTGGCAGGAAGAGGCTGACCGGCGACGGCTGCGAAACCTGTTCGGCCCGATGGTTTCGGCCAAGGTCTTGCGATTTATGGAAGAACACCCAGAGAGGGTGAAGCTCGAGGGACAGGATGTTGATGTGACGGTGTTCTTCTCTGATATTGCTGGGTTTACTACAATGTCGGAAAAGCTTCCAGCCGAGGAAGTTCGGAAACTGTTGGATCGCTACCTTGGCTGTATGAACGAGATTATCCAGGAGCATGACGGCTTTGTAGACAAATTTCTTGGGGACTCGGTGATGGCGGTATGGGGGGCGCCGTACCCGATGGTTCAGCATGCCTCCCATGCCTGCCTGGCGGCCATTGACCAGCGTGACGCGATGGAGTCGCTACGGCCAACATTGAAAGAGGAGTTTGGCCACGAGATTCGAATTCGGATGGGGCTGAACAGTGGGTTGGTAAAAGCCGGCAACATGGGTTGTGAGGACCGCATGCAATACACGGTCATCGCCGATGCGGTGAACCAAGCCGCACGGTTTGAACCGCTCAACAAGATCTATGGCACCGACATCATGATTGGCGCTTCCACGTACGAACTGGCCAAGGATTCTGTGGAAGCACGTATGTTGGACCGGCTCGTTGTGAAGGGGAAGTCCGAGCCGGTGGTGGTCTATGAGTTGTTGGGCCGAAAAGGCTCCTTATCCGATCAGGAGCAGCGTTTCGTGGAATGCTATGAACGTGGCCTGCAAGACCATTGGAGGCAAGCTTGGGAGGAAGCCCTCGAGGCCCTGGATCAAGCCGCGGCCATTCGTTCTGGGGACCCATCCGTGCTGTTGCTTACGAAACGGATTCGGATGTTTAGGGAATCGCCTCCGCCTGTCGACTGGCAAGGGGCTCACATACTACAGTAAGAGCATCCACCTTCTCCTACGAAGGGATCCCGCACACCAAGAGGATGTTACTGAGGTCAGTATCGTCGACCTTCACGCGCTGCATAGGTGTTCGGAAACAGATTTCGCGCCTGGATCACCATGGAGTCGATCTCCTGGTCGGTCCGCTCTACGTCATGATGGGTCAGGAGTAACTGATCAGCGTTGGTGCGGTCAGCAATCTCTGCGGCAATCTCCCACGTGGCATGACCCCAGCCCCGCCTCTTCGAATATTCAATCGGCGTGTACTGCGCATCGTGGACAAGGGTGTCGACCCCGGATGCAAAATCAATGAAGGAGTCCTTCAATTCTGGGATGGGTTCATGATCGGTAGCAATGCAGAGAGAACGGTTCGGAAAGTCGAGTCTATAACTCAGACAGGCACCCGAGTGAGGAATAGGATGCCAACGTATGATGGCGTCGCCTAGCTCCAGTTCCCGCACCTCGTTCGAAAGCTCATGCAGCGTGATCGACCCGGCCATTTTCTGGATGGAAAGAGGCCAAAAAGGAGGGGCAACGAGAAGTCGCAGATAATCCTGCAAGGCTCCATGCTGCTCCGAACTGCCGTAGAGATGGATATCATAGCTGGGGTCATACAATGGGGGAAACGAGGGCAATCCCATGAGGTGATCGAGGTGAAGGTGCGTGAGGAAGATGTGGATAGACTTCTGAGGGTGGGGCTGAAGGAGAAGAGACCGCGCATTTACCAGTCCGCTGCCGGCATCGATAAAAAGTAAGGACTCCTCTTGTTCAATGCCGAAACAGGTCGTGTGGGTTCCATAATGACTGCCGTGCTCGCGGCTGGGAGGTGTAGCCCCGCGAGAACCCAACACCATGAGCTGGTTGTTCAGGTCAGGACCCGGCAAGGGTGGATCGAGGTTCATGTGTGATGAAGGGATGGACATGGCTATGTATCAGCGGATGCTCTCAGTTCTCACGATGACTGTCGAGAAAGAGTAAAGGTCCGAGCCTGCTGAGGTTTCCAAAACAACGATCCATACAGGCGATCGAGACAGCACATTCTCGGCCAACTCAACGGGCTCGATCTTCAAGCATGCATACGGGCAATTGGTGAAGCAATCAACGATCCTTGAAGGAGAAAGCCTTGGGCAAAAGATCGCCTAGGCTCATTTCTTCGTGAGAGGTCAAGTTGGTCGAGCAGGCTACATAAATCCTGCAGTCCGGACCGCAGAATTCCGCAAGGACCTGACGGCAGGCCCCGCAAGGGTAGGGCGGGGTATCGCCCGGGGCTACAATGGCGATCTCGTTGAACCTCTTGTACCCCTCGCGAACGGCAGTGAAAACGGCCGTCCTTTCGGCACAATTACATAAACCATACGAAGCGTTTTCGACATTGCACCCGGTAAACACAACACCCTCGGTCGTCACGAGTGCCGCACCTACTCTGTAATTTGAGTAGGGTGCATAAGCTTGCTCTGCCGTCTCGGCGGCAAGCTGTATGAGTTCGCTTGGCGAGGGTCTAGAGGGCGACACGGGAAAGTTCCTCGATGTAGGCCATGAGCACAGATGTCATTCGGTCCATCGATGCTCGGGTCGTATCGGTGACCTCTTCATGGGAAAGATTTTCATCGCCGATGCCCGCCGCCAGGTTCGTGATGCAGGAGAGGGCGGCGACGCGCATGCCAGATGCATGCGCAAGTTGGGCCTCTGGAACGGTTGACATCCCGACAGCGTCGACTCCGAGGGTCATGAAGGCCTTAATTTCGGCGGGAGTCTCGTAGGTTGGCCCGGAGCCTGCAAGGTACACGCCTTCGGTCATCGACTCGCCCTGAGACTCCCCGGCCTTGAGCAGCAACGCCCGAAGTTCGGGGTCATAGACGTTCGTTTGATCGGGAAAACGTGGACCCCAACAGGAATGATGTTCCCCGATGAGCGGATTGGTCCCCATACCGTTGATGTGATCGCGCAGGACCATCAGGTCACCTGGTTGCATGCCGCCTCGCGTTCCGCCTGCTGCATTGGTGAGAAGCACTGTTTTCGTACCCATCGATTTCAATACGTAAACGGGTAAAGCCACCGGGGTCCATCCATCGCCTTCGTAAAAATGTCGGCGCCCCTGAAAAATCATCAATTCGAGACCGTGGATTTCGGCGATCACCAGTCGACCAGCATGACCTGCCACTCCCGGGCGTCCAAGCCCGGGTACCGAGGCGTAGTTCAGGGAATCCTTGACCTCCAAGGCGTCTACGACATCACTCCATCCGGACCCGAGGATCAGTCCGACATCCGGTTGTGTGTCAGGCCATCGCTCTTGGATGGCCATGGCCGCCTCTTCCAATACCGTATACTCCATTTCCATTCAGTCCCTTCTACAGGATCGACTTATCGATCAACGGGATTGCCCCTTCATCTTTCTCCGTGATCGAGAACGCGCATACAAGGTGCTCCATGGCGGCCTTGAGGGCCTCATCATGATTTGCATGAAGGGTAGCGATCACGTCACCCTGATTCACGCGATCCCCGACCTTCGCCAGGTTCGAAATCCCCACCGCGACGTCTATGACATCATCCGTCTTCTGGCGGCCAGCACCCAGTACGCCGCAGGCACGGCCGATGTGATTCGCATCCACCCCTCCGATGTAACCACCTTCCGGGGCTAGAACGTCCTGCACAATGGAAGCTTGCGCGAAACGCTCGTAATCGTCCACAGCGGAAACGTCACCTCCCTGGAGGCTTACCATCTTCCTGAATCGGTCGAGGGCCTCACCACTCTCGATCTTGCGATGCAGCATATCTAACGCGTCGACATGGGTCTCACAGCAACCGCTCAGAAGCAGCATATTTGCCGACAAGGCCATGGTGACCTCCATAAGGTCGTCGGGGCCCCGACCGGAGAGGCATTCGACGGCTTCGATCACCTCCAATGCATTGCCGGCTGTTTTGCCAAGCGGTTGATTCATATCGGTGATGAGTGCCCCCATGCGTTTCCCCATACGTCGGCCCACTTCAACGAGTGTACGGGCAAGTTCATGAGCGTCGTCTTTGGACTTCATGAAAGCGCCTTTACCCCACTTCACATCCAACACCAGCGAGTCGATACCCTCGGCTAGTTTCTTGGACATGATGCTGGCAACAATGAGAGGGATGGAGGGGACCGTTGCCGTGACATCGCGAAGCGCATACAGTTTCTTATCGGCTGGCGCGAGTGTTTCGGTTTGTCCAATAATCGAACAGCCGCACGTCCGGAGAACCTCGATAAACTCGAGTTCAGAGAGATTCGTACGATAGCCGGGGATAGATTCGAGCTTGTCGAGTGTTCCACCGGTAATGCCGAGACCGCGTCCACTGATCATAGGGACCGCGACACCACAGCACGCCGCCAGGGGCGCGAGAATGAGCGAGACCTTGTCGCCAACTCCACCTGTGGAATGCTTATCGACGGTGGGAATTGCGAGGCTGGAGGTGTCCACGACGTCCCCGGAATGCATCATGACTTGGGTCAAGCTCGCCGTTTCGTCCAGGCTCATGCCTTGAAAATAGATCGCCATGGCCATCGCGGACATCTGGTAGTCAGGAATATCGCCAGTGGTATACCCGTTGATAAAGAACCGGAGTTCTTTCTCTGACAACTCAGCACCGTCACGTTTTTTCTCAATAATCCAATGTGGAACCATACGTTGCGTACCTTGTATCCGTAACGATTACTCCTTAGTTCTACCGTTCACTTGGTAAAGAGAAAACAAAAAAGCAAAGGACCGGGGTGCACGGCAACTCCACACAACGACACCCAAGGTCGAATGTGGCGGGCTAGTGGAGAAGCCGTTGAAGGGAGAAAGACATGCTCAACCGCCCATCAATGGGATACCGGTGCTTAGGATACTGAGACGGAAAAGGACTCACAACCGCCTCTCTCCAACCCGAACCTTTTTTCGCGACAAAACGAATCATAAACGCCAAGATACGAGTTCGTCTTGAATGGAGTCTATGAAAACAGTTGATATTGCGATTGGGTCCGACCACGGAGGTTACACGTTGAAATGTCAACTGGTACCATTTCTGGAGTCGCTCGGTCACAGGGTGCATGACTTTGGGACCCATTCGACGGAGTCTGTCGACTACCCTCGGTTCGCCTACGCTGTGGCTGACCAGGTGTCGGCTCGAGAGTGTGAGGTCGGGATCCTGATCGACGGGGCGGGAATCGGCTCGGCCATCGCCGCAAACAAGGTACCGGGGGTGCGAGCGGCAGCATGCTACAACGAAGTACTGGCCAGGAACAGCCGCGAGCACAATGGGGCGAACGTCCTAACCTTGGGAGCAAGTCAAACGACTGGAGATGTTGCGAAAGGGATCGTCCGCGGCTTTCTCGAGACCCAGTGCACAGAGGAACGCCATCTGCGTCGTGTGCAGATGCTCACGGATATCGAACAAGGACGTTTTCGGTCTCCGTCGACAGAAGCACCGGTCACCGCGGGGTTGAAAAAGCAGGAACATATGGAACTTTCAGCAGAAGACGTACAGCGTGTCTCTCAGCGCGTCCGTCAGATTCTGGCCAAGAGTGGCTTTTCTGTCGACGTTCCCATGGCTGTCGGTATTACTCCCGCACAGCTTGCCAAGTTTATCGATCACACACTGCTCAAGCCGGATGCCTCATTAGCTGAAATTGACGTCCTCGTGGGTGAGGCGAGGGAGCATGGGTTTTTCTCGGTTTGCGTAAACTCGAGCTACGCCCGGGATGCGAAAAACCTCTTGCGAGGTTCTGATGTGAAACTATGCTGCGTTGTTGGATTTCCGCTCGGCGCGGTTTCACCTGAAATTAAGGCTCTGGAAACCCGCAAGGCCATCCGCGAAGGAGCGGACGAAATCGATATGGTCCTGAATGTGGGTGCAATGAAGAACGGAAACTTTGACTTGGTGGAGGAAGATATCCGTGGTGTTGTCGAAGCCTGTCGAGAACGAGGGAAGCGCTGTAAAGTCATCCTGGAAACGGCCTTGTTGACCGACGAGGAAAAGGTGCGTGCCTGCCAGATCAGTATGAAGGCCGGGGCCGACTTTGTGAAAACATCTACGGGCTTTAGCTCCGGTGGAGCGACAGTCCAGGATATCGCGCTTATGGCCAGCATCGTGGCTCCCCGGAACCTGGGTGTCAAAGCGTCGGGCGGCGTGAGAACCTACAGAGATGCCATCAGCATGATTGAGGCTGGCGCGACCCGCATAGGGGCCAGTAGTAGCATTGCGATTGTCGAGGAGGCTCAGGCAGTTTCAGAGGGAAAAGAGTACGTTCCGAAGACGAAATTGAAAGGATACTAACGTGGCCGAACTACGAACCTATACCTTTTTGGACAGCCTCCAGCCCCAGTTTGCCTCATTCCTGGCAACCGTGGCTCAGGGTTTCCTCCCAGTAGCTGGTCAGGCGGCCCTGTTTGTTGAAATTGCTCCCGGTATGGATGTGAATCGCGTGACCGATGTGGCATTGAAGTCCACCAACGTGACACCCGGCATGATGATTGTCGAACGCGTGTTCGGCATGCTGGAGGTTCACTCCGACTCGCAAGCCGATGTGCGTGCAGCCGGAGCCGCCATCCTGGATGAACTTGGACTGCAAGAGATGGATCGGTTGAAACCGCAGATCAATACCAGTCAGGTCATTCGGTCCATTAACGATTACCATAGCCAATTGATCAATCGGGTACGGCACGGCAATATGATCCTTCCGGGGCAGTCCCTGTACATCCTGGAGGTCTCCCCGGCCGGTTATGCCGCGCTGGCGGCGAACGAAGCGGAGAAGGCCGCTGAAGTCAATGTGATGGAGGTCCGTACGTTTGGGGCGACGGGTCGAGTCTACCTGGGAGGCGAAGAGCGCGATATCGACGTAGGGTATCGAGCCGCCGAAGCAGCACTTGAATCCATTTCCGGTCGCACACCGGACACAAGGTAAGAACCTGGAGCATGCGCCGCATGATCGGCGCAAAAGAAAAGAAACGGAGATACAGACATGGCAGATGCAGTAGGCATGATTGAGACACGTTCCTTCCCGGCAGTGGTGGAAGCCGCTGACGCGATGGTCAAAGCAGCGAAGGTGGAACTTGTGACCTATGAAAAGACGGGCGGAGGATACCTGTCCGTGGTCGTGCGCGGGGATGTCGCAGCGGTGAAGGCAGCTTGTGATGCCGGGCAGATTGCTGCCAACCGTGTTGGCGAAGTCGTGGCCGTGCATGTGATTGCCCGTCCGCATGCGAACGTAGACACCGTGTTGCCCATCGGTGGGGATAAAAAGACCACCGCCAAGAAATAGGAGTTTTGTTTTTCAACCGGCCCCGCGCATGTGTCGGGGGCCGGTGAACACTCGGAGTTACACCATGAATCTTGGCAGAGTTGTTGGCATGGTCGTGTCCAGCCGCAAGGAATCCAGTCTGGACGGACTGCGGTTCATGCTGGTGAAGTTTCTAGACGAGGCTGGCAAGGAAACGGGGGGACAGGTGGTCGCCGTAGATGCGGTTGGCTCAGGGCCCGGTGAAGTGGTATTGATTGCATCGGGTAGTTCAGCCCGTCAGACCGCAGCGACAGAAAACCGTCCCTGCGATGCAGTCATCATGGGTATCGTCGATAGTTGGGACGTTGGTGGCACCGTGAAGTATCACAAGCGTGATGATGACTGAATCGGCAAGCAACACTTCGCAGGGTTACCGGGACACTCCGAAACGGGCCGCGTCACAGGGTTAGAAAGAGACTTGTATGGCATCCTTAAATGACCAGGAAATAGAGATGATCGCCCAGAAAATTGTCTCGGGCATTCAGCAAAATCCGACCCTGGCAAAGCCCGTCGGTGGTGCCTCAGGTGCGAACCCTTCCCTGGGCATTCACAACAGCCTCGATGAAGCGGTGCGAGCTGCGAGCGAGGCTTTTCCAAAGTACGTCGGCCTTCCCCTCAAAACGCGGAATCATATTCTGGCGAACATCCGAGTCGTCATGCTTGAGAACTCCTCGATGCTGGCCAAGGCAGCCTACGATGAAACCGAACTCGGCCGCTTCAGTGATAAGATCGTAAAGAACCAGTTGGTGAGTGAGAAAACGCCGGGTGTCGAGGTGCTGCAGCCTCAGGCGTTTACTGGGGATAACGGGTTGGCCCTCGTTGAACCTGCCCCTTATGGGGTTATTGGCTCGATCACACCCTGCACCAACCCAACCTCAACCATCATCAACAACAGCATCGCCATGATCGCCGCAGGAAATACGGTAGTCTTTAACGCGCACCCCTCCGCAAAGAGTTGTTCAGCACAGACCATTGCCTTGCTGAACAAGACGATTATGGCCGCCGGTGGTCCACCGAATGTGATCACGTGCGTAGCGAACCCAACCCTTGAAAGTGCCCAGGAGTTAATGAAACACCCGTTGGTTCGCCTCCTGGTGGTGACCGGCGGGGGCGGCGTTGTGCAAGCGGCTATGGGCAGCGGTAAGCGTGCGATTTGTGCGGGTCCAGGCAATCCTCCCGTGGTCGTGGATTAAACGGCCGACTTGGACCAGGCTGCCCGCGATATTATCCTGGGTGCCTCAACCGACAACAACATCATTTGCGTGGATGAAAAGGAAACCATCGTCGTTCAGAGTGTAGCCGATGACTTGAAGCAGGCCATGCGTCAGAACGATGGGTACATTCTGGAACGACAGCATTTATCCAAGCTCGAGGATCTAATCTTCACAAAAATCCATGGCGCGCGAAAGCGAGCGGATATTAATCGGGACCTGATCGGCAAGGATGCCGACAAAATCCTGTCGCAGATCGGGCTAAATGTCCCGAGCACGGTTCGCCTGGTTATCGTCGAGGTCGAGGAAGATCATCCATTGATTTGGACGGAACAAATGATGCCGATCATGCCCCTGGTACGCGTACCCGATGCCGATTACGCCATCGACCTGGCCTTGGAGGCAGAAGGCAAGTGCTTCCATACAGCGGTCATGCATTCCAAGAATCTCGACAACCTTCACCGCATGGCGAGGGAGTGCAATTGCAGCATTTACGTCAAGAACGGAAGATCTCAAGCCGGTATAGGCTTGGGTGGGGAGGGATACACCTCGTTCACGATTGCCAGTCCAACGGGGGAGGGCCTTACGAACCCCTTGAGCTTCTCCCGCTGGCGGCGCTGCACCCTAACTGACAAGTTCCGGATCGTATGAAGAAAGCCTATCCAGCCATCGCCACACTGGAATTTCGTGACATCGCCACCGGCATGTACACCACCGATGTTATGGTGAAAGAGGCTCCGATCGCTGTCCTGAAGTGCGGTACAATCAGCCAGGGCCGTTATCTCACATTGATCGGCGGATCCACGGCATCGGTGCAGGCATCCTATGAAGAAGGATTATTGGCCGGGGTGGGAAGTATTATTGATCACACGTTTCTTCCCGATATTCACGACGATCTGCACGCGGCCATTCTGGGGAAGCGCAACGAGTCGAACGGCGAGGCCGTGGGCATCCTGGAAACCTCCACCGTATCGTCCAACTTTCTTGCGACGGAAGTGGCGTTGAAGCATACCCCGGTCTCTCTGGTTGAACTCCGCTACGGAGACAGCCTGTTGGCCGGTAAGGCCGTGAGTATCCTGCATGGTGTCCTGCACGACGTCGAGGCATCCATTCGTGCTGCTGCAGAGCGCCTGACCTCAGCGGATATTCCTGTAAGTCATCGTATTCTTACGAATCCGGATGACGCCATCTACAACGAGATCAATCAGGACACCAGATTCCATGCTGGTAAGTTGCGGAGCTTGGGTGGAGAGAGCGTCTAGTGCAACTCGGACGAATCATCGGTAACCTTGTACCCTGCGTGGTCTATACGGGCTTGGAGGGGGTCCCCATGCAGATCGTTCAGCCACTGGACAAGGCATTGAAACCTGCGGGGGATACCGTTGTATGTGCAGACCCCACGAGAATGGCTGGACCGGACGAGTTGGTCTACTTCGAAGGTGGGCGCGAAGCCGCCTTGCTGCTGGACCCATGGTTTGTGCCTGTGGATCATGCCATTGTAGGCATCGTGGATAGCG
>Ga0055584_100007835_pt1 | contig 10468 bp, 6 predicted proteins | sample OSDHelmetaG_FD_58716 | JGI IMG/M metagenome (GOLD analysis project Ga0055584, IMG submission 58716) | Pelagic marine sediment microbial communities from the LTER site Helgoland, North Sea, for post-phytoplankton bloom and carbon turnover... | ecosystem: Environmental > Aquatic > Marine >...
TTCCGTGGCGGCGGCGGCAATGCGGTTAAACATGGTGACCTGGATGAAAGTCTGTATTACCCAACGGAAGGTATTGATGTCCACATGGGTCGTTACGACTTCCAGTGCGTGGATTGTCACCAGACCACGGATCATGTTATCGGCGGTCGTTCCACCACGGTTAGTCTGGACAACGAGAACCAGATCGCATGTACGGATTGTCACAATTCTAAATTACATGATGATGCCCGTATCAATGCGCATACCGATACGGTGGCGTGTCAGGCCTGTCATGTTCCGGAAATCGCGGTTGCGCAAGCCACCAAGACACATTGGGACTGGTCAAAGGCCGGTGATGATTTCAGGGATGACGATCCACACCACTACCTGAAAATCAAGGGCGAATTCATCTATGAGAAGAACCTGAAGCCCGAATACCGCTGGTATAACGGCCTGGCCAACCGCTACCTGATGGGTGATGAGATCAACACCGACGGCAGTACAGCACTGAATGCGCCCCGCGGTGATATCCGTGATCCTGATGCGAAAATCTGGCCCTTCAAGATTCACCGTGCCAAGCAGCCCTATGACACCGAATACAACTATTTGCTGCAACCGGTAACCTCGGGTAAAGGCGGTTACTGGAACGATTTTGACTGGGACAAGGCATTCCGTCTTGGTGAAGAAGTATCGGGAACACGCTACAGCGGTAACTATGGTTTTGCAGAAACAGAAATGTTCTGGCCATCAACACACATGGTGGCAACCAAGAACAAGGCATTGCAATGCATGGCCTGTCATTCAGAGGACGGCAGGATGGATTGGCATGCACTGGGATATGACGGCGACCCCGTTTTGCAGGGCAGCCAGACACGTAAAAGAAACGTGCAGAAACACGTGAGTGCGGATCATGAATAAGCAGGGCAAGTATATGAGAATTTCCATTCTGACCGGCTTGCTGCTGTCAGTATTCAGCCTGTCATCACTTGCCAATGGTTTGCATCCGGAGGTGCCGTTACTGGACGCACAAGGTAATCCTGTCGTTGAAAGCGGTTTGCCGATGTCCACCATGACCAGTTGTGGAGGAGACTGTCACCAGACATCCTATATCATGGCTAACAGCGACCATGCCGATGCCGGCGCAAGCCGGGCAGGGCAAGGCGATAGTGCGCACGAGTGGCAACAGGGTCCAGGTTATTTCGGTGGATGGGACCCGTTGGCCTATGATACAGACGGCCTGACCCCGGACGGTGATATGGATCTGGAAGCGTGGTTGAAGCGCTATGGTTCCAGGCATGTGGGTGGTGGGCCCGTTGCAGGTCTTGTCGAAATGGACTGCCTGCTTTGCCATACCGATATCGATCAGTCTGCACGCGCAGCAACACTTGGCAGCGGAGACTTTGCCTGGGCCAATTCCTCCTCGTTGTCCTCGCTTGGGGTACTTGTGCAAAGTGATGGCCAGTGGCTGTGGGAGCCCTCTAAATTCGAGGCCAATGGTGCTCTTCAAAAGGGTCTGCTCGATATCCGCAAAGCTCGCGATGAGAACTGTGCTTTATGCCACGGTATCATCGAAAACAGCCTCGATAAGCCGCTGACCATATCGGCGGATCAAAACACAAGGCATAACACCAACCGTACCGGACAGATTATTTCACCACAGAAATTACTTAACAGCGGTTTGAATATCTCTGATAAGGAAAACCTGGACTATCCTTTCGATGTCCACATTGACCGCGTGATTGGCTGTGTAAATTGCCATTATTCTTTGAACAACCCTGTGTATTTCAGGCAACGTGAAGAAAGCAGGCCGGTTCATTTAAACTTTGACCCGCGTCGTCTGAGCAATGCCGATTACCTGCAACGCCCCTTGCACCAGTTTGCCAAGGGTCATTCCACACTGGGTCTGGCTGCGGTGGATACTGAAAACAGTTTACGTCGGTGTGAATCCTGTCATGAAGCCGAAAGTGTGCATGAATGGCTCCCGTATAAAAAGCGGCATTTCACTTCACTCGCCTGTGAGTCCTGCCATATACCCAAGTTGTTCGGACCCGGCCTGCAGACCGTCGACTGGACCATGTTGGACAGTGAGGAGCAGCCATTGAGACAGTACCGGAACGTCAGCGGAGATCCGGTAGCGGTAGACAGTCTGATTGAAGGTTTCCGGCCGCTCATTCTGCCAAGGGCCAATGCAGAGGGCGATTTCCGCCTGGCACCATTTAACCTGGTAACTACCTGGTACTGGAGTACGGGTGATCAGGCCATGCCCGTATCGAGAGAACAACTCGAAGAGGCGATTTTCGTGAATGGCGCATATCATCCTGATCTTGTTGCTGCTATGGACGCAGATGGAGACGGTCAATTATCCGGTGCGGAACTGCGCCTGGTTGATGAGGCCAGTGTCAGTGCGGTCAGGAGTCGCCTGCAAGCCATCGGCTTGACCGGTTTGCAAATACGCGGTGAAGTCACGCCATTTTCGATCAGTCATAATGTAGTCAACGGCCAGCGGGCAACCAAGGATTGCTCCCTGTGCCACGACCGCGATTCCGTACTGGCAGCATCCTTCAGTCTCTCCGATTACCAGCCTGGCGATGTGCAACCGCAGATGGGTTCTTATGCTGCTGTTAAGCTCTCCGGTGAGGTCACAACCGGTTCGGCCGGCGGTGCGAACTTCATTTCCGATAACCGCAGTGCAGGCTTTTACATCATCGGTCTGCATGCCGAAAGCTGGGTCGACCTGCTGGGCGTGCTGATGTTTTTGGGCATCATTCTTGGTGTCAGCGTCCATTCAATTGCCCGCTACATCTCGTCACGCCGACGGCCACCCGTTCATCATCCGTTGGAGCGTGTCCACATGTATGATGCCTACGAGCGTCTGTGGCACTGGCTGCAGGCCGCCGCAATTCTGTTATTGCTGTTCACCGGATTAGTCATTCACAAACCGCATTTTTTCGGAATGTTCAGCTTCCCTTACATGGTGAATGTGCACAATGTGCTGGGTTTTATCCTGTTGACGAATGCCGCTCTGTCGCTGTTCTATCACCTCGCAAGTGGTGAAGTACGCCAGTACCTGCCGGAACCCAGGGGTTTCATCGGCAATACCATGGCGCAGGCTATGTACTACAGCCAGGGCATTTTTGCCGGCAGACCCCATCCCATGGAAAAAACCAAGGAGAACAAACTCAATCCGTTGCAACAGGTCACTTACCTGGCGATCTTGAATATCCTGCTACCGGCCCAGATTATTACAGGTATCCTGATCTGGGGTCTGCAGCGCTGGCCGCATATCGCCGCTGAGTTGGGTGGTCTGCCGATGCTGGCATTGGTTCATACCCTGGTAGCTTGGACATTTGCCACCTTTATCGTTATGCATATTTACCTGACAACCACCGGCCATACACCGACCGCGGGCATCAAGTCCATGATCGGTGGCTGGGATGATGTAGAGAAACACGCGGGCGATCCGGTAACGGACGGCTCGCAAGGAGAGTCAAAATGAATCAAGCAGCAAGGGCCAAGCCCTATTTAAACCCCTACCTGGCGGGTACCCTTTTGGGTATCGTGCTGTTCCTTGCATTTTTTATCACGGGCTCCGGACTAGGCGCATCCGGTGGTCTTAACCGGTTTCTGGTTTACGTGCAAAATGAAGTGAATCCGCAACACATAGACCAGGTGGCCTACCTGCTGAAAATGGCTGGTGGAAACTCCAATCCGCTGGATAGCTGGATTGTATTCCTGACAATCGGGACCATTTTTGGTGGTTTTATTTCCGGTATGCTGGGCCGCCGTATGAAGTTTGAAACCAATAAAGGACCGCAAATCAGCAACGGGACCCGCTGGTTGATGGCATTTGCCGGCGGTGCACTGATGGGATATGGCGCACGTCTGGCCAGGGGCTGTACTTCAGGCCAGGCACTATCGGGTGGCGCAGTACTGTCTGTTGGCAGCTGGGCCTTCATGTTCGCGGTGTTTGCCGGTGCTTACGCATTGGCTTACTTTTTCCGTAAAGCCTGGAATTGAGGAGAATTATCATGGCTAACTTCCCACTTCCTCTCGCTGATTTATTGGGTCACTGGGGTTCCTATGCGGTCTACGCGGTCATCGGTATTGCGTTTGGTATGACCCTTGAAAGCGCCGGTTTTGGCAACTCAAAACTGCTGGCTGCCCAGTTCTACTTTAAAGATATGCGTGTATTCAAGGTTATGTTTACCGCCATTATCGTGGCCATGACCCTGATATTTCTGTCCTCTTCCCTCGGTCTGCTGGACTACAACCTGGTCTGGGTTCCACCCACTTACCTGTGGCCCGGTATCGTTGGCGGCCTGATCATGGGTGTCGGCTTTATCGTCGGCGGCTTTTGTCCGGGTACATCACTGGTAGGTCTGGCGACCGGTAAAATCGACGCGGTGGTGTTTGTGTTCGGGGTCTTATTTGGAATATACATGTTTGGAGAAACAGTCGGCAGTTTCGCGACATTCTTTGACAGTTCCAACATGGGCCGGTTTACATTGCCTGAGCTGTTCAATGCCAGCTATGGAGTTGTCGTAATCTCCATAGTGGTGGCTGCGCTTGTGCTCTTTGTGCTCGCGGAAAAAGTTGAAGCAATGGTCAATGAAACACCGCAGCAAAGACTACCAGGCTGGTTAAAACCTGCTGCCGGCGGGCTGGTTGCACTGGCTGCTGTCGTGCTGATTATCGGCCAGCCCAGTAACGAGGACCGTTGGCAGGCAGTCGCAGCTGAAAGCGAGACAAAGCTCGAGGAGCGCGCAGTGCAAATTTCCTCTGGCGAATTTATCAAGTATCGGGACGACTCAAAAATCAAGATCATTCCCCTGGACGTGCGCGAAGAACGTTACTACAACCAGTTCCACCTCCGGGGCGCGGTTCATGTACCACTGGAGCAGGTACAGGCAAAAGCCAGGGAATTGCAATTTGAGGCGGCGAATACCATTTTCGTCACCATCAGTAATGATGAGTCTGCGGCGACAGAGGCCTGGAAGATCCTGAAAGCTGAGAGTGTACCGAACATCTATATTCTCGAAGGCGGGATCAATGCCTGGCTGAAGACCTATGCAGGTGACAGTATCAGTGATGAGCAGCGGGTCTATAACCGGCAGGAGGATCAGATGGCCTACAAGTTCAATGCGGCAACCGGTTCCCGCCATCCGGCGGCAGCACCGAGTCCGCACCTGCTTGATTTGAAGTATGAGCCCAAGGTGATCCTTGAGCTAAAACGCGCACCCACCAGTGGTGGTTGCGGCTGAGGGTTCAGCTAGTACCCGGTATTGAAATCATGAACATACCGGCCCTTCCCAGGGCCGGTCTGCACACCACTGAAGCCGGGACAATCCCTTCCGGACCCCCAAGCTATCGTTTCGGCCCTTTCCGGGGCCGCTTAACACACCACTGAATCTTTAAATTTATTGTCTTTGGTCCAGACATTGATAACAAGTTTGTTATCTGAAGGCAGGGCTTGCCATATTGCTTCTGATTTGGCGGGGCAAATGCTATTCAGAACCGCCTGTCTTTTGGCCGGGTCCGGATTCATGGGGCCAGGCACAAGGAAGCCGACCTTGATATCATTGCCAAATTCTCTTGCCCCTCTGAAAAGCCATCCACCAGCGGTTGCACTCAGACTCGCAACAGGGTGCTCGACATAGTACTTATTGACCCAGACCAAGGAGTCGTAGCTTATAGGCTCTGGTTGCCCGCATCCCGACAGAAGTGCCACGGTTGCTATACCACTTAAAATTTCCCTTTTCACGTTCTTCCCTTTACGCTTTTATGAGCAGTGCATCATGCATCAGGCTCTGTAAGACAGGGATATTATTGCTTTCTCTGACCAGTGGGTCTACTGTAAATTATTACAGAACAGCGATTTAGAGCTGATTTAGTTGGCTTGGCGTATCCAGGTCATAGGCGGCATTTTTTGACGGTACAGTTGTGAGCAATTCCGGGTGATCTTGAAGTATGTTACGCGCTCCGCTATCGCCATGGAGTGCTTGTAAATTGCCAAAGCAACTGGCTGGGAAAATCACGGGCGGCATGAGTTCACCATCTGCCTCAGCGCAAACGATACGCTTTGGATCGGACTGCCATTTTTCTGCCAAATCCTGTAGGTCTGTTGTTTGTAGTCGCCACTGATCACAAAGAAGTATCATCACGCCCCTCGACTCCGGGTTGATGCCAGCGGCACCGGTGGCGATAGATCCGCCCATTCCAGCGGACCAGTTTGGATTATGAATCCAGCATACCGGGACAGTTTGGATTGTATCTTTCACGGCTTCCGCATTCGCACCCGTGACGACGATGATTTCCCGCGGGGTGATTGAATGAGCTGTCTCGACCGCATGCTGAATGAGCGTCTTGTTCCTGTATCGCAGTAATTGTTTAGGCTGGCCCAATCGCCGACTAACACCGGCGGCCGGAATCAGAATGCTGAGTTGCGGGTAGCTCATACCTCGGTTTGGGTCAGCATGATGCCGTCACGCCGGTTAAGAAACGCGTGGATTTCAGCGATGATGGCCAAGGCTATGGATTCGGGCATTTCCGCACCGATATCCAGACCGGCGGGTCCATGGACATGCACACCGGTTGCGCCTATCTCGTCCAGCAGGCGATCCCGGCGGGCACGCGGCCCCAGCAGTCCAATGTAGGATAAGGAGGCTTCAATGACCTGTGACAGGTAAGACCGGTCGTGACCCAGGTGATGGGTCATAAGGACAGCGGCATCCACCTCTTCCAGTGCTATTTGCCGGCTGAGATCAGATGGCTGCAAGACACGCACCTCACAGCTTGCCGGGAACCGGTCTGCCCGTGCAAAACCGGGACGGTGATCGACGATCGTACAACTCCAGCCCATTTCAGCCGCCAGCCGGGCGACGGGTACGGCGTCATGACCCGCACCGCAGATAAGAATTGCAGGTGGTGGCATGATGGGGATCAGCAGCAACTCAATGCTGCCTGAGGCCGTTTTGATACTGTCCTGCCAGTAACGCCGGGACATGTCATGCCCGCTTGAAAACGAGGTGCCTTCGTTTGTCCGCTTGCTTTGCATCAACAAGCTGTCGCCCGTGCTGAAGCCGGTACCGCAATCAAGTGAATAATTACTGGCAGAATAAGCGGGATCGCTACTTGCAGTGACGAGGCTTAACAGGCCGCTGTTTCTGTTTTTCCAGGCCTGGTCCAGGGTCTCAAAGAAGCCAAAACCTGTATTGCTATCCAGACGCTGCAGCATCAGGTGAATGATACCGTCACAGCCAAGGCCCAGGCCCCATGCAAAATCATCACCATCGCTCATGTCATAACAGACATTGCGCGTTTTCCCGTCTGCAAACACATCTCTGGCATGCGCAGCGAGATCTGACTCGAGACAGCCCCCGGAAATAAGTCCACGATAGTTGCTGTCGGCAGCGATCAGCATCATGGCGCCGGGTTTACGGTAGGTAGACCCCTGGGTGGCTATGACCGTACCCAGCACCAGTGCATCATCCCCCAGATGGGCACGATAAAACTCCAGTAAAGCGGTTAGTCCAAGGTGCATCAGTTCAACCTGATATCAAATCCGGCCCGATTATTTGCCGGGCTCCGTTGGCAATGGAGGTGCCTGTTTCGAGACCGGGCTTTCAAACCCCCGCAGCTGTGATAACACTTCCGAGATGGCCATCTCGAGTTGGCTGTCGCGGCTCTGGTTGGTTGCAATCGGGTCGAGTTCTACTTCGATATCCGGGGCAACACCTTCATTCTCCACACTCCAGCGGTCGTCGGTGTCGAAGAACCTGAAGTATGGAACGGTCAGAAAACCGCCATCCACAAGACCCGGGTTGGTGGCAATTCCGATCAGACCACCCCAGGTACGTGTACCCATCAGTTTTCCAATACCCAGTTCGCGGAATGAATATGGCAAATAATCGCCACCGGAGCCGGCGTCCTGATCAATCAGCATCACCTTTGGCCCGTGGATTGCACCCGCTGGCGTATTGAAAACCTGCCCGTCCCGATCTTTCCAACCGGAAAGGTGCCTGCGGCTAAGCACATCCGTTATGTAATTGGCGGCCTGGCCTCCGGCGTTCGAACGCTCATCAATGATCATGGCCTCTTTATCTACCTGGGCAAAGAACATACGGTTAAAGAAGGTATAACCTGCTCCGGCGGTATTGGGTAAATAAACATAACCAACCCGGCCGTTGGTGGCTTTATCAACGGCACGCCGGTTGTTTTCTATCCACGACCACAAACGCATCATGCGTTCGGAATCCACCGGTTCAACAATGATTTCCCGGGCGTTTCGCCCATTGGCACTTGGACCAACCCGCAAGGTGACCTGTTTGCCGTTCGTGCCCTGCAGGGCATTGAAGATGTTATCCAGTGAACTCAATTCCCGGCCGTTAATGGCGAGGATATATTCACCCGGTCTTGCCTCATTTCCGGGTGTGGCCAGTGGGGCTTTGATAAACGGGTTCCATTGTTCGCCACTGTAAATTTTTGCAATCTGGTAGCGGCCCTGGTCAATAACAAAATTTGCACCCAGCAAGCCGGTATCGGCGCTTTCTCCCCTGTGGATATCTCCACCACCGCTGCGGTTATGACCCGCTTGCATTTCAGCGATCATCTCAACCATTAATGCGGACAGGTCCTCACGTCTGCCGACATGATTCACCAGTGGCCGGTAGCGATCGTATACCGCCTGCCAGTCCAGTCCGTGCATGTTGCCGGCGTAGAAGTACTCTTTTTCCATGCGCCAGGCTTCATTGAAAATTTGTGTCCACTCCTCACGCGGGTTTATCAGTACTTTCAAGCCATCAAGCGAGAGTTTTTCCGGTTCAAGCTTGTCGCCGGTTTCAGCCACGACTAAAGAGTCATCGGACTTGTTGATGATCAGGTGACTGCCATTGGCGCTCAGCCTGAACCCGGTCAGACCCGTTAGCAGTGAAGTGGCTTCCTTCTCTTTAAAATCAAAACGTACCAGGGTGTTGGCCGCGCCATCTTCAGACCCAGGGGGTTCGACGCTGATACCGGGCTGCGTTGCCTGTATGTAAAATAGATTGCCATCCTTGTCCACTGCGAGATTGCCATAATTGTTTTCGGCGACCGGTAATGCGACAAAACGTGCAGACAGGTTTTGCAGGTCTATCCGGGTTTCAGGTACCTTTTCGGCGTCCTTGTCCTCTTCATTTTTGGATGGCTCTTTTTCTTTATCGTTATCGGTTTCATCGTCTTCATTTTCATCACCAACACCTGCCAACACCGGGGACTTTCCATCAGCAGCCAATACCAGTGCATAAAGACCGGCACGATAAGGCCGCTCCTGGGAAGTCATGTTGAGCCCGACCTGGACCGGACCCGAGTTGGTCGATGCGGCGAAATACAGGTATTTACCATCCTTGCTGAATGCCGGTGAGGCAACGTCTGCACTGCCATCAGTTACAACGGTATTTGAGGCAGTTTCAAAATTGAACAGGGCCAGGTCACGGTTGTAATTGGCTTGCTCAAGCGTGTAAGCGAGCCATTTGCCATCTGGAGAAATGGATACATCAACCTGTTCGCGCCGTTCTCCGGTCGCGATCCCGCTGATTGTTCCACTGGCAGGGTCGATGGAAAAAAGAGACAAGTGGTTGTCCTCATAAACAATGCGTGGTTTGTCTCCGCCACCCCAGGCCAGCAACTGGTAAAAGTGCGGCCCCAGTTCATATTGTGTATGGTTGCCGCGGCCGGTCTGGTCTTTGAGCACCAGGCTTTGGCCGTCATTTGATTCGGTGATGTAGGCGACCTGATCTCCTTTTGGCGACCAGATGGCTGAATATTCCCGGGTCGTGCCATCCTGACTGATAGTGCGAACTGCACCATCTTCAACCGGGACCGTGAACACGACACCCCTGGCCGTAATGATGGCGCGCTTACCGGATGGAGAGATATCAACGTGTTGAATGGTGCCGCTCGCATCTTTCCACTGGGTTCGCAACTGTGGCAGGTCCGGGTTGATAGCGATCGGGATATCGCTGACACCGGCACTTCCAGTGTTCAGGCTTTTCAATTGTCCGCCGGCTTCATAGACAAGCGTGCTGCCATGACCGGAAAAGGCACGAACATCCCACACCGGTTCGTTTGAGATTTTTGTTATGGCCTGGCTGGCGGGATCATAACGATAGATATTATAGATTTCATTTTCCCGGTCGGAAATAAAATACAGCTGACCGCCCAGCCAGATAGGGTTGAAATTGGTGACACCGGCCCCCGGTACAGTGGTCACTGTCTGTGCTTTGATGTCCATGATTTTGATCGCCGGTGTGGTGCCGCCGCGATATCCCTTCCAGCCGGAACTACCGCCGAAAAGACCGTTGTATCCTGATCCATGTGCGATGTAGGCAAACCTTTTTCCTTCCGCGTCATAGCTGCCCCGGTAGACACGCGCCTCCATCTGTTTTACCGGCAGGCCGCCATTGATCGACGCATGGTAAAGCTGTCCTGACCGGCCATGATCCGTTTCACGTGC
>Ga0055584_100007836_pt1 | contig 10467 bp, 2 predicted proteins | sample OSDHelmetaG_FD_58716 | JGI IMG/M metagenome (GOLD analysis project Ga0055584, IMG submission 58716) | Pelagic marine sediment microbial communities from the LTER site Helgoland, North Sea, for post-phytoplankton bloom and carbon turnover... | ecosystem: Environmental > Aquatic > Marine >...
TGATCTCTAGTTGCAATCGTAACTATAGCTCCTATAACGCCCACACCTCCTGCGGGGATGTCTCGACCTTCTTCTCCCATCCAAGGTTCTTGAAACCATTTCGCGGGAGCGTGAGAGATATCAGATCGCGACAAGTAGCCCCAACTAAATTGAGACAGTTCTTTATTGTACCTAAGACCATGCTCGTTAAAGGCTAACTCGTTTTGGGTGGTTCCGGTGTTATAAAGTATAAACTTTTCTGGTTCTCTTGGATCTGGCTTGTCAGGAATTGGTGGTATTTTAAATACTTGAGGGTTTCTAAGCAACGAGTAGGAAGATAAAGAAGGTGTAAATCCATTATTATCTTCAACAAAATAAGCTTGGTTAAACTGATAGCCCTCTCTAGCAAATTCACCTCTTTCTCCTCCGTATGCTTTCGGGTCATTCCACTGAACTGTATAGTTAGCGCCATTGCTGTCAACTCTCACCCCTTCAAAAGTAGAATAAACCTCTTGAATCAACGGTCTAAATTCTATCTTTAGGGGGTTTACAGGTTTTATATCAAAAGCGCTTTGGTTGTAACTATAAGAAGCGTCTTGTTGTAACTCTAAATCTGTGTCATCGTTGTGTTTTTTGTGCATCCAAGACTTACCTCTTGGCCCAGCTTCGTTCTTTTCAAAGTAAGTTGCTACCATATCTCTAAAATATGTTTGCCCAACATAATTATTTAATTCACCTATTATCCCAATGTTTGAAACTGGTTGCCCATAGACACCCGATGGAGAAGCATTTGTTCCAATGTCTGCTGGTAGATGTTTTAAAGACCCCGCTTCTCCTGCTGGAAACATTCCGAATTCTTGATGCTCGGAGTCTTCTGTCCCTATGTCGGCATCTCTGACGTTATTTAGATTCTCAAAAGGACTTTTTGCAGCGTAAAAGAAAGGGGTTTTAGCTTCGTAATTCCCAAAAGTATCGTAATTCTTAGGAGCAATAAAGAAATCTTTTTCTTCATTCATTAACTCTGCATATTTTATAGAACCGTCATAGCCGTCTGGGAAAATGCAGCCAAAGAACGGATAGGTGTTTGCTTTACCTCCAACGCCAGCTCCAACAAAAGGTTCGTTTTTTTGGTTGAATGAAAACTGTGTGGCAGAAAGAGCATTTCCATTATTACCGTCGCCACTACCCGGATAAGTAGCAGAAAGCGGGCTTTGTTGGTAATTTTCGTTCAAGGCAGCAGATTCTGTTAAAATAGTGTCAGTAACAGAAGTGTCTGTATTGTGACCAGCTCTCCTTGTTCCACCGATACCAATTCCCATAAAGTCCCAAGAAGTAGTCTGCATATAGCCGTTTAAAACGCGAGCATATTTCTTTACTGAGTCAGGATACCTTGCGTAATTGTCTTGTATGAGTACTGGTTGTACGCCACCTTCTAGCCCTTTCTCGTCCTGATGATAGTACCACCAGTAAAAAGATTGTTCATAATTAGTGGGCGTTGTTTTAGTAGTACTAGAGGGAGGTCCATTAAGTTCATCAGTGTAAGATAAGTTCATCCACCAGTCATGATTCCTAAAGAAAAACATACTGTTGGTCATTAAATATGTAAAGTCCCACTTAGGATCTGCGGGTGTTATATTGTTAGAAGATTCTCCTATAAATTGAGCAATCCAAACGCCATGAATTTTTTGTAGAATTACATTTTCACCTCTAGTAAAACTCCTTCCTGTAGGATTAACAACATTTACAATAACTTTTTTGTTTTTGTTTATGTCGTCTTTTTCTCTACAGTTTCTAGTATAGTGAAAATCTGGCATCCACTGTGCTGGATTTCCATTTTGCATAGCCAATATCATGGCCTTGCCTTTGCCAACCTCCATCCCTGAGTCAGCGGAAAGTAGTGTTAGCTCATCGTCGCTTAAAAATGAATCTAAATCTGGCTGATTTGCAGCCGCCATGTCTTCTGTCATTATGGCAAAAACTTGGGTTGTTCCACCTTCCCATTTTCCTGTTGTCTCATTGTAGTGAAGGTCAACTTCTCCAGCCACTGCGTTTGCTGGCTCTGGGTTAATTCCAACAGGAGTTCTTCCTTTTTCGTCTTTATCCTTGTAGGACCAACCATAGGCGGTGCTTGGCGGTCTTGCTACTACTATTCTTTCATTAACAATCTTTCTTTTTGTTTGCTTAGGTAATAGTCGATCAAAAAGATAAAGTTTAAAATAGACATCTTCGTACTTAGAGCATCCTTCGCAACCATCAATCTCTTGATCTGTAGATATTATATTTGAAGGAATGTCTAACAAAAACTCTGGAAGAGCGTGCCACTGCACACACCCTTCTTTGCTCGTCTTAATATCGTTTATGAATAAGACAATTGCTAGGTCTGATTTTGTCCAAGTTGAAAACGTTTTGTTTTGTTTTATCAATCTAGCATAATTGTTCATTTCGATAATTCTATGAACAAGACTATTATTGCTAGTTAGCGGCGTTAAAGGTGTGCTTACATTAACAGTATTAGCCTGTGTATTCCAACCCGTAATTGTTCTAGTGTCAAACCACTCAGCATCTAGGTCCGCCCACCTAAAAGTATTTGTGGAAGTTTCCGTATCGTATAAACCTCCTGTTTGATTTTCATATGTCCAGTTATGAAAATTTGACCCGTTCGTTGCGTATTTTACATATTCTCCGTTCCTACCTTTTGTTCTCCACCCATGATAGAAAAACTGTTCAGCCGTGTCAGGACTACTGCCTGAGCATTTCTCATCTCTAGTTCTTATCTCGTTATTAAACAGAACTTCATGAGGCCAATCCCCATTAAAGCCAACCCCTGAATATTTATGAACCCAAAATCTTTGGTTTGGATATTCTTTTAAAAATCCTGTATCTAAACCATCAATACTATCTATTGCTTCGTAGTTTTTTCTTACAATAGAACCGTTGTCTTTTAGGTGCAACCAGTCGTAAAGACTGCCTGTAGTAAAAGCATCAAGACCTAGTTCTATAAGTCTAGGACTATCAGTTGTTATGTGGTGATAAGAATCGTCTTGGCCCACAAAAGAGCCAGAGAAAAAATCTTTTTTTCCTATAAAAGCATTACTCATCCTGGTTCCTCGTTTTCTCTTGGTGTAGAAAGCATATCGTTAAATTTATTTGTTTTTTCCGGCATATTAATAGATCTTGCCGCAGGAAGAACTGTAGACGGTATGTTTGTGGAGGCTGGGACTCCTGGTTCTTCATCTGCCGCCGCATTAAAAGCTTTTCCTGCTTGCGTTGTCCCTATGTCCGCAAGAGTTTCTTTAAAATCTTCTTGAGATGTGTTTGACACTGAAAGATCATAAGTGTTAGAACTAACAGAGTTTCCGTTAGAACCTGTACCTTCTCTCTTTTTTTGTTGGGCTACCATAATTTTCCCAGCTTTCTTAAATGCGTCAAACTTGCCACCTCCCGTTTCTAAAGCTCTTCCTGCTCCAATATTTGTAATACCAAAAGCGTTAGGGTTAGTAGCCGACCTAATCATCCCTTTTCTTATCATTTCATTATTATTGTCTATTATCTTTTGCCTCTCTCTTGTTATTTGAGCTATAGCCTCTTCTTTTTGTTTTTGAAGTTTTCCAAATCTAGAAGTATATAGATCCATTTTTACTGTTGTTTTTATTCCAGCTTCTGAAACACCTACGGACAGAGAAGTAACCAAGGGTCCACCTTTCTGTAATTCTCTTCCTATAGACATGCCAGAAGGATGAGAAGGAAACACAAAACCTCCCCTCTCAGAAAACAGTAAAAGACTATTAGAAAACTCTGCTTGTAGTTTTCCAGCCTCGTCCATTAGTTGATATCCAGCATAATTCCAAGGAGCTAGATTTTCATCTTTAACGAATTCTATTTTGCCTCCTATGTCTGTATATCTTTCTCTGTCGTCACCAAGAGAAGCAGCAGATCTCCAAGGCCCATAACACCTTTCTGTTGACATAAGAGGAAGTGCTACTATATCTGGATATATAGGAGACGGAGCAGATTGTATAACCTGTTGTGATCCAAAAGCGTCTAAAGCACCTTGTATAGCTGCCCTTTGTGCTTTTTGTGCAGACTCTAAATCTTCAAAAGAAAATTCGTCACAACTAATAGGAACTTTCCTGTTTACTATTTCTGCCGGTTTTTCAAAACCCTCTACGCCACGAACAACGTCTTGGGTCATCGTGTTTTTTATAATAGCTCCATTCTTAGCATATTCCATAGCGTCTGCGTATCTTTTATTTATAGTGGTCGAGACTGTGCCCGGAACTGTAATTAAAGCGTACACATGGTTGTCGTCTAGGTTTTCTAATTCTGTATCAATTATAAATGAATCTGTTCCTTTTTCGTATTTTCTCACGTACTCTACGTGTGTTACAACAGTAGAGTCTAAGCCTCCACCTTGAATAACTCTATTTGGGTCTCCAAAAGTTGTCGTAGTAGAATACGTTTTATTATCAAATTTATATTCTTGGGGAGCTAATACTCTCTCGTATCCGACCTTAGAAGCGGTTTCTTTAAACCTATGACTAGGAGCAAATATAGGAGCAGCGTAAGGCTTTACACAGTCATAAACAGGGCATCCGTTCTCGTCTTCTGTTACAACTGGATAAGAAGGCTCTTGATTTGGAATCCATTTTACATCTCTTCCAAAAACCATAGCCGGTGTTTCTTCGCTTTTAGGAGGCATGTAAAGTTGTTCGTCTACACTGCATTTTACATAAGCCACGGTTGATGGCCTCTTATCAGGTCCAGACTGTCTCATTGAGTAAGAGTTCATGGACTCCTGATGATCCGTGTTTACATTGTCTAAGTCAGAAAGTATATCAGGTATGTAGCTATTACCCTTGATTACTTCTTGGGTGATGTTATCAGAAGAAACTCCCCTAAAGTCAAGGTGTTGGCTATCATTATACCTCACATAGCAAGATATCCTACCATTCTCTTCTACAAAGTTTGTCAAGTCTTTTGGAGTTAAATGATACTGGGTAACAGGACAAAACGCTTTATCTTTAATGCCTCTAGCTTCTAGTTGAGATAAAGAGAGATTTCTTGGATACAAAGCAAAGTTAAAAAATCCGCCCTGCGGCTCAGGTTTGTAGTTAAACGCCCACTTTTCAGATATAGGATTAAAATTAGACTTTAATGCTCCATATTTATAAGTCTCATCAAACGGATCTTGATATAGAAATCTTTGATAGTCCCAAGTTTTAATTGATGCTTGGCTAGATCTAATTCTTTCCATTTCCATTAAATATTCTTGAGACTTAACTAGGTCATAGACACCAGAATTTACTGGCAAGGGTTTAAATCCAAGTGGACCTCTGTAGATGTCGGATATAGAATTTGTTACTTCCGAAACGTTTCCATCTGCATCCTGAGCGTAATATTTCCTCAACTCCATTGTTTCGCTGTAATTAATATTACAGTCTTTAGGTATTTTAACTAAGAACTTCTTGCCTAAATTTTCTTCTGCTATATTTTTTACAAACTCATATATTTTTTCAGAGTTTCTTTTAGAACGTCTAGCAAAATTAGAAACCTGTGCGCTTAAAACTGCTACAGATCTAAGAGCGTTTTCAACTTGAGCCATATCTTGAGAATTTTTCTTATAATATTCTTGCTGCGCTATTAGACCTTGATTTACTTTCTCTATGCAATTTAACGTTTCGTTAAGATCAAATGATACTCCCTCTCCAGCGTTTGCTTGTAGGTCTAGTAGTATTTTTTCATGATCCTTTAGTGTAGTCATCTGAGTAGAGATAAAATTATTTTCAGGATCAGACGTTCCGTATTCTCTTATTTTTTCTAAGTTTGTTCTAGTTCTGTTTACAAAATCAGAAACTTTCGCAGCACCAGCCTTTTCAATTCCTATTTTCTCCGCTCTTTTGTAGTAAAGAGGGTATCCATAAGGAGGCGAACATGGGCTAGCTGGATATCCATCTGCACCCATAAAATTTTTATCAGAGTTAAATACGCATCTAGGGACAGTTACTCCGAACTCTCTGTTTAAAAGTTGTGCGGGCGCTGTTTCTATCCAAGTTCCATTAAGGTTATCACAAGAAGCCTTTGTAGAATCTTGACCAACCATCACTGAGTCTGGATCGTCTTCAAATGCTTGATAGTGACAAGTTCCTAATGGCTCACTAAGCTCTACCCCCAACCCCTCTATGTCTTTAGATGTAGTTTTAGATAAAGCATTATAGAACCCTTTTAATTCTCCTACTTCTTCTATGTAAGACTCGTTGTACCTTGCTAAAAATTCAGACCAAGATTGATAAGAGTGTAAAGCATGTCTAAGCTCCATCTCTGTGGTGACGTAATAATTGCCCACACCGTGAGCGTCCAACGCAGTTGCGTCCAACATTATTTGTTGATATGCACCAAAACCTCTAGGAATAGAAAGAGCTTTTTTGCCTAAGAATCCGTAGAAAGGCAAAACCTGTTGCTTTAAAGAAGCTTCTAATGTCCATTGTTTTTCATTTACTAGAGCTTGACTGTTCGGCATTCCTGCTATTTGTTTTCTATGCTCTAGGCTGTCTCTGTCTTTGTGTGTAGAAAAATAGTGCATCTCAACCTCTTGAGCGCCCGCGATAAACTTATCAGTGGTCTCATTAGAAAGCTCAAATCCAATGTCTCTGTTTTCTACATATATACCTTGACTTTCTAGATTGTTTATGTAAGATTGAATAGACCCATAGCTAGGTTGTTTTGATTTATCTATCGCGTCTATTCTTATTACACCATGAATTATATTAGAAAGATATTCTTTTCTCTTTGGGTCGTCTGCTTTTAAACCTGCGGCTTTTTCTGTCCAGTAAGCATTTTTAGCAAATGCAGAGTTCATAATTGCAGCTTTTTCGTCTATTTCTTGTTTAATATCCGTCAAGGGGTCGATAACAGGCAAAAGACTTACAAATAAATCATGGCTAATAATGTCACATAACTCCATAGCCAAAGAAAGTAAGTCAAGCTGACTATAGTTTAACATATAGGAGTTTGGGATTTTTTCGAGAGGAATTCCCCCAAAGTCTACGACGTAGTTAAAACCTCTAAAGTCTATGGTTCCGCCAAAGCCAGCGTTTACATATTCCTCTGGAAGTGAACCGTGTTGCTCAAGTAAAGCCGCTAACCCTTGACTGACTCTATACCAAGGTATTCCTTGCTCTGATCTTCTAGCAAACCCTTCTCCTGTTATCGGGAAAAACTTTGGAAACTCATCTGGGCTAAATATCTTACCTGCTGGCCCCTGAGTTACGGGGTTTTGAAAGCTATAAAGATCCCAGTTTGTGTTAGAAGGGTTTACTTGAGTGCTTTCTTGTTTGCCTTGGTTGTTTAGTATTGTTACCGCTTCTGTTCCTTTGTTTTTATCGTGACCGACATATCTAACTAAGCCAGTTTGATCTACCTGTTTTTCTACAATCCACTTGTACCTAGCTTTATTGTCTAGTCTTTCTTGTAAATCGTCACTAGGATCATACTCTAAAAATCCATATACGTTAAAGAGATTTTTATTATTAAAGGTTGTTCCTGCATAGTCATTAAAAATAACCACACAGTTTGTTAGTATTTCTCTAGGGTCAACAACTTGAACGGCCTGTAAAGGGTTTCCCCCTCCCGTTCTTGTTTCGGTTACGCTTTGAAGTATTCCCCCAAAAACAAAATGCTCTTGCCCTCTATCTTTGTTGTCATGTTCAAAAAGCTCAGACTTGTTTACCCAAGTCCTAGTGTCGTCGGTTGGATTTCTTGGGTCTTCAAAAAGACGGGTTTTGTTTTGACTTCTTAAATAATACTTATCTCTTTCATCTGGAATTTTCCCAGAATCTTCGTAAGGAGTTGTAGAGAAAGCCCCGCTGGGTTGTTCAAATTCTTCAAATTCTATCTTGTCTATAGAAGAAATACCATAAGTCTGATCTATTGTTCTTCTGTAAGCCTGTTCTACCGTAGCCCAGTTCTTGCCAAACTTAAAGAATACAGGGGTTCCAACCGGAGGTGCAATAAAAGCGTCTCCATTTCCAGAGTGGTATACGTCGTCCCCAACTCCCAATGGTGTTTGATCTGCTTTGTTGTATTCGTCAACCACTAATTCTACAGAAAGGTTTGAACTACTATCGCCAAAACCTCCGTTAATATTAAAACTTCTAATACTAGCACCAAGAAAACTCTGCTGTAAGAACCCTTCGTTTCCTTCCGTCCATCCACCTTGAGAAAAAGCTCCAGACGGACCTTGAGGCAAAGTAAACCTGCTAGGCCACTGAGAACCTATTCTAGCCTCTTTATTTTGATCAGAAAAAGCGCCGGTTGGCGGTATTATTGAGTAGTCTGGCTTATGTTCGTTTGACATTTTATTCCTCTGGGCAAGATTCTCCCGAAGTCCAAATAGCTCCGGGGTAAGCAGTGCAAGCCTGCTGAGAGACATTATTTCTACAAGTCCCGTCTGGGTATTCGCACATTCCTTTTGCGAAAGGTGATTCTATTCTATTCAATGGAAATAGTCCGTCTTCATCGTAATTGTAACGCAAGATATCGTTGCTAGAAGGTTTGTTTCTCTTGGTTACATCTGACAAAAATTCAATTTGTATGGGTTTTCTTTTTTCTACTTTGTTTACAGGTTTGTTGTGATCTGGGTATGCTGGCAAGTAGTGAATGTAATTATAAAACTTTACTTCGGGAACTTCCGGCGCTACGTTTGGAGAGTTAGTAAAGTCAGATACTTGTTTAAAACCGTCCCAGTGAAAAATTCCGCTTTGTCTACCTGAGTCAACGGGTAGTCCTTGGTCTGGACCGTATGTTTTGAAGATACCGCTTGCTTGCCACCATTCAGATGAAAATTTTTCGTAAGCAATATCATTATAAGGATACGGAAATGGGTAGTCTAATCCAGAAGCAAAGATAGCCTTTCCGTTCTGAGTTATAATTTCTATATGCCTAACTTTACCTTCTTCTACAGAATATGTCAGGCCAGTCGTATCCTCTACCGTTCCATCCCAAGTAGAGGAAGTGTGCTGTCTAAAATCAAAAAAGTTAGACTCACTAGAGGGCATGATCATTTGCCCAGAAATAAGCTGTTGCTCTTCTGTTAAAGGTGTGATTCCGCTATGGCTCATTTATCTAGCTCGTATGTCCAGTTTAGTGTTATGCTATATGACCCCTCTTTAGGACTCCAGTTTTCTTGAGGGGGAGACAAGAAGTATTTTCTGACCCCGATCTCCCCTTCTGGGCTTAATTCTTTGATTAGGGTAGCTATCTGGCTGGCGGTTGGTTCTACCAAACTTGGTTTGGCAAGTAGCATTGGGTTTCTTGTGGAGCCGTATGGAACTTTGGTGTAATCCATCAATAAATTTAATTGTACATCTCTTTTATATTCCGTTCTTCCTCCTATGTACTGTAAGACAGGTCCAGTGGGCCTACCCAAAACAGGAATTACAGCAAAGACATCGCCGGGATATGTATCGTTAACAGAAATGTTTTCCGTCAAGACTCCCGATATAATGTTTGTCGGCCTATTATTAAAATCTAAACTGTAAGAAATCTCTCCAAGAATTTCATTTATACCAAGCGACACGGAGTTAGGTTGAGAATTTAATTGAACTGCGACCGCAGCGTTTGCTCTTTTGTATATGTCAGAAGTTAAACCAAACTTACCACTGTTTGAAATTTGTGAGTATTTATCTATCGCACTGTCGTATGCTCCAGAGTCAGCAAACTGTGGGTCTATGCCCCCATAAGAAAATCCACTGGGGCTTATTGGCGTTAACCCTTTTACGTTTCCGTCTATAGAAACATTGATGAATGGATCGCTAGTTGAGCTAGACACTGACATTGAATAGTTTTCATATGCAGTTCCACTTGCTAGCAAAAAAGTTTCGCTGGCAGAGTAACTTCCGGCAGACTCATTTATTTGCTCTGTTCTTACATGGTTGTAGCCTTGGTATGACTTAGCAAGGGAAACAGCTCCGCTTCCAATGATACCCCTTGAGTTAGGATACAAGTCCTGCACAGAATTACAAAGTTTTTGTTGAACAAAATTTCGCGCCTGCTCCCAAGCTGGTCTCTTTACAATTTCGTTTTCTGTGTTGTCTTTAGGGCCGTAATGAGTTTTTCCTGTCGCGCTCAAAGAATGAGTAACCCTGTAGGATCTAGCTACGTTAGATTCTCCTAAAGAGTCGTCAACCTCTAAAGACCAATCTTCTGAAAAATCAGAAACAAACGCTCCACTTAAACTTCCTATTATATCAAGGTTGTCAGCTCGCTCTCTAAACAAGTCTTGTTCTAGAAGTCCGCTTCTTGCCACTCCATCGTTAAGGATAAGCGTTCCGTCTGCATCTACCTGTAGAGATGAGTTCAACAAAGTGTCTGCTTCTAGGGTTATTGTATACCGACAAGTGTCAACATAAATCCCTTCGTCGAAAGTCATGTCTATTAGTCTAGGGTAACAGATAATACTTTCTGAATTATCATCCCAATCAGACAGTTCTA
>Ga0055584_100007837_pt1 | contig 10467 bp, 11 predicted proteins | sample OSDHelmetaG_FD_58716 | JGI IMG/M metagenome (GOLD analysis project Ga0055584, IMG submission 58716) | Pelagic marine sediment microbial communities from the LTER site Helgoland, North Sea, for post-phytoplankton bloom and carbon turnover... | ecosystem: Environmental > Aquatic > Marine >...
CCTATGGCCGCTTTACTTTTAGGTATGAATGCTACAGTTTCAATTTGTCACTCAAGAACTAAGGATCTTCCTTCTATGGTAAGTCAAGCAGATATTGTTATCCCAGCAGTTGGCATCCCAGAGATGGTAAAAGGGGATTGGATAAAAGATGGTGCGATAGTTATTGATGTTGGTATAAATAGAATTGAGAGAAATGGTAAAAATATCCTCGTAGGAGATGCAAACTATGAAGATTGCTTGGGTAAAGCATCTAAAATTACTCCTGTTCCAGGCGGTGTTGGACCTATGACGATTGCTTGCCTACTTCTTAATACTTTACTTACTTCATACACACAGTATGACTTTGAGGTGCCAGATTTAACCTCTATTCTTAAGGATCTTTAACCTCAAAGCATTTAGTTTTATAAAACCTTCCGCGTCTTCTTGGTTGTAGACAGTGTCTTCTTCAAAAGTTGCCATACTTTGAGAATACAAACTATCCTCAGACTTTCTTCCAACAACTATGGTATTACCCTTGTAAATTTTTAGTTTAACCAACCCATTTACATTGTTCTGGCTTTGATCAATAAGTGATTGAAGCATTGTTCTCTCAGGTGAAAACCAGAATCCGTTATAAATTAATTTTGCATATTTTGGCATTATTTCGTCTTTTAAGTGACAAGATTCTCCATCCAGAGTTAGGCTCTCTATTGCTCTTCTTGCTACTAAAAGAATTTCTCCTCCAGGTGTTTCATACACTCCCCGAGATTTCATTCCGACATACCTATTTTCTACGATATCTAATCTACCAACACCGTTTTGACCTCCCACGTGATTAAGATTTGCCAAAAGTTTAGAAGGTGATAGTTTTTCCTCATTTATCGATACGGGATCCCCATTTTTAAATCCAATTGTAATAAATGTTGGCTCATCTGGGGCCTCTTCAGGACTCTTGGTGCGCAGAAACATACTTTCATCTGGCTTCACCCAAGGATCTTCGAGAATCTTTCCTTCATAAGATGTGTGTAAAAGATTCGCATCCATGGAATAAGGTGCCTCATTAAGTTTATCTTTTGGAACAGTAATCTGATTTTCCATAGCATAATCTAGGAGTTGAGCTCTTGACTTTAAATTCCACTCGCGCCAAGGGGCAATTACTTTGATTTTTGGGTCACATGCGTAATAACCTAATTCAAACCTAACTTGATCATTACCTTTCCCAGTAGCACCATGAGAAACAAATTCTGCTCCAACCTGATGAGCGATTTCTATTTGCCTTTTTGCAATTAAAGGTCTCGCAATCGAGGTACCTAATAAATAGTGCCCTTCATACAATGAATTTGCTCTAAACATAGGAAAGACATATTCTCTTACAAATTCATCTTGTAAATCTTCAACGAATATGTGCTTAACACCCAACTGCTTAGCTTTTTCTTCAGCATCCTTAATTTCAACCCCTTGCCCAATGTCAGCGGTGAAAGTAACTACATCTGCATCATGCTCGTTTTGAAGCCATTTCAAGATTATCGATGTATCAAGTCCACCAGAGAAAGCTAAGACAATTTTTTTTTTCATACTAAATTACTTTTTTTTACAAGCTTCATTTATTGACTGGTATGCTTTACTGAATCCCATCAAAGAGTATGTATCTGTTGTGATTGTTCCTCTCGAAGAGGTTCCAACAACCTTCATTTTCATTGATGATTTTAAGTATCTTATAATTTTTTCATCTTCCGAAGGACTAAAACTCCAAGCTCTAGAACCTGAAGTAAATAGTTGGAACTTAAGATCTCCGATAATAATTTCTGGGTTGCTATCTGTTTTAAAATTATATCCGGCAACTATGCTAAACTCATTCCATTTTTCTTGACCCGGAAGATGTGTAATAATAGCAAATACGTCACCTCTTGTTTTGTAATTTCCTTCAGAGTTTTTTGGTTTACTTACAGCCATACAAGCTAGATTTTTTCCTTCACCTTCAGCATAGGAACCCCAGTCTTTATATTTACCTATTTCTTTAGGTACAAGTAAGGATGGATAAAAATTAATTAGAACGAAAAATAATAAAACAGATCTGAATTTTAAAGAAAAATTAAACATTATTTTTATTGACATAATTAAGTGTAAATTGCAAGAAACTATAATTGATTTTTAAAAAAAATGTATTCTGTATCACTACTAATATTATCATGTTTATTTTTTGCTATTCTTGCAGCTTTAATAAAATTTTTATCTGAACAAATTCATCCCTTTGAACAAGCGTTTTTTAGAAATTTTTTAGGTATTTTAATTATTTTTCCATTCATTCTTAAATATAAGTTAAAAATCAATGAAAGAGAGAACTTAAGGTTATTAATACTCAGAGGAGCCTTTGGTGGGATAACAATGATATTAATATTTTGGTCTTACTCGTTAATACCCTTATCTCAAGCTATGGCAATAAGTTTTACAACCCCACTTTTTATGTATCTTGGTAGTATAATTTTCTTTAAAGAAAAAAATTTGAAAATCAATACTACTGTTATTATTTTAGGTTTTTTTTTAACAATCATACTTATCAGACCAGACCTTGATTTTAAATTTGGAGTTTTAATAGCGTTAATAGCATCTTTAACACACTCAATTGCAGGGCTTCTTGTTAAAAAAATTGTGAAAACTGAATCCGTACTTTTATTGATGTTTAGTATGGTTTTTTTAATGTCTCCCATATCTTTTTTTCCCGCATTATATGTTTGGACCACTCCTGATAGTTTTGAAATTATAATCTTATTAATTATGATTGCAGTGGTTGCTTCGATAGGAAATTTTTTGTGGACAAAGGCACTAAGTGGAGAGAACTTGACGAATTTGATGCCATTCGAATTCTCAAAATTATTTTTTGCTACAATTCTGGGTATATTATTTTTCAATGAAGAATTAGATTTTGTTACAATATTTTGTGGTTTAGGATTATTGTTTCTAAATTATTATCTTGCCAAAAGCCAAAAAATAAAATGAAAAAACTCAAAGATTATTATCAGATTTTCAGTTGTTTCTTTTTTTCATTACTTGGTTACCAGATAAAACTAGAGTTATATACAAATAGTATAGAAAACATTGTCTTTTACAGATCATTTTTTGGTACAGTAATATTATTTATATTTTTTTTTTTAAATATAAAAAAATCCTTAGCCAAAGATATTAATTCTGATAATATTTTCCTTCATATTCTACGATCTATCTTTGGGGTTTTAGCTATGTATTTCGGTTATAATTCTTTGAATTATCTCACATTATCTCAAGCCAGTACCATAAGTTTCACCAAAGTTTTTTTTTCTTCAATTTTAGCTTTTGTAGTTTTCAAAGAAAAAGTTTCATATTTAGTTTTTTTTTTCCTAATTATCGGATTTGTTGGTGTGATTTTAATATCAGAACCACAAAATTTTAATAATCTTCTAGGCTTGTATATGGGGCTATTCTCAGCTTTGTGTGTGTCTGGTGGAATAATATCAATCTCATATTTAAGTAAGCATGAAAATACAAATAAGATCCTTCTTTATCATTCTTTTATTTCCTCAGTAATATTTTTCTCTATATTCAACCAAACCATTACTTTCAGTTTTTATGATATTCAAAGTTACTTAACGATAACTGTTACCGCTATAATTGGACAATATTTTAATACTGAATCTTACAAGGACAGCCCTACTAATAAAGTAATGATCTTAAGTTACTCTAGAATAATATTTTCAACTGCACTCGGTTTTTTCCTTATGAATGAGGATTTAAATTTTTTAAATATTCTAGGTGTATCAATTATAATTTTAACATCATTTATTATTAAAAAAAAAAAAAGTTAAGGACATGGAAATGGGCATTCATCATGAATTTCTTCAATTTTTTCTAAAATTTCTTCACTCAACTGTAAATCAAACGTTTTTATATTTTCTAATAGTTGGTCTAAATTAGTCGCCCCAATAATATTACTGGTCACAAAAGGTCTTGAATTAACAAACCCTAATGCCATTTGAGTTGGCGTAATCCCAGACTCTCTTGCTAGATTATTAAATTTTTGTGAATATTTTAAACCTTTATCTTTAGTGTATCTTGTAAACATATTTCCAAATAATGTAAGCCTTGCTCCATCCGGTTGTTCGCCATTGTCATATTTGCCTGTTAACATTCCAAAAGCTAATGGAGAGTATGCGAGTAAACCACATTTTTCTCTTATAGATATTTCGGCCATGCCCACCTCATAACTTCTGTTTAAGAGTGAATATGGATTTTGCACTGAAACAACTTTTGGTAAATTAAATTTTTCAGATAATGAAATAAATTTCATAGTCCCCCAAGCGGTTTCATTTGATAATCCTATAAATTTTATCTTTCCATCTTTAATGAGCTCATCTAAAGCTTCCAGCTGAGTCTGCAAATCTATAAAATCTGACTCTTCTTCGTGATTATAATTTAATTTTCCAAAAAAATTTGCCTTCCTATCGGGCCAGTGTAGCTGATATAAGTCAATATAATCAGTATTAAGCCTTTTCAAACTTCCATTTACTGCTTCGTGTATCTGGGTTTTACTTAATCTTGTTTCTTTATTTCTGAACCATTTCATGCCAGATCTACCAGTAACTTTAGTAGCAAGAATGATCTTCTCTCTGCATTTTTTTTCTTTTAACCAGTTACCAATTATTTTTTCAGTTGCCCCCCATGTTTCTTTTCTAGGAGGAACAGAATATAATTCAGCTGTATCAAAAAAATTTACCCCCTGATTAAACGCTAAGTCCATTTGATCAAAACCTTCTTTTTCGGTGTTTTGTTCCCCCCATGTCATAGTACCCAGGCAAATAATACTAACTTTGACATTTGTTGATCCAAGTGTTCGGTATTTCATAATAGATTTCCTCTTGACTTAAAAAAATTCTAACATATTTAAACTATTAAATAAAAGTAGTATAATACTTTAAATCATATTTTTTATAAGGAGTTTATAATGGCTTACGATTACGAAAGAAATGTAAAAACGAGAAGTTCTGCTGATCAAATTGATCAGGGTCTCAAGGCTTATATGAATAAAGTCTATTCATTCATGGCCGTTGGTCTCGCCCTAACAGGGGTTATAGCCCATCTGACATCAACTATGGCTTTCGATTTCAGAACTAATACAATGACAGCTTTTGGAAACGCTATTTATGGTTCACCACTTGCATTTGTAATAATGCTTGCACCTCTAGGGTTTATAATAGCTCTTAATATGGGTATAGCCAAAATGAAAGAAGGTACGGTTCAGGTTTTATTCTGGGCATTTGCTGCTGTTATGGGTTTATCATTATCCTCGATTTTTATTCAATACACAGGTGAATCTGTTGCCAGAGTTTTCTTTATTTCTGCTGGAGCCTTTGGGGCATTAAGTCTGTATGGTTACACTACAAAAAAAGATTTAACTGGGTGGGGTTCATTTTTATTTATCGGTTTAATTGGTATATTAATCGCATCTGTAGTTAATATATTTGTAGCAAGTTCTGCACTTCAATTCGGAATTTCTGTAATTGGTGTGTTAGTTTTTGCTGGTTTAACCGCATATGATACACAGAGAATAAAGGCTATGTATTTTGACAATTCTGGTCAAGAAGGTAAAAAAGCTATAATGGGAGCATTGACTCTTTATTTAGATTTCATCAACCTTTTCATTATGCTAATCCAACTTTTCGGTCAAAGAAGATAGGTAAATAGCTGGTCATGACTAACACTCTAGTAGGCCAGCTAGCTTTTTTGTGAAAACGCAATTATCCATATTATCCGTAATTCTAATACTATGTACCTGGTCTTTAGAGTCTAAAAGCAAAGCTCCGACCGATATAAAATTTAATGTATACAGAAACTCAAATCTTATAGGTTTCCATAACTTAAGCTTTTCAAAGCTGGGTAATGATATAAAAGCTGAAATAGAAATTAAATTTGAAGTTACCTTTCTAGGTTTTGTTGTTTACGATTATTATCACAAAAATGTTGAGATATGGTCGCAAGGTAAATTAAAAATATTAGATAGTCTTACAGACCAAAATGGGAAAGATCTTTCATGTAGCGTAAGTAAGTTAGAAGATAGCTATAAGATAAATGGAACTTCTAGAGAAACATTATCTGATGAAACTATAATTCCAACTAGTTATTGGAAGAATGAATTGGTTAAAGGCGTTAAAAAGAAAACACTAAATACACAAGATTGTAGTATTATTGACTTTAGGATTGAGTCATTGGGAGAAAAGATGATCTACAATAATAAAGTTCTTACAGACCACTACAAACTTGAAGGAAAGGAATCAACTGGAGAGGATGTAATTATCGATATTTGGTATGATAAATTCGGTAGATGGGCAAAAATGATTTTCATAAAGGACGGAAGTGAAATAGAGTACATATCAAAAAAATTTGATAGAAGTAATGAGTAAAGTTTGTTGGATTACCGGAGGAGGCTCTGGGATTGGGGCCGAACTTGCCAAAATCTTGTCAAAAAACAATTATATTGTTTATATTAGTGGAAGAACAAAATCAAAACTAAGTAATGTAGCCAAAAATAACAAATCTATTGTCCCAGTGGCTGGAGACGTTTCTCGTTTGAAAGATTGTAAAAAGATTGTAGATACTATTCATAAAAAATTTAAGATAATAGATTTAGTGATATTGAATGCAGCTACTTATTCTCCAGGTTCAATGGAAAATTTAAATGTAAACGAAATAAAGAAAGTAGTTGATATAAATTTAATGGGTGTGATTAATTGTCTTTCTCCAGTGATAAGTGAAATGAAAAAAAATAAAGGGGGGCACTTAATGATAGTCTCATCACCAGCAGGCTATAGAGGTCTCCCGGGTGCCGGTATTTATGGGGTGACAAAGTCAGCTGTTACTTTCTTAGCTGAAACCATAAAATTAGAATATGAGAAATTTAATATTAAGGTTCAAGTAATTCATCCAGGTTTTGTAAAAACACCAATGACAGATAAAAATCAATTCAAGATGCCATTTCTTATTACGCCTGAAAAAGCAGCGCGTAGGATTGCTGATAAAATAAATACCAACGACTTTGAAATTTATTTTCCTAAAAGATTAATATTAGGAATGAAACTATTAAAATTCTTCCCAAACAAATTATATTTCAAGTTAATAAGAAAACTAGTTCAACTCCCGTGATAAAAAAGGTTATTAATAATTACAAAAATGCTTTTGAAAACTTAGAGATTAAGAATATTCATAGTCTATTAAATTTAGTTGATGATACTGTAGTGTTTGAAGATCCATTCAATAAAATAAATGGTAAAGAAGATTTTAAAAAACTTTTTTTAGAAATGTTTAAAAAATTACAAAAGCCTAAATTTAAAGTTTTAAATATCTTTTACAAACAAGATCTGGCAATTATTAAGTGGAGATTTTCCTGTGAAATATTAAGAAAAGAAATTTGTTTTGATGGCCTAAGTGAGGTAACCGTTAAAAACGGAAAGATTATAAAGCATTTAGATTTTTGGGATTCTGGAAAAAGCTTTTATACCCAAATACCATTTTTAGGAACAATATTTAAAAAAATTCATAATGTTTAATTCATTTTTTAAACGTTATTGAGACTACACCTAAGACTATTCCCCACTTTTTTACTTCAGCTCTATTCATTAGGATATTGTCATCCTGTAAAAACATCCAATCATCAAAATCTACCGCCACTGTAGAATCTTTAACTTTCAAATTAAGCTTATATTTCCAATTTAAAGCATTACCGGAGGAAATGCCTGTAGCTTTTCCTATAACGTCATCAGCTGTTCCCGAATATTTATTATTTCCTAGAATCTTAATACTCCAAACTCTTGATTCCTTTTCACCATCATTATAAACAAATTTTTCATCTAAAGTTAGTATATCGTTTTCTATAGTCCCTTTTATATCAACCTTAAATGATCTTTTAAGATTTCCAAATCTATCATGAAACATTCCCCATGCTTTTGTCTTGCCATCAAAATAATCTTCAAGAACAAGCTTAGGTGTTTCGGTTTCAAAGTTTTTTACATTCATATCACTTGCACAAGATAAGAGAGTTAAAGTTAATAACAAGAATAATAATCTCATACATTTAATATATTATTTTTTTTAATCATTAACAGTAATAATTTTTTGTACTTTTTTTAATTCACCTTCTCCAAACTTAAAATTTTTAAGCAGAAGGGCCGCTATTATTTTAAGAATAACAGGAACTATTGCATAACTAAAAATTATAAAGATTTTACTTTCTTTAGAAATTGACTCGTTGGTATCAAAATTTAGTAATCCTAATGCACCAAATATAATAATACTTGCTAATGCAAACGAAAGTTTATTTAGGAATGTCAAGATAGAAAACATTACTCCAGACATATTTTCATTGAATTTCATTCTGTGATGGTCTATTAAGTCTGCTTGAACGGACATTGGAATAAGAAGATCTGCACCAAGGCATAAACCTGTCAAACATGAAATAATAATAAATAAATTTAAATCTCCTCTATCTAAAAAAACAACAAACAAGAAAATCGATGCAGATAGTATTAATGATACTCTCCATGCCAAAACTTTATTAGTTTTCTTAGAAAGGAATGTCCAAAAAGGGACGCCTAAAACAGCAAATAAAAAATAATAAAATAATGTTATTTGCCTATCATAATCATCTCCCCCAAGTATATATGATACATAAAAAACAAAAAGCACCATCGGAAATACATTTGCAAGCGTATTTAAAAACCATGCAAAAATAAACCTGATTAATTTATTATTTTTATAAATATTTTTAAAATTAATTTCTGAAGAATTTTTCTGTTTTTTAGATCTGTTATCTTTAATACATATTGTAAAAAATAATAATCCCAAAAACCCAGATGCTATTGCTAAATCTACTAATTTGCTAACAAGTTCTGCGCTGTCTACATTTAGGATTATTGGAATTAGAAGCGATGAAAACAACCCCAAAAGAACAAAGAATTCTCGAGATGCACTAAGTCTAGTTCTTTTATGATAATTCCCCTCTAAATTATATCCAATTGATAGATAAGGTATTTGAAAAATTGTCCATCCTGTATATAAAACTATAATCCATATAAGTAAATGTTCGTTTCCAGGGATCTCATTTACCTTAAAAAGTTTATAAAGAGCAATCCCTGAAAGTATTCCTCCAATAACTAGCCATATTTTCCTTGAAAAAAAATTTTTATCATTTATCCAACCCATTAACGGGTCAGTGATTATATCTATTAGTTTTGCTGCAAAAAGTACAATTCCAATTATAGCTATATCCAATCCGTATACTTCAGAATAGAGGGCAGGTAGAAATATCATAACTGGAAACGTTGGTATTGCGAATGCAAATGCTGGTAAGGAATAAAAGAAATATTTCATTATCGATAGTATATTCAATTCTTTTTTATAAGAAACTGACCAACATCTATATTTCTAGACCTGAAACCACCTTCACAATAACTTAAATAATAATTCCACATTCTCAGGAATGTATCATTAAAACCTTGGGACTTAATCTCACTCAAAGAGTCTTGGAATGAAAATCTCCACCTTTTGAGTGTTTCGGCATAATCTAGCCCAAACATATTCTTTTTATCTATATAAAGCCCTTCATTTGACATAACTTCATTAATTGCTGAGATTGATGGTAGCATTCCACCCGGAAATATATATGTCTGTATAAAATCCGGAAACTTCTTGTATGTTTGAAAAAACTTTTCGTCAATTGTAATTGTTTGCAGACCAATACAACCATTAGGCTTAAGATTCTCATAAAGTTTTTTAAAAAATATACTCCAATACTTCACTCCAACAGCTTCAAACATTTCTATAGAGACAATTTTATCAAACTTCCCATTCAAATCTCTATAGTCTAATAGCTTAACATCGACTTGTTCTTTTAAGTGTTTTTTTTCAATTTTACTTTTGACTGTAAGGTACTGATTCTTAGAAATTGTGATCGCCGTCACATTTGCCTTATAATTAGTCGCTAAAAATTCTGAAAACCCACCCCAACCACAACCAACTTCAAGGACTCTATCACCAGGTTTAACACCAATGAGTTCAGCAAGATTTCTATACTTATTTATCTGGGCTGATTGAAGTGACTGCGTTTTGATTTTAAAAATTGCTGACGAATAAGTCATAGTTTCATCTAACCAGGATTTATAAAACTCATTTCCTAGATCGTAATGGTAGTGGATATTTTTCTTTGATCCTTTTTTAGAGTTGCCATTTAAAAAATGTTTAAGTCTTAGATATAAGATTATGTACCATCTTCCTCTTATATAGGTAGAAAATTGATGAAAGTTTTTAGCTCCCCATTCTAGGAAACCAGTTAAATTTGTTGTATCCCAATTTTTATCAATGTAACTTTCTGCCCATCCTAAATCTCCTCTATTAAAAAAATCATCTAAGCATTTTTCATTAATTATATTTATTTCAGCTTTTGGACCATTTTCAGGAGCTTGATAA